>OGXS01001559.1_pt1 | contig 14643 bp, 14 predicted proteins | sample 1576371 | NCBI WGS metagenome assembly OGXS01 (sample SAMEA3541475, study PRJEB24748) | human gut metagenome | biome: human gut; feature: human-associated habitat; material: faeces | place: China | collected 2012
CGCATACCGCCTTTTCTTGTTATCCAGCCCTCCGGCTGTATCGGTTGAGCAAAAGTCAGCGTGGGATTGATGTGGTATCTTTATCTAAGTGAATCCCCGGTCTCCCAGTTGGACACGGTCTGGCGGGAGACCAGGATCCTCTCCGCTGCCTGCTCCTGGGTGAGGCCGGCTTGGGTCCGGGCCTGCCTGAGTTTTTTGCCAATCTCCATGGGATCGCCTCCTTTTCCCCTCCAGGGTACCACGGGAGGGGGGATTTGTCTGCCAAAAGGCTTTGACATGGGGGTAAAAAAGGACCGGCACGGGTTTGCCGTGCCGGCCTAGAAGGGAAAGTTTAAGGATTCTCCTGCCAGCCTTTGCAGAAGTCCCCCCAGCCCCGGAAGTTCTGGGCGCACTGGGCCAGCTGGTCGCAGGTGAGCTCCACGGCGCTGTTGGCCGAGCCCGCTGCGGGGAAGACGGTGTCAAACCGCTGCAGGGAGATGTCCAGGTACACATCGGCGGTGTCCTTGATGGCGAAGGGGCACACCCCGCCGATGGCGTGGCCCACCAGGTCCGTGACCTCCTCCGGGGTGAGCATTTTGGCCTTGGTGTGGAAGGCGGCTTTGAACTTGGGGTTATCCACCTTGGCATCGCCGGCGGCGATGATGAGGACGGCCCGGTCCTCCACCTTAAAGGAGAGGGACTTGGCGATGCGGGCGGGGATGACCCCGGCGGCCTGGGCGGCCAGCTCCACGGTGGCGCTGGAGGTGGAGAACTCCAGGATCTTATCCGCCAGGCCGAAGGGGGTCAAATAGTCACGAACAGCTGCAATGGACATGGGAAAGGGCCTTCTTTCTATCTGGAATGCATGGGATTTGGTTCCTATTCTACTATAAGCAAGGTGATCTGGCAAGGAGGAAACGCCGGGGAATGGGAGCGTGGAAGACGATTTCTCCGGGCACATGGAACCTCTCTTATGGAAACTGGCCCAATGACCCTGCCGGAATGACAAAGGCGGGGCTTTCCCTTGCGCCATATCCAACCTTTCCTCGCTTGGCGCTATTGGCCATGCAGGTTTTCTCCATCCGTGAGAAAAAGCGTCGATTAATCTCTGATGCCCCTGTTGTGAGCAAGAGACCCCCGTCATTTGCGCCCCTATCCCCTTTGTGCTACAATAGCCTCCAAGACAAGGAGGGAGCGATCATGGATCAGAAACAGCCCATCCGGGGGCGCTTTGCCCCCAGCCCCAGCGGGCGGATGCACCTGGGGAACCTCTTTGCCGCCCTGCTGGCCTGGCTGGACGTCCGCAGCCTAGGGGGTGAGATGGTCCTGCGGATGGAGGACCTGGACCCCCAGCGGTGCAAGCCCGCCTACCTGCCCCAGCTGGCCCAGGACCTCCTCTGGCTGGGCCTGGACTGGGACACCGGCTGGCAGCCGGGGGACACAGAGTACACCCAGAGCCACCGCACCGCCGTTTACCAGACCGCCTTTCACCGGCTGGAGGAGCAGGGCCTGGTCTACCCCTGCTTCTGTACCCGGAAGGAGCTGCTGGCGGCCTCTGCCCCCCACGCCTCTGACGGGGCCCGGGTGTATGACGGCCGGTGCCGCCGCCTGTCCCCCCAGGAGAAGGCGGCCCTCTGGGCCGGCGGACGGTCCCCGGCCTGGCGGGTCCAGGTGCCGGCGGAGACGGTTTCCTTTGTGGACGGCAATTACGGCCCCCAGGCCCAGCGGCTGGACCGGGACTGCGGGGACTTCATCCTCCGCCGGTCCGACGGGGTCTATGCCTATCAGCTGGCGGTGGCGGCAGACGACGGGGCCATGGGGATCACCCGGGTGGTGCGGGGGTGGGACCTCCTCTCCTCCACCCCTCGGCAGATCTGGCTGCTGGAACAGCTGGGCTACCCGGTGCCCGCCTACTGCCACGTCCCCCTCCTCCTGGCCCCGGATGGCCGGCGGCTGTCCAAGCGGGACCGGGACCTGGACGTGGGCTACCTCCAGGCCCACTCCACCCCGGAAAAGGTCACAGGGCTGCTGGCCTGGCTGGCGGGGCTCCAGCCCCGGCCAAAGCCGGTGCAGCCCCGGGAACTCATCGGGGACTTCGCCTGGACCAAGGTGGGCGCCCAGGACAAGGTGGTGGACGAGGCGGCCTGGCAGGCCCTCTAGTCCTCCTGGAGCTCCTGCCGGAGGAACTGGATGGCCTTTTTCTCCAGCCGGGAGACCTGCACCTGGCTCACCCCCAATATCTTTGCCGTCTTGTCCTGGGTGAGCCCCTTGTAGTACCGCAGCAGGATGAGCATCCGCTGCTGCTGGGGCAGGCGGTCGATGGCGGTGCGCAGGGCCACCCGCTCCACCAGGTCCTCCTCGGGGGAGGCCACCATCCCCTCCAAGGCCAGGCCGGTCTCGCTGGACTCCGCCTGGAGGGAGGTCACCGCCGCCGTGGCCAGGTCGGCAGAGGCGATGTCCTCCGGGGTGAGGCCGGTGGCCTGGGCCAGTTCCGACAACGTGGGCTCCCGCCCCAGCTGGGCGGTGAGCTGGTTCCGGGCCCGGTGGATGGCCAGGGCCTGCTCCTTCTGGCCCCGGCTCACCTTCACCGGCCCGTCGTCCCGGAGAAAGCGGCGGATCTCCCCGGCGATCTTGGGCACGGCGTAGGTGGAAAACTGGGTGCCGAAGGCCAGGTCAAACCCGTGGACGGCTTTCAGAAACCCCAGGCAGCCCAGTTGGTAGAGGTCCTCGCTGTCCTGCCCCTTCCGGGCGTAGCGTTTCACCACGCTCCAGATGAGCCCTTGGTTCTCCTCTACCAGACGGCCGCAGGCCCCTTGGTCCCCGGCCTGGGCGGCCTGGAGGAGGGTGGCGGTCTCGGTGGGGATCACGCCTTCCCCCCAGCCCGGAGGGCGAAGCGCTTGCGCATGGTCACCGTGGTCCCCTTGCCGGGGATGGAGCGGACCTTCACGGCGTCCATGAAGCTCTCCATGATGGTAAAGCCCATGCCCGAGCGCTCCTCATTGCCGGTGGTGAAGAGGGGGGTGCGGGCCTGTTCGATGTCCGGGATGCCCACCCCCCAGTCCCGGACGATGAGCTCCAACTCGTTGCCGGGGTAGAGGCGGAGCTTCAGCTCCACCTTTCCCAAGGTGTCCGGGTAGGCGTGGACGATGGCGTTGGTCACCGCCTCGCTGACGGCGGTTTTCACGTCCCCCAGCTCGTCCAGGGTGGGGTCCAGCTGGGCGGCGAAGGCGGCGGCCGCCGACCGGGCAAAGGACTCGTTGGCCGACCGGGAGGGGAACACCAGGGAGACCTGGTTGGTGTATTTGATGGTACGCATGGTATGTACTCTCCTTTCAGGTGAGGGGGATCAGCCGTTGGAGCCCGGCAGCCCGCAGAACCCGGGCGGGCTGCTCCGGCAGGCCGGTGACCTGGATGGTTCCGTCCAGCTCCCCCATCCGCTGCCACAGACGGAGGAGGACAGCGATGCCGGAACTGTCCATAAAGGTGATGCCGGCGCAGTCCACAATGAGCTGGCGGGGGAGCACCTCGTCAATGGCCTGGTCCAGGTCTTGGAGAACCCCCTTGACCCGGTGGTGGTCAATCTCCCCCGACAGGGTGACGGTGAGGATGCGGTTGTGGGTGGTATAGGCGACAGCCATGGAAAAAACCCCTTTCTTTGGTGGGTGGTCAAGACGAAAAAACGCCGTGTACCCAGGTGGGTACACGGCGATTATACGATATTATGCTGGAAAATACTGTCAAACAAGGGCGGGGAGGGCGGTTATGCCTCCGGCGCTGCAAGGGTGGGTTGTGGTTCCTGGAGAATGTCATCCCACAGGACGCACCAGAGGTCGTAGGCGTTTTCTTCGGTGGCTTCCTGTTGGAGGCGCTCCTGGAAGGAGAGCAGACGGTCCAGCTGGGCCTGGATCTTCTGGTTGGCTTCCTCCTGGGTCTGAATGGCGGCGTCCTGGTCCAGTTCAGCGGGGTCCATAGGGGGAAGGGATAGGAGCACCCGGCAAGTGGCGATCCGGTCCTCCGTGGTGCGAAGCAGCCGGTCCAGGGTGACCGGTGTGGTTTCTGGCGGCAAATCTTGGGTGCGCAGGTTGAGGATCGCGGCGATTTTGGCCTGGATGGCCCCGGCTTGCTCGGACTCTTCCAGGGAGTAGCTCTCCTCGTCACCCAGAGCATTGAACAGGGCTTCCAACTGGGAAGTGTCCAGGTCTTCCAAGGCGGTGGGAGACTGCTCATTCAGGATGTGCGACACCTGGTCGTCCTGCAGAAGCTGACGTAGGGCGGACAGATCCTTGTTTTCAGCGGCAGTGATAGGAGATGTTTCTTGGGAGTGCGATGTGGCTGCAGCGCCAATCGTTACAATGCCTAAAAGTACGGCAGAGCAACTCAGAACCACAAGAAATCCGTGAAGACGTTTCATGGGGAACCTCCTTTTTGGCAGAAGATATCTGTGGGTATCTTTGTTTTCATATGTCAAGAGTGTACGCTGCGGGGATTGTCTCCTTTCAAGTTATAGCTCTAAAAAGGGAGGCTTAAGATGACATCAATGGGGTGTATTTGCAAAGCCTGCTATCTTCTCATTGTTATCCCCTCTCCCACGGCCAACAGGTCCTCCACAGGCAGTTGGGCCGACAGGCGGAAGGTGTACCCGCTCTCTTGGTCAAACCACACCAGCGTGTGCGAGGAACCTTTTTGGGCGGTGTACAGGTGGCCAGGAAGGCCGCCTACACTGACCTCGGTTCGGGTGGTGTTTCGGTTGGTCAAGGACCATCCGCCCCCAGTGGATAGGCGCTGGTAACAGAACTGGAGGGTTTGCCCGGTGTGTTCGTTGGCATAGACCATCTCCACCCAGGTACCGAAGTCCTCCCGGTGGAGTAGGGTATAACCCTCCGGCAAGTTCGTAGGAACCCAGCGGGGCATGGGATCCTGGGAGATGTTCCCATGGAATTGGTAAGCGGTGTAGGTGTCCGCCTCCCGGAAAAACCACCGGCTCACCGCCGCCCGGGCCTCCGGGCTGACCATCATCACCGCCCCGAAGGTCAAAGACAGGGCCAGCACCGCGCAGGCCACGCCCCGCAGGGCCCGGGCCCAAGGGGGCCTGGCCTGCTGCCGGAGGAGCCCTTGGGGGTTCCGCAGCAGCCTGCGCCGCCACCGGCGGTAGGCCCGGGAGGGGGGAACGTCGGCAGGCGCCGCGGCCAGGGCCTGGTGGTAATCCGCTGCCGCGGCGTCCAAAAGGGCCCGACGGATGCGCTGGAGTTCTTCCAAGGATTCAGTCACGGTATCCCGCCTCTCGTAAGTTTTTTTGGAGGAGTTTCCGGCCCCGGCTCACCCGGGCGCTGACGGCGTCCACGGACAGGCCCACGGCCTGGGCGATGGCCCGGTCGGTCCACTCCCAGAGGAACTTCAGTTCCAGAATGGTGCGGTACTGCTCTGGCAGGGCCCGGATCAGGTCCACGATCCCCTGGACGTCCCCGGCCTCTGGGGCGGGGGCGTCCCAGTCCGGGTCCAGGGGCAGGTGCCGCCCCTCCTTTTCCAGGAGGGAGTAGGCGGTGTGCTTCACAATGACGACCATCCAGCCCAGCCGCCGGTCTGGGGGGATGGCGAAGAAGGTCTCTGCGTGTTGGAGGCATTTCATCCAGGCCTCCTGGCAGACCTCCTCCCCCAGGACAGGGCTGCCGGTGAGGGAACGGGCATAGCGAAGCAAGCTCTGCTCGTGGGTCTGAAAGAACAGGGTGAAGATGCGTTTTTCTTCGGGACGCTCCAGGGCGGACAAGAGCAGCGGCAGCATATGGATTTCACTCCTCTATAGATAGAACGGTTGAGAGGGCCATTTCCTGACAAGATTTTCAGAAATTTTTGAAAAAAGGGAAGGGCACCCCTCCGCCGCGGCGCGGAAACGAAAAAAAGCAGCCCGCTGGGGCTGCTTTTTCTCGGATGGGTTAGGCTTTGGGGTCTCGGAACTGCCCCCGGATCAGCTTTCCGTTGGCGTTGTGGGCCAGGGCGGGGACGAAGGCCAGGTCCCGGATCTTTTTAAACCCGGCGCAGGCCTCGTTGTGGAAGGCCATCAGCGCCTCCCGAAGGGCAGGGGAGGGGGCGTACCCCGGGGCCAGGGTCACATAGACCTTCACCTTCTGGCCCAGGTCGGGGTCGGGTTCCCCGGTGGCCAGACATTCGGCCACCGCCGGGTGGCGGGAGAGGGCCTCCTCGATCTCCACAGGGCTCACCCGGTAGCCTTTGGTTTTGATGATGCCGTCGGATCGGCCCAGGTAGTAGAGGAAGCCGTCGGCGTCCCGGGTGGCCAGGTCGCCGGTGTGGAAGTAGTCCCCGTCCCAGAGGCGGCGGTTGGCCTCCTCATCGTCCAGGTAGCCCATCATGAGGCCCTGGGGATGCCGGCCGCCGTCGGCCACCAGGATGATCTCCCCCTGCTCCCCCGGGGGGGCGAAGGTGCCGTCCTCTCGGAGGATCTCCACGTGGTACTTGGGCAGGATTTTCCCCACGGAGCCCTCCTTCCGCCCCATCACCTGGGAGGCCGAGGCGATGAGGCCGGCCTCGGACTGGGCATAGCCCTCGTAGAGGACGTGGCCGGTCTGCTGGGTGACGGTCTGGGCCAGGTCGGGGAGGAGCTTTTCCCCGCCCACGGCGTAGTTGGTGATGGAGGAGAGGTCATACCGGTCCATCCCCACCTGGGTGAGCAGGCGGTAGACCGACGGCTGGGCCATGATGCTGGTGGCCTTGGCCTCGGCCAGGAAGGCCAGCACCTGCTCCGGGGGGAAGCGGTCGTAGTCGTACACCAGCAGAGTCCCCTGGAGGAGCCACTGGCCGTAGAACTTGGTGCCGGAGACCACCTCCCACCCGGTGTCCCCGGTGGCGAAGTGGCGGGAGCCCTTGTGGACGTCCTGCATGTACCGGGCCCCCCAGTAGTTGGCCAGGGGGAAGGCGTGGTCATGGAGGACCCCCTTGGGCAGCCCCGTGGTGCCCGAGGTGAAGTAGAGCAGGAGGGGGTCGGTGGCCAGGGTGGGCACCCGGTCCAAGGTGTCCGGCTGCTGGGGCAGGGCGGCCAGAAGATCCAGGAAACCGTCCTCCCCAGGGCCCAGGGCGAACCGGAGGGGGACCTGGGCCTGCTCTGCGGCGGCCCAGATGTTCTCCGCCGCAGGCCCCTCCCGGCAGGTGACGACGCAGCGGACCTTCGCCTTCTCCATCCGGTAGCGGAAGTCCTCCGCGGTGAGGCGGTAGTACACCGGGGCCAGGAGCAGGCCCAGCTTGTGGGCCGCCAGGGCCACGATCCAGTAGCTCCAATGGGTGCGCAGGGCGGTCATCACCACGTCCCCTTTCTGCAGGCCGTGGCTGCGCAGGAGGTTGGCCGCCTGGTTGCTGAGGGTTTTCAGGTCGCTGAAGGTCAGGCGCTTCTCCTCCCCCCGGTGGTTCCGCCAGAGCATGGCCAGGCGGTGGGGGTCCAGGTCCCCCAGGGGGTCGATGACGTCGTAACCGTAGTTGAAGTCCTCTTCGTACTGGTAGGACCATTGGGTGACCTGGCCGGCCTCGTCCATAGTCTCCCGGATAAAGCGGGTATAGAATTCTGCCATGTCGGTTCTCCTTATTATAATATGGTATAAAAAGGAAACTCCCGTGGACTGCCCACGGGAGTTCTGGGAAGTGGCCTTACTTGCCGATGTAGGTGTACACTGCCGAAGGCCGGCCACCGGTGGAGTAGTCCACGCCGCCGATGACGCTGTTTTTGTCGATGAGGTAGTTCATGTACCGCCGCAGGGTCACCCGGGAGAGGGAGACGTTTTTGGCGATGTCTTCGATGGAGAGCTTTTCGCTCTTGTGCTCCCGCAGGAAGGAGCAGATGATCTCCAAGGTGACCGGGTGGATGCCCTTGTCCACAAACTGGCCGCTGCGCTGGCCCTCCGGGGCGATGACCTTGTCCAGCTCCTCCTGGTTAAAGGCTTTGTCGCCGGAGAAGGCCTCCTTCCGGGCCACGAACTTCTGCAGGGCGGTTTGGAAGCGGTTGTAGTCAAAGGGCTTGATGAGGTAGTCCGACACGCCGTAGGAGTACAGCTCGCTGACGTGCCGGGCCTCGCTGGCGGCGGTGACCATGATCACATCGGCCAGGATGCCCTCGGCCCGGAGTTTGACGAGAAAGGTGCGCCCGTCCATGACGGGCATGTAGTAGTCTAACATGATCAAGTCGACAGGATGGGTGCGCACAAAGTCCAAGGCGTCCTGGCCGTTTTGGAAAATCCCGGCGATGGCCATCTTGCTGTTGTGCTCTACATATTGTTTGTCGATCTCGGCGACCATGGGATCGTCCTCTACGATGATAACTTGATACATACAAATCCCCCTCAGGAAACTGAGTTTATATTCAATTATACCTGGAAAACTTCGAAAAGGCAAGATCTGCGGGGAAAAAGTTAGAAAGAGAGGGCACAAAAGATTTGCAAAAGGAGAAAAAGTTTACAAAAGGGCTTCTGCCCCCGGGGGAACCTCGGGAAAACAGGAACGGACGCGGCGGCTGCCGCGTCCGTTGCGTTGCGTGTGAAGGCGTTGCGCTTACTCCCAGGCTTCGGTTTTCCCTTCCAAGCCGACGTTGGCGGATTTGAACTCGGGGTTCTTTCCGGCCTTGCGCTGTGTGGTATAGTCCTTGAGGACTTTAACAGCGGTGCGGCTGAGGATGAGGATCACCGGGACGTTGATGATGACCATCAGGGCCTGGAAGAGGTCGGCGGTGTCCCATGCCAGCTGCATGGTGATGATGGCGCCCAGCATGACCACAATGGCAGCTACAATGCGGAAGCCGGTCATAAAGTTGTGGCTGGGGATGCGCTTAAAGATGAAGCGCAGGCAGCCCTCGCAGTAATAGTAGTTGCCGATGAGGGTGGTGAAGGCGAACAGTGCCATGGACACAGCGATGAAGACGGGGCCGAAGTCCCCCAGGGCGGTCTGCAGGGCGGCCTGGACATAGGGGGCGCCGGCGGCCTCCGTGGTGGGCACCACGCCGGAGCACAGGCACATCAGCGCGGTGGCGGAGCAGATGAGCAGGGTGTCAATGAACACGGCCAGCATCTGCACCAGGCCCTGTTTGGCGGGGTGGGAGACGTCAGCGGTGGCAGCGGCATTGGGGGCAGAACCCATACCGGCCTCGTTGGAGTACAGGCCCCGCTTGATGCCTTCCATCATGCAGGAGCCGGTGAAGCCGCCGAAGATGGCGGGGAAGTCGAAGGCGCTGGCGAAGATGTTCCGGAACACCTCGGGGACGATGGAGGCGTTGCCCACCACCACCACCACGGCCACGGCCACGTAGAAGATGCCCATGATGGGCACCAGGGCGCCGGTGATCTTGGTCAGCCGCTTGGCCCCGCCCATGACGCACACGGCGAAGAGAAGGGCCAGGATGATGCCGATCACCAGGGGGGTGCTGCCCTCATGGTAGAAGGAGAAGGCGGAGAAGGAGGACTGGAGGTTGTAGGAGGCCAGCATGTTGTAGCCCACGGCGTAGGTGAGGATGATGATCACCGCGAAGATGACCCCCAGCCAACGCTTTTTCAGGGCCGTCTCCATGTAGTAGGAGGGGCCGCCGAAGTAGGTGCCGTCGGGATTCTTCCGCTTATACACCTGGGCCAGCGTGGACTCGATGAAGGAGGTGGCCCCGCCCAGGATGGCGGTCATCCACATCCAGAACACGGCGCCGTAGCCGCCCATGCAGATGGCGGTGGAGACGCCGACGATGTTGCCGGTACCCACCCGGGAAGCGGTGGAGACCATCAGTGCGCCGAAGGAGGAGATGCCCCCCTTGGTCTTGGGCTTTTCTGCCACCACCCGGAAGGACTCGCCCAGCAGGCGGACCTGCATGAACTTGCTGCGGAAGGTGAAGAACAGGCCGGCGGCCAGGAGCAGGAAGGGGACCCAGGGCATGTACAGGACCCCGCTGATGGCAGTGACAACCTTGTCAATGCCGTCAAGCACTTGGTTCATGGGAATCACTCTCTCTTTTTCAAAATTTTACTTGCGATGGGGACATGTAAAACTATTTTACAGGAAACGGCAAGAAATTGCAAGAAAAATATACAAAATGTAAAAAACAGGAAACCAAAATCCCGTGCAAAAACGCACGCGCCTGGCGGGAAACCTCCCGGCCGGGCGCGTGCGCGGAGAAAATGGGGCGATGTGGATGGGGAAAGGGACGGGAATTACGCCTCGGTGTTGGCGTTGGCGTGGCTGAACATGGCCGCTCTGCGCTCCTCCTTGGTGGTCTTGTTCCGCTGCACGGCGGAGACCAGGTAGAGGATGACGCCGATGACCATCCAGCCCACGAACATGAGGCTGGCGGTCTTGCCCATGTACACGGGGTTGTTGGGCACGAAGAGCAGGATGAACACCACGGTGGTCACGATGGCGGAGAAGCCGCCCATGGCGATGCCGCCGGGGATCTTATAGGGCCGGGGCAGGTCGGGCTCGGTCTTCCGCAGGCGGATGAGGGAGTAGGACGTGATGGTCCAGGACAGCACGAAGGCGGCTGCGGAGAAGGAGGTGATGTCGCCGATCAGGCCAGCGCCCAGGAAGGGGCCGATGAGGGACAGGATCAGGCAGACCAGCAGGCCGGGAACGGGGATGCCGTTCTTGTTCTGCTTGGCGAAGATGTGGGGCACCAGGTAGCCGCGGCCCATGCCCATGAGCAGGCTGGCGGAGGCCATGAAGAAGCCGTTCCAGGTGGTGAACAGGCCGGCGATGGCGCCGATGGTGATCAGCCAGTAGAGAACCTCGCCGGCAACGCCGGGATAGAGGAAGGTGAACACGGTGGCGGCGCTGGGGTTCTCCATGTGGGCGAACTCCTTCCAGGGCCAGGCATAGCCGAAGCAGATCAGCAGGATGGCATAGAAGATGCAGGCCAGGACGACGGACATAACCACGGTCTTACCCACGTTGGTGATGTCGCCGCCGGCGTCCTCCACGCCCTGGGGGATGGTCTCAAACCCAGCCAGGAAGAAGGGGGCGGAGGCCAGGATGGCCATCATGCCGCCGAACATGCTGCTGTGGGAGACCTCCTTGAGGCCCTCGGAAGCGGGGCCGTAGATGGAGGGGTCGGTGACCTCATAGATGGGCTGCCAGTTGCTGGCGTTGCCCCCTACCAGGGAGGCGATGGCGCCCACGATGCCGGCGCCCACCAGGACGAAGCAGAGCACCTTCTGCAGGGTGGCGGCAGCTGCCAGGCCGCGCATGTTCAGGGCGAACAGCAGCAGGGAGCAGATGGTGCCGATGATGATGGTGACCAGGTACACGTCGGTTCCGGCGATCTGGTAGAGGGGGTCACCGGCCTTGATGTTGGGGATCAGATAGCCCAGCACGTCGGTGATCTGGATGGCCTCCCAGGGGATGATGGACACGAAAGCGCCAAAGGCAGCCCAGCCGGAGATGAAGGACACGGTCTCGTTAAAGGCGCGGTAGGCGAAGGCCATACCGCCGCCGGCCACGGGGAGCATGGGGACCAGCTCGCAGTAGCACAGGGCGATGGGGACCATCATGACCAGAGCCAGGATGTAACCGATGCCTGCGGGGATGGGGCCGCCGCAGCTGGTCATCCAGCTGTTGATGGAGACGGCCCAGCCGACGCCGACGATGGCGCCGAAGCCAATGCAGAAGAAGTCTACTGCACTGACGCCTTTCTTTTCGGGTTGATTACTCATACAAGTACCTCTTTTCTGTCTTGTGCGCTCCCCTACGGAGCGCGGGATTGGAGAAGCCCGTCGAATTTTTGGCGGGCGGGGTTCCCTCGCGCAGCGCCCCTCCTTTCACCCAAAGGGAACAATTGTGGAAAAAGAATTAAAAAAAGCGACATAAACCGAGTTCTAATTATAAAAACTGTCAATAAGAATGTAAACTTGAGAAAGCTTATGGCGTGCTAAAAAAATTTTAGGACAAAATGGGTACTGTCGGAAAAATGCAAAAAGCAGCCGAGGTTCGGCTGCTTTTTGCTATCTAAAATGACACAGGGAAAGTTGGTTTCGGTCGGGAAATCCAGAAAATGGCATCCTTCCCGCCCAGAAAAGACGCCCTTTGGCCTGCTTGGAAGAAGAAGGGCGAACAGGCTACCCAGCCAAAACCGGTATGGCGTTTTGCGCCGCGGCCCCCTGCTTTGGGGCCGCCGATTAGTATACTCGGGGGGCTACCATTTGTAAAATTGAGAGGCTTTATGTCGACATAGAAAAAATCATGTAGACTTTTTGTAGAAAGTGTGATATACTCTCGTCGGCCCTGGCCGTTTATATGGGCCAGTGCTGCTTATTCCATAAGACCACAGCAACCATCAAGGAGGGATGAGCGAATGGGTAAATATGCACCGGTTCTGAAGGCCGCCGAATGCGGCAGCATGACCCGGGCAGCCCAAACCATGGGTTACACCCAGCCAAGCCTGGGGTACATCATCAACAACATCGAAAACGAATTGGGCGTCAAAATCTTCTACCGAGACCAGCGCGGCGTGACGCCCACGGAGGTGGGGGTCGGCCTGCTGGATATTATGCGGCAGATCGAAGCCATGGAGAACCGCCTCCAAGAGACCGCCCGGGTCAGCAAGCAGGAACTGCTGCGGGTGGGGATCCTCTCCAGCGTGGCAGCCCAGTGGATGCCGGAGATCCTGGAAACCTTCTACCAAGTCTATCCCGAGGTGGTGGTGAAACTGGAGAACGAGCCCTACTACCTCACCGGGGAACTGGGGGTCAAGGAGCACAAGCTGGACTGCTGCTTCTTTGCAGGCCGGTGCCCCTCAGGGCTGGAGGCCCTGCCCCTCTATGAGGACCTCTACTACCTGGTGGTGGGGGCTGACAGTGAGTTGGCCACCCTCCAGGAGGCCTCCATCTGGGATATGGTGGACAAGTACCAGTTTATCCCCACCAACGAGAGCACCGACACCGGCAGTGCCATCCACGAGATCTACCAGCAGTTTGCCCAGTCCAGCCACCTGGACTTCCAGCCCCAGGAAAACCAAATGGCCATCGGCCTGGTGGAGAAGGGGATGGGCATCACCGTCCTGCCTGGGCTGGCCCTGCTGGACCTGATCCCCAACCGGGCGGTGAAAGTGATTCCCCTGAAGGAAAAGCTGGCCAGAACCGTCAGCCTCCTCTGTCCTCGGGAGGCCGAGCGCTCCCAGCTGACCAACGTGTTCCTCCGCCTGACCCGCCAACAGGTGGAGCAGTGGAAGCAGGAACAGAAAACCAAGCGGCCTTGGCTCCAGTGACCGCTGGAGGAAAGGCCATCCTACCCTGCCGGCCCCGCCGGAGGAACCGCCCCAGCGGTTCCCTGGCAGAGCGGCGGATGCATGCTGCGGCGCCCCGACGGGACGCCGCATTGTGTTTTTCCGTGGTGTGTGATAGGATAGCGGTAGAATCGAAACAACAAGGGGGAAGCACCATGGCAGAGGAAACCATCCAGCGGGTTCTCAAACAGTACTACGGTCACACCGCCTTCCGGCCGGGGCAGGAGGAACTCATCCAGGGCATCCTGGCCGGGCGGGATGCTCTGGGGGTGATGCCCACCGGCGGGGGGAAGTCTTTGTGCTATCAGATCCCCGCCCTGCTGCTGCCGGGGCTCACCCTGGTGGTCTCCCCCTTGATCTCCCTGATGAAGGACCAGGTGGCCGCTTTGGAGGAGGCGGGCATCCCGGCGGCCTTCCTCAACAGCTCCCTGGACGGGGAGGCCTTCCGGCGGGTGTGCCGGGAGATCCACCGGGGGGCGTATAAACTCCTCTACGTGGCCCCGGAGCGGCTGCTCAGCGAGGGTTTTGCCGCCATGATGGGGGAGCAGCCCATCGCCCAGGTGGCGGTGGATGAGGCCCACTGCATCTCCCAGTGGGGGCAGGACTTCCGCCCCAGCTATTTGAAGATCCGGGACTTCCTGGCCGGCCTGCCCCAGCGGCCGGTGGTCTCCGCCTTCACCGCCACCGCCACGGCGGAGGTCCAGGAGGACATCCTCACCCAGCTGGGCCTCCAGGATCCTGTGAAGGTGGTCACAGGGTTTGACCGGCCCAACCTCTTCTTCGACGTCCGCCGGCCAGAGAAGAAGCAGCCCCTCCTCCTCTCCCTGGTGGAGGCCCGGCGGGAGAAGAGCGGCATCGTCTACTGCGCCACCCGGGCCGGGGTAGAGAAGGTCTGTGACCTCCTCTGCCAGCAGGGCATCCAAAACCCGGTTCAGCTGTTCCAGCAGATCCCCGGCATCCGCGTGGACCGGCATGTCCACATGGACCGATGGCTTTTTCAGCTCCTCCTGGTCGATATCATTGGCGATCACATAGGCCTCCCTGGCCCAGGTCTTATAATTATATCCTACCTGCCGTATGCTCAGACGGCTGCCGATGGAAAGTACCAGATCACTGTTTTGTATGGCAAAGTTGCCAGGCCTGTCCCCCATGTTGCCCGCACGGCCCACATAAAGAGGATGGGCGTCATACATGCAGTCCTCGCTGTCCCATCCCGTTATCACCGGCACCCCAAGCTTTTCAGCCACTTCCATAAATACCTCATGGGCGCCTGCAATGCGGATCCCGTTGCCCGCGTTGATCACAGGGCGTCTGGCATTTCTCCCCTTTTTAATGATCTCCTGGGCCGTGGACAGCTCCACCCTGGCCGGAAGTACCTGGCGCAGTTCGCCCTGCCCGGCGATATCCTGGCTGATCCT
>OGXS01001562.1_pt1 | contig 14609 bp, 19 predicted proteins | sample 1576371 | NCBI WGS metagenome assembly OGXS01 (sample SAMEA3541475, study PRJEB24748) | human gut metagenome | biome: human gut; feature: human-associated habitat; material: faeces | place: China | collected 2012
ACAATTTGAGTGTACCATAAATGCCTTTTTATTTTTCTAACTTAATTTTACAATTAGCGGCTTATAAAAATCATTATTTAGTCCCTTTTATTATATGCTATAATTACATTAACACCAGTTTACTAAGTGTGTAGAAATAGGATTAAGGAGACACTCATGAAAAATACAATAGCTATCTTTATTAATATTGTCATATTAATAGCCTCATTATTCACTTCAACAAATTATTCTATAGCAGATACCCAAACTTATAATCAGACTGAAATTAGCAGTGACGTAGGCATGTATAGCTACGAAAGCAGTGATGAGAAAAATGAAGAAGCAATATCTGAGTCTTCTCAATCTATTAATAATAGAGAAGAAACTGATAGCTTTAGTAGTTCGTCAAGATATATTTACTCGACAGAATCTACTTCTAAAACTTCTGAAGCAAACTCTGACACTGAAAAAACAAATGTAATCCAATATGACACAATAAATGAGTATCCATCTAATAGATCTGATTTAAATTATAGTTCTAAAAGAAATAGAAGTAATGGCGCCATAAATTCACTAATAACACCTTTAGATAAGAATCCAGGAACAGATTTTATTGATGTGTCTTCACATAACGGACCGATAACTGTGGAACAATTTAAAAAAATTAAATCTTACGGGATAAAGGCTGTTATAGTTAAAGTGACTGAGTATACAACCTACATCAATCCATATGCTCGCGCCCAAATTTCTAATGCTAGAGCTGCGGGAATGAGAGTAGGAGGCTATCATTATAGTTGGTATGAGAACGAGACCGAGGCTAGAGCGGAAGCAAATTATTTTGCTAAAAATGCTAACGATGTTGGGTTAACAAAAGCAGATGTCATGATAAATGATCTAGAAGAAAATAGTATTTCAGCTAATTCAAATCATACAAAGAATGCTCAAGCTTTCGAAAATCAGCTTAAATTACTTGGGTACTCTAATATACAACACTATATAGGTTTAAACTGGATTAATAGTGGATTGATTAATCCTCGTGATTTGGGTGAAAAAAAATATGGGTAGCTGCTTACCCTTATACTGTCACTGATGAAAAAAAATATCAACAATATAGTGCTTGGCAATGGACATCTCAAATGTCTTTTCCAGATGTCCCAGGAGTTTTTGATGTATCTGTTGACTATGAAAATAAAATCAGCGGGCCACCACAAGGTATTCCTCTAACTGATAATCGGTATGTTACTATTACGAAAAAAGGATACAATTTGTGGACAAACTTTAACTGGGATAAGCGTAATAGTACAGATAACTTATACAACCAAACGTTTGAATCAAGAGTGAAGTATAATCATATTAACGGATCGACCTACTTATCTTTGTATGATTTCAATGGGGTATGGAAAGGATATTTGAATGCAGAAGCTATAAACATTATAATAAATTGATTTTTATAATATAACAAAATTTAATTGGAGTGAATTTGATGGACACTATATTGATTACTGGCGGAGCTGGTTTTATCGGTTCAACACTAGCAAATTATTTGGGAAAAGAAAACAAAATCGTAGTAGTCGACGATTTATCAATGGGAAAAAAAGAAAACTTGGATATGGAGAAACAAGTGACTTTCATTGAGGGGGATGTATCAGATTCTCAATTGATGGAAAGAATCATGAAAGAATATCAGTTTGCCTATATTTTTCATCTAGCTGCTGTAGCTAGTGTGGCAGATTCTGTAGAACGGCCTGTAGAAACACATCGTGTAAATTTTGACAGTGCGCTTTTATTGCTTGAGTTAGCACGGAAATATCAATCTAATTTAAAACGATTAGTATTTAGTTCATCAGCTGCAATTTATGGTGATGAACCAACACTGCCAAAAAAAGAAGAATCAGTCATCCGTCCATTAACACCATATGCTATCGATAAATTTGCAGCAGAACAATATGTTTTGGATTACTGTCATTTATATGATGTTCCAACAAGTGCTGTCCGATTTTTTAACGTTTATGGCCCAAATCAAAATCCGAACTCTCCATATAGCGGAGTCATTTCGATTCTAGTGGATCGTTACAAAAAACAATTGGCAGGAGAAAAAGCGGAATTTACTTTATTTGGCGATGGGAGTCAGTCTAGAGACTTTGTTTATATAGAAGATGTTATACAAGCACTTTTACTTGTTGCCAAGGAAGAAAAAGCTTTAGGACAGCAATTCAATGTCGGTACAGGAAAAAGCACTACGCTACTTGAATTGATCCATTCGATTGATCAAATCTTAGGAACAGAGCTAGCGCTTAAATATGAAGCGGAGCGTTCAGGGGATATTCGTGATTCCTTAGCGGATATTTCAAAAATTCGTTCTTTAGGCTATCAGCCTAAATTTGATATATTGAGCGGAATGGAACGGTATTTAAAGTCAGAAATCAACTAAAACAAAAACCAGCAAGATGCTGGTTTTTTTGTTTCGACTTAGCTTTTTAAATTAACACCTTCCATCAGTTCATAAATCTGATTTCTTAAATCAGTGGCCGGCAATTTGATGTTTTTATCTGATTGGATATTACTTTCCATAACGATGGCATCTTTAGTGTTTTTTTTCATCGCCACTACTGCATGGAATCGATTGGTATTCCCCTGAGCAAGGATATAATCGTTTCCACTGTAAACACCGCCGCTGTAAGGATGTTTATCACCATTATTTTGCCACAATGAGAAAAGTAGTTCTTTTGGTATGATACCGCCAGAAAGAACACTGGTAAAGAATTTGTTCAAGTCATAAACAGACATACTTATGTTTCCTGTACCTAATTCATTTCGGATGTCGGTTTCAGGCTCGATCAATGCTTTTGAATAATCGTCAGTTGCAGACATCTGGTAAGATACAGCATGTTGAGGCGAATTTTTTACATTGTCATAAAAATCTGTATGTTCTAGATGGAGAGGACGAATGATTTCTTTTTTTAGAAGAGTTTCATAAGGCTGATTCGTTAGTTTGATCAATATCCCTGTAAGCAATGTATAATTCAATGGTTCATAATGATACGTATCATAATCAGTAAGTTTCAAATGATGAAGGGCGAACTGAATGATTTCACTATCCGACATAGGTTTGTCGGGAGAAGCAGTTCGATGAAGACCAGAGCGCATATAAAGCATATTTTTGATTGTGATTTGCTGACTTCCAGGAATCTGAGGATAAAATTCAGCTAACTTTGTGTCAAAAGTTAACTTACCAGCTTGGATTTGTTTTAGTATCAGTAAAGCAGTCATTGCTTTTTGAATCGAACCGATTTGATAGTAAATAGAAGGTGAATTCGATTCTTTTACGCGCAGATTTGCATATCCATATCCTTTTTCTAATAGTACGCGATTATTTTTTCGTACATAAATCGAACCGATATAATCTGATTTTTGTAGTAATTGATCAATTTTGCTAGCAAGCATCTGCTCATCGGGCGTTAAATTGGAAGTAAGTTGTGTTGGCTCCGCTTTATAAGTTTGGGACTGAGGTATTTTTGTTAATTGACCTCCTATAATGATACCTGTTGAAAAGAAGCAGACAGACAATAATAAAATTACAAGAAAAGAAATAGAAATTTTTTGTTTTTTTCGATGTTTTCCTTTTGACATGTTAATTCCTTTCTATCCATTTTTAACTATTTTTCATTGTAATCCTCAAAAAGAGTATTTGCCACTTACAATTTTGACATAATATTTGGTAAAATAATTCACGGCAGTAGAAATTTCATGTATAATAAACAGAGTTACGAAGATGATAGTAAGGAGGAGTTGTTTTGTCAGGAAACAAACAACACCCAAGTAAAGATAAAAAAGAAGCCAGTAAGGCAGCTACAACAGATATAATCGACAAGCGGAGAAATCTGCGTAAAAAAGAAGATAAGATTGTGAGGAAGATCATTTTAGTGATTGCTCTTACATTATTAATTATTGGCGGATTTCTTGGATTTACCGTGTATCGTTATGTAGATAGCGGGTTGAAGCCTTTAGATAAATCAGATGACCAATTAGTCCAAGTGGAGATCCCAAGTGGCTCTTCTAACAAGCAGATTGGTGAGATTTTGGAGAAGGACAATATTATTAAAAGCGGGATTGTTTTCAATTATTATACAAAATTTAAAAATTTAACTGGCTTTCAAGCTGGCTATTATCAGTTAGCGCCTAATATGACTCTTGACGAGATTGGCAAACAGTTGCAAGAAGGTGGTACTTCTGAGCCAACAAAAGTTGCAGATGGGAAAATTGCCATTCCAGAAGGGTACGATATCGATCAGATTGCTGAACGGGTAGCGAAGGTAACTGGTAAAGACAAGAAAGAATTTTTAGATTTAGTGAATGATGAGACTTTCTTTAACGAGTTGCACCAAAAATTCCCAGAACTGTTGGAAAGTGCATCTAAAGCTGAGAACACAAAATACCGTTTGGAAGGTTACTTATTCCCAGCCACATATGATTATTACACGAGTACTTCGCTTAAGGATCTAGTGATTGAAATGGTGAACAAGACGAATACGGTCATGCAAAACTATTATTCAGCTATCAAGCAGAAAAATTTGACTGTACAAGAAGTTTTAACTCTAGCTTCTCTAGTTGAAAAAGAAGGCGTAAAAGAAAATGATCGTAAAAACATTGCACAAGTCTTCTTTAACCGAATCAAAGCAAATATGCCACTTCAGTCAGATATCTCTGTTTTATACGCATTAGGTGAACACAAAGAATTAGTGACGTATGAAGATACAGCTGTAGATTCACCATATAATTTGTATACCAATACCGGCTATGGACCTGGACCTTTTGACAATCCAAGCGAAGAGGCAATCAAGGCAGTATTAGAACCAGCAGAAAATGACTATTATTATTTCGTAGCAGATACGAGCACTGGAAATGTTTATTTCGCTAAAACTTATGAAGAACATATGGAATTAGTGGAACAATATGTAAATAATTCTTAGAAAAACAGGCTCTAGACATTGATCATTTTTAGAAAAACATTTACATTTGAAGAAAAGCGTGGTAATCTTTTTTGGACTATATTCCTCAAAAGATTACCTTTTGCGGTATTTTATCGAAAAAAGGAGACGTTACACATGGTAGAGAAAGTTTATCCAATGACTCTAGAAGGTAAAGAAAAATTAGAAAAAGAATTAGAAGAACTAAAAACAGTCAAACGCGGGGAAATCATTGAACGAATCAAAATTGCCCGCGGTTTCGGAGATCTTTCCGAAAACTCTGAATATGAATCAGCGAAAGATGAACAAGCATTTGTTGAAGGAAGAATCACAACAATTGAAAATATGATTCGTTTTGCTCAAATCATCGATAACGACGGTGTAGATGCAGATGAGGTATCAATTGGTAAAACAGTTACATTCATCGAACTACCAGATGGAGAAGAAGAAGAGTACACGATTGTCGGAAGTGCTGAAGCAGATCCGTTTTCTGGCAAAATTTCCAATGATTCTCCTATTGCGCAAGCATTGATTGGCAAACGTAAAAATGATGAAGTAACTATTGCTACTCCAGGTGGCGATATGTTAGTTAAAATCGTCAAAGTAGAACAAGCGTAGTCTGACTGAAAGATCTAGAGAGTTCATCTTACTGATGATACACTCTAGATCTTTTTCTCTTTGTGTATTTCAGATTTCAACAAACGATCTTACATCTAAAGTCCTATAGCCAACAGTTAAAAAAATAGGTATGATGAAATGAGAATGTGTCAGGAGGGAGAAAGAGCGATGAATAGTTCTTGGCGTTTTTTTGTGGTAGTTGAAGCACTACTGCTGTTATTTGCTGTTTGGCAAATCGTAAACAATACTGGACTTTTGCTTTTAGTGATATTCGGTATTTTCAATATATATCTAGCTATGCGCAAACATCCTCGTACTAAATTTCAAAATTTTCAATTGATATTAGGAAGTTTGGTCATTTTTTTTAGCTTAGTCAACAGTCCTGCTTTATGGATGATGGCTGTATTTGCCGTTTTATTTATTGGACTAAAAGGTGTAGAGATTTCAGGGATAGATTTAACCAAAAATGCTTTTTGGCGAAAGAAACAGATCATGATGGTCCAAACAGAGCAATTAAAAACACATAATAATGAGCGGAAAAGACAGCAATTATTCGGTAACCAACGTATTGGAAACGACGTCTATGAATGGGACGATATCAACATCGCCGTCATTTCTGGTGATACTATCATAGATTTGGGCAATACGCTTTTGCCAAAAGATGATAATATTGTGATTGTAAGAAAAGGGATAGGCAGAACACGGATCTTAGTACCTTTGGGCGTAGCCATCCGATTAGAGCATGCGACATTAGTAGGAAATGTCTTGTTTGAAGAAGAGCAATTTTCTTTGAAAAATGAACAAATCAAAATCTATAGCAGTGATTATGATGAAAACCCTCGTAGACTGAAGATTATTACTAATACCTTGATTGGAGATGTCGAGGTGATACGAATATGATGGGAAAAATATCCAGAGCGATGCTAGCTGTTTATTCGGGGATTGCGGCTTTCCTTATTATTCTATTTTCACTTTTCACTTATTTTTATGCCAGTAATCAAAGTCATTGGTGGGGAGAATTACTGCGTGCACGTTTATTATATGTTCCGCTTATCTTCCATTTGTTAGCTATTTCCTTAGGTGTAGGATTAATCGTCTTTCTATTATTATCACTTATTCAAAAGACAAAATACGGGAAAATCGAAGAAAAGCTGCGTGCACTCTCTTCTGGCAATTATGAATCCAAATTGTTGCTTCTTCCGATCCCAAGTGCATCGGACGATTTATACATCAAAGATATTGATAAGGAAATCACTAAAATAAAAGAAAAAATGATTGAAGTATCTAGTGAATTACAAATTGTAACGAGCCGTCCCCAATATGTAGATGGACAAACCAAAGAAGAAATTTTAGAATTAGAAAGACATCGATTAGCCCGTGAGCTGCATGATTCAGTTTCGCAACAATTATTTGCAGCAATGATGATGATGTCGGCATTGACGGAGCAAGCAGAAAAAAGCGAGACACCAGAAATGTTCCGCAAGCAGTTGAAAATGGTAGCAGAGATCATCAACGCTTCCCAATCTGAGATGCGTGCGCTGCTTCTTCATCTGCGTCCAGTCAATTTAGAAGAGAAAAGTTTAAAGCAAGGTATCGAGCAGTTATTGAAGGAATTGCAAAATAAAATTCAGATTTCGCTGAAATGGGATGTAGAAGATGTAAAACTATCTAGCTCCATTGAGGATCACTTGTTCCGAATCGTTCAAGAATTGTTATCAAATACATTAAGACATGCCAAAGCCAATGAATTAGAGGTATATTTGCATAAAATAGACAATAATCTTTTATTACGTATTATTGACGATGGAACAGGGTTTAATATGAATGAAACGAAAACGGGAAGTTATGGATTGAACAATATCAAAGAACGAGTAGCTGGTATTGGTGGAACAGTAAAAATCATTAGTTTTAAAGGGCAAGGTACAAGTGTAGAAATCAAGGTCCCTTTGATGAAGGAGGCATAGATAAGGATGATAAAAGTTTTATTAGTAGATGACCATGAAATGGTGCGCTTAGGCGTCTCTTCTTATTTATCTATCCAAGAAGACATTGAAGTAATTGAAGAAGCTGAAAATGGACGACAAGGCTATGAGAAGGCGATGACACTTCGACCGGACGTCATTTTAATGGACTTAGTCATGGAAGAAATGGATGGTATCGAATCAACAAAAGCAATCTTAAAAGATTGGCCAGAAGCTAAAATCATTATCGTAACCAGTTTTATTGATGACGAAAAAGTTTATCCTGCCATTGAAGCAGGCGCAGCAGGGTATTTGTTGAAGACTTCTACCGCACATGAAATTGCTGATGCTATAAGGGCAACGCAACGCGGCGAGCGAGTACTAGAACCAGAAGTGACAACAAAAATGATGGAAAAAATGAGTCGGCGAAATGAGCCTGTATTACATGAAGAACTAACGAATCGGGAAAATGAAATTTTAATGCTGATTTCTGAAGGGAAAAGTAATCAGGAAATAGCGGACGAATTGTTTATTACACTGAAAACAGTAAAAACACATGTTTCCAATATATTGGCTAAGCTAGAAGTGGAAGACCGTACACAAGCCGCTATCTATGCATTCAAACATGGTTTGGTGAAATAAAAACGATGATAAAGAGGATAATCAAAAGCTGAGAAAATAACTATTATTTTTCTTGGCTTTTTTACAATAATGATGCTTGCTTTTGTTTTTGTAAAGGCTTTGTTATACTGAGAAAAGAAGATACTAAAGGAGGAAAACGGTGAAACAAAATTTTGCAATTGTAGGTCTTGGACGATTTGGCGGAAGTATCTGCCGAACACTGATCGAAGCTGGTCAAGAAGTACTGGCTATTGATAGTAATGAAGATCGGGTCAATGAATATATGAATATAGCCACTCATGCTGTTGTGGCAAATGCACAGGATGAAATGACACTTCGATCATTAGGCATAAGAAATTTCGATCATGTAATTGTCGCTATTGGAGAAGATATTCAAGCCAGTATCTTAGTTACTCTGATGGTAAAGGAAATGGGCGTACCAAATATTTTAGCAAAAGCCCAAAATGAGTATCATGCCAGAGTACTTGAAAAGATCGGAGCTGATCGCGTCGTCCATCCTGAACGAGACATGGGAATACGGATTGCGCATAATTTAGTGTCAAAGAATATTTTAGATTACCTAGAGTTGTCAGATAAATATTCTTTAGCAGAAATCCGAGTATCCAATCCTAAATTTTTCAATAAAACATTATCTGAATTAAATTTCAGACAACGTTTTGACTTAACAGTAGTTGCAATTCGCAGAGTAGATCAAACGGTGATCGCTTCACCTGCAGCAGATGAATATGTTCGTGAAAACGATAATCTACTAGTGATTGGTGAGACAGGCGATGTGGATATTTTAGACGATAAGATGAATCAATAGAAAGCAGGTTGTTAGGATGGAATTAACAGTAACACCAAAAGCACAAAAATGGTTTGAATCAGAAATCGATCTGCCAGAAACTTACGGAATACGTTTTTTTGGAAAAGTCTACGGCAAAACAGAAGTTCATGATGGTTTTTCGATTGGGATGTCAGTGGAACAGCCTGAACATCCTGTCAAGAAAGTGGAAATAGCTGGGACACTGTTTTTTATTGAGGATGCAGATGAATGGTTCTTCAAAGGATATGATTTACTTGTTGATTATGATCCAAAATTAGAAGAACCAACCTATCACTTTAAAAAACAATAGAAGCAAGAGGGTGTGACAACTTGTCACACCCTCTTGTTTAAAGTAGGCTGATTCAGCTATCAATATCCTGCAGACAATTTGACTTGATTGGTTTGAAGGTTATGAGTAGCAAGGTAGCTTTTTAGATTAGTTAAAAAAATAGACATTAATTTCTTTTGAAAATCAGGTGTCAAACCTGCAATATGGGACGTGATCAGTACATTGTCCATTTTCCAAAGCGGGTGATCTTGTGGGAGAGGCTCCTCCTCAAAAACGTCTAATGCCGCAAAGGAAAGTTGCTGCTTGTTTAATGTTTGTATCAAATCTTGCGTTTTAACAGATGCGCCACGACCGACATTGATAAATACAGCTTTTGAATCAAAGTGTTCAAATAGGTGTTGATCAAAGAGTCCAGTTGTTTCCTCCGTTAGAGGTAAGATATTGACGACGAAATCTACTTCAGGAAGAACTTCCTGAAGTTGCTTTAAAGAAAAAGTTTTTTCCATTCCTTCTGCTGGATGACCGGATGTATTGATTCCATAGCAGATCATATCCAATGCTTTGACTTTCTTTGCAATCATTTTTCCAATATGGCCAGTTCCAATGATCAATATTTTTTTCCCTTGGATAGGTTGGTAATGGATTGAGGAACCTAACCATTTCATTTCACTCTGTGCCCTTTGTGCTTGGAAAAGACCGCGAGAATAACCTAGAATGATTCCTAATACGTGCTCGGTGATCGATTCACTGTGGATACCACTTCCATTTGAAAGTAAGATATGTTTTTTTGAAAATGCTTCAAGTGGGAGTTGATCAACTCCCGCTGAGATAGACTGTACCCATTTCAAGTTAGAAGAGGCTAATAGTTTTTCTTGATAGTTTGAGTTCCAACCCAAACTGATCTCTACATTTGGTAGATCCTCTGGTCGTAATTCTGTCTTGAAGACATAACCAGGCGCTATAGTATGGATTTCTTCGATAAATTCGTCACGAAATGGACGATCTGCGTAAATGATTCTTTCTGACATAGTTGATTACCCGCCTTTCTTTACTTTAAGTGTAGCGCATATAAGAAGAACTTTGAAGTGCCATGCTTTTTTAGAAATTAATATTGTATAAATAAAAAAGAGTTGTGACAAAAGATGTGTCACAACTCTTTTTCCGAATAAACGGTGTTCCAGAAGTAGCTTCTGCCACAACCTCTAAAAGAGTTTATTGAAGTTGAAATAATAAGTTGTCTGTATTTCTAACTGATCGATATTTTTGACCATCCTTTGACAGCTTGAGCAAAAATAAAGATACCTGCAAAAGCAATAAATGCACTAGTGTCAAAAGAAGGGAGAAAGATCATCAAGAGTGTTGCAATGATAGTCGGTAACGAGATTGAATAAATCAATGTCTTCAAGCAATCAAGGAAAGTAGCTTTTGTTAGTCGAAAGCGTGCATAGAGAAAAGCAGCGACATTGGCAAATAGTAAAGTGATCAGCAGATTCAAGAAACTAGGATAAATCGAAAATAGAAAGGTCAGGGCTTTTACCCAAATCGGTATAGATGCTTCACTTAAGAAGGATCGGAGCTGCTTACCTGTTAAATTTTTTAAAGATTCATTGGTGTAGGGAAGTTCTAACTGATTATTGTTCAATAAAGCAGAGGTAGTGCCTGTATTGGGAAGAGCAATGACAAGTTTGCCTTTTAACATCCCGACACTAACGAAATTTCCCATCAAATCAGTAGAGATGTCTTGTTCTGTACGTTTTCCCTCTGGATCAAATGTAAAGATAATGGAGTTTGTTTGGTAAATGAAACCTTCTTTTTCTTTTGTTTGAAGCTGTCCGCTTTGGATTGTAAAATCAGGAATGCGGGTAGCAATCTTTTGTCCGTCCAATTGAATGTTATTTAAGACTTGAAAAACTTGGAAAGAGATTGGCAGAGCCATAATTACACTCAAAACCAGAAGATAGACAATAGCTTTCCAAAATGGAACGTTTCTCGCCTCCTTAAGGTCTTTGAATCGTATAAAGGAACTGATAATTAATTGTTTTGTTGTCATAAGTACTCCTCATCTAGTAGTGTCATCACTTGCAATTCTAGCGAAGTATCAAGTGAAATACAAGTGCTTTAAGGAAACATCTGAATGATTGGTGAAATATCAAAAAAATGTTATTCTTGATTTGAGATTATCCAATACAAATAAAATGGAGGAATGAATCGTGCATACACAGCCACAGAGATCATCAAAAAAGCTATTTGGGGTAGTGGTGCTGAATGCGGTGATCACTTTATCAGAATTTATTGGAGGGGTTGCGTCGGGAAGTTTGTCTCTTGTTTCAGATGCTTTTCATAACCTTAGTGATACATTAGCAATCATTTTTTCTTATGGAGCACAAAAAATGGCCCAAAAAGAAGCAAATGAAAAGCATACGTACGGTTACCAGCGTTTAGAAATATTGAGTGCTTTTATCAACTCATTCATACTGATCATATTATCTTTGTTCTTAGCTGTTGAAGCATTCAAACGGTTCAATTCCCCAGAAAAGATAAATAGTCATTTGATGCTGATAGTAGCAGTTATCGGATTGCTTGCGAATTTGTTTTCGACGTTACTGTTGAGACAAGAAGCAGACGAAAATTTGAATATAAAATCTAGTTATCTGCATTTGTTAAGCGATACACTGTCTTCGATAAGTGTGATTATCGGAGCAATTTTGATCCGTTTTTTCGATATCTACTGGATCGATCCAGTTATTACACTGATCATTTCGATATATATATTGATAGAAGCGATAATGGTGATCAAAAAAGCTGCCGCTATTTTGATACAAAGTGCACCTGCTATCGACTATGAAAAAATGGAACAAGAAATTGAAGCAATCGATGGGGTAAAGGATGTTCATCATGTCCATATTTGGCAGTATAGCGAAAAGATAATTATTTTCGACGGACATATTGATTTTGAAGATCAGCTACTAAGCGAGATTGAAAAGATATATCCTCGTATAATTTCTTTATTAAAATTAAAATATGGTATTACACATGTGACGATCCAAGCAGAGACAAAGGCAAAGGATCAAAAAAAATTAATTTTTTTAAATAAAGATGAAAGTTATTGAAATATAGAGTATGATAAATAAGAATTTTTAATAAGGTAGGTTGGCTCATGAAGCAGTATCGACAGTTAAAAGGATATTTAGAAGCAAAAGGATATTGGGAGATACTAGTCTATCTCTTTTTTGGTGGTTTGGCTACGATTGTAAATTTTGTTAGTTTTGCTCTCGCACGCCAATATTTTGATTTAAGTATGGCCTTATCCAATTCTATTTCGTGGTTTTGTTCTGTATTGTTTGCTTTTGTAACGAACAAACTTTGGGTATTCCATTCAAAATCACCGAATTTTACACATGCACTTATTGAATGCGGTAAGTTCTTCTTTTACCGTATCCTTTCTTACGGATTGGACATGGGGGCAATGGTATTGTTGATCAATGTTATGAACAGCAATGAGTATGTGGCGAAAATCATCACTCAAATTATTGTTATCCTAGCGAACTATATTTTCAGCAAGTTGTTTATTTTTAAAGAAACTGAGGTTTTTGAAGAAGAAGTAGGTCAAAGTGAAAAAGACGACTAGGCATAACAATTGAAGAATTTCCTTCTCTTTGTTACTCTTTGTAATGTAGACATTATTAAGAAAACATTGAGGAGGAATTTTTTTATGACTTACACATTACCAGATCTACCTTATGCATATGACGCATTGGAACCTTATATTGACGAAGAAACGATGCATCTGCATCATGATAAGCATCACAATACTTATGTGACGAATTTAAATGCAGCAATTGAGAAATACCCAGAATTAGGCGAAAAAACAATAGAAGAATTATTATCTGATATGGACGCTATTCCAACAGATATCAAGACAGCTGTACGTAACAATGGTGGCGGACATGCTAACCATTCATTTTTCTGGGAAATCATGGCACCAAATGCTGGTGGCGAACCTACAGGAGAAATAAAAGAAGCGATTAATGAAGCTTTTGGTGATTTTTCTTCTTTTAAAGAAGAATTCAAAAAAGCAGCCGTTGGACGATTTGGTTCTGGATGGGCTTGGCTTGTAATGGAAAATGGAAAATTAGCTATTACCTCTACTGCAAATCAAGATTCTCCATTGATGGAAGGAAAGACACCAATTCTAGGTTTGGACGTTTGGGAACATGCTTATTATTTGAAATATAAAAATGTCCGACCAGATTATATTGCAGCATTCTGGAATGTTATTAATTGGGATGAAGTAAACAAACGTTTCGAAGCAGCAAAATAACCATTTCCTCCGTCATATCAGTCTTAAAAATAATTTGGAAAATAAAAGAGCGAAAGCTTGCTAGCGTTTTCTAAATTGGGTATAATGTTCTTGCAAGGTTACTTGCAAGAACTTTTTTGGAGGCTATACATTTATGGAACACGGAACGGTTAAATGGTTCAACAATGAAAAAGGATTTGGGTTTATTACAGTAGACGGCGGAGATGACGTATTTGTTCATTTCTCAGCAATTCAAGGAGACGGCTTCAAGAGCCTAGAAGAAGGTCAAGAAGTAGAATTCACGATTGTTGAAGGTGCACGCGGACCTCAAGCTGCTGAAGTGACTAAATTATAATAATTTGTTGAATAAAGACACGACTTCTTAGAGAGTCGTGTCTTTTTGTCTATTTATGAAGTTTTTAGATTTTTTGGCTAAGTAAATGCATTTGTTCACTTGACATGTCCTAACTAATTATCAAGCAAGGAACATTTTCTTCGTTAGTAATGGATTTTAAAGAAATTTCAGTTTTTTGGATGTTGAATAAAAGACCATTTGTGAAACCACTAGTATACATACTCATTCTCATGTCAATTCTATTACTTTAAAAGAAAATCGTTTTACTTTGAAGAGGAGCATATCTATCCATTAAAAGATGATGGTAATGCAATCACTAGTTCGAGTCATTTTAATAGCCATGCAGTGAGCTGGAAATAAAACGAATAGAAGATGGGTTTAACAAAAGGAACAGTCATAGGAAGAAATTTTCGTGAAATCGAATGATAATCTGAACGGTAGGCAAAGACTGTTAAAAAGATGAGAAAGGTATGTGCGATCATTTTACTGCACGATTATTTGGAAAATACCTTGTTGTTCGCTTTTTCTGGAAAAAATACATAAAAAAAGATAAAACGATTGCGAACTGCGTGTATTCGGTCTTTCGATCTTTTTCACGGTATGGTATGATAGTTAAGAATTTTGAGAAATTTTAAAAAATCTTAATTGTCAAATTAAGTTAGACAGATCATCAATACTTACGTAACTCAAAAA
>OGXS01001573.1_pt1 | contig 14498 bp, 9 predicted proteins | sample 1576371 | NCBI WGS metagenome assembly OGXS01 (sample SAMEA3541475, study PRJEB24748) | human gut metagenome | biome: human gut; feature: human-associated habitat; material: faeces | place: China | collected 2012
TCTTTTCTGAACAAAACTGTCCAGATGATTCTTATATAAATTCGTTTCTACAAACCAGTCGTGCAGTTTCTTTGAACTCTTTGCAAAGCAAAACAGTGTTGCCATATAAAACGGAACGGTTGGCAAAACAGGAAGTACAATTCCTATCGTACCAAGTCCCAGACAAAGAAATCCAAGCACAATCCAGACTATTTTTAATGGATTTTTCATCTTCTTTCTTTTCTCCTGTGGGAGTTCTCTCCCTTTTTTATTTGTGATTCTGATTCTATTTTCCTACACCGCCAGCACAAACTTCCGTCCGTCTACTCTCGTCACACCAAGCTCAATGCCATACAGTTCCCGGATGCTCTCTTCCGTAATCACTTCTTCCGGATCACCTTCCACCAGCACTTTTCCATCTTTCATGCCGATGACATTATCTGAATATGCGATTGCCTGATTGATGTCGTGCAGTACCATGATGATGGTTATTCCAAATTCCTGATTGAGTTTTTTTACAAGCTGCAGGATCTCGATCTGATACCGGATATCCAGATAGGTGGTCGGCTCATCAAGGAACAGCGTCTTTGTCCCCTGACAAAGTGCCATGGCGATCCATACTCTCTGGCGCTGTCCACCGGAAAGCCTTGATACTTCCCTGTCCCGGTATTCCGTCAGGTTCGTGACTTCCAGTGCCCATTCGATCATACGCTCATCCTCGGCACTGTCCCCCTGCATCATCTTTTTATGAGGGGTTCTTCCGAATGCTACCAGATTCTCAACAGTGATATCGTCCGATGCACTGTTATACTGCTGGACGATGGCAACCTTTCGGGCAAATTCTTTTAAGTTCAGGTTCTGGATATTCTTACCCTTGAGGAAAATATTTCCCTTTCCCGGATAGAGGTCCTTTGTCATCAGAGAAAACAATGTGGACTTACCACATCCGTTTGCTCCCATAATCGTTGTAATTTTACCTTCTTCAATCTTCAGGGATACGCCCTTTAAGACTTTATTTTTTCCATAGGAAAAATGCAGATCTCTGACTTCCATCGCAGGCTTATCTGCCCACTTATCCGCTTTTTTCGCTTTCTTTGCTGCTTCATTCTCTGTGGAAGTCAAATCCATATTCTTTTCTTTACTTTGCATACTTCTTCGACCTCCTTAACAAAATAATGAAGAATGGTCCTCCGACCACACTCATGATGATCGATGCGGACACTTCATACGGAGCAGCAATGGTTCTTCCGATGGTATCGGCAAGTAAAAATGTAAATGCCCCGAATAAGGCAGAAAATGGAACTAATGCCTTATGGTCACTTCCTACCAGGATTCTTCCGATATGCGGTACGATCAGTCCTAAGAAACTGATCACTCCGGCCACTGCTGTGGAAATACTTGCAAGCAATACAGCGATCAGGGAGATCACAATACGCATGGCATTGACATTAATTCCAAGGCTCCTGGCTGTCTTATCTTCCAGCGCCAGCAGATTACACATCTTTGTCATGACCAGTGCCAGTACCAGTCCGATCACAACATATGGTACTAAGGTCTTCACATCATCCCATGTCTTCATAGTGATATTTCCATTGACGATGGATGCCACGCCGGACATATTCCCACCGTTCATGGAGTTTAATGCACTGGAAAGTCCCGTAAACATCGCATCCACTGCCACACCGACAAGGATGATTCTCAGAGGACTTAATCCCCCTTTCCATGACAGGCTGTAAACTAAGACAAATGCAATCACACCGCCAAGAAATGCAAATAATGGGGTGAAGAAAAATAAAGTCGGTGCAAATGCGGTGATCAGTACTGCCGCAAAGCTCGCCCCACTGGAGATACCGATGATCCCCGGATCGGCAAGTGGGTTCTTAAGTACTGCCTGAAATAACACACCCGATACCGCAATTGCTGCTCCTGCTAACATAGAGATTACAATTCGTGGGAACCGCAGGTCATAGATCGTTGCCACATCTTCATTGTATTCTACAAACAATCCTTTCAGCAGTTCCGGGAAGCTGACCTTCAGGCTTCCGATGTTCACTGCGGCAAAGAATAATGCCACAAGCAGCAAGATCATCATGATAAAAGAAATGGCTGCTTTTGCTGTTTTTCGATGTTTCCTTGCTTTATCCTGTGCGGAGAGGTTCTGGACTTCGGTTTTAGAAGTCTCAGAAGTATTCTGTAATTCTGTCTCTTTCATCTGTCCTCTCCTTTCTACTTGCTCTGCTGTTCGTTGTATTTCTCAGTTGCGTCAGAATCCTTGGCTTTCTTCTGTGCATTGTCACTGGCTTCTTTTGCTTTCTGTGTATCTTCATCACTCGCCGGGTACAGGATCGGCTGCAACTCTTCCAGTGCCTGTGGATATTTAAACGTTGCACTCATGCCAAAGTATTCATACGTCAGGTCATAGACTCTGCCATTCTTCACTGCATCAAAATGCTGCCAGATATCATTCTCAGCAAAATCCTTGTTGAACATCTCCACGACCTGATCCGGCAGTGCATGGGCTGCACGCAGGATGATGTCCGGCTCTTTGGTCTTCATATCTTCCGTGTTGACGGTCAGAAATTCCTGATCGGTGTCAGAATAGACATTCTCACCGCCTGCCAGTTCCACCAGACTTCCCACATAAGAGTTCGGGGTTGCAATGATATAGCTTCCCGGAAGTCCCATCAGGATCATGACCTTTGGATGGTCTTTGCCTTCGTTTTTCTTCTTATATTCGTCATAAAACTCGGTAAATTCCTTTACCAGCTTGTCTGCCTGATCCTGCCGGTCGAAGATCTCTCCCAGTTCCTGAATGGAACGGTACATCCCCGGCACACTCCTGAGGTTTAAGAACGCCCAGTCAGAACCGATGGCTTCATACTTCGGCTGTAAGTCACTCTGTAAGGATACCGGGCTTAAGATCCAGTCCGGCTTTAATGAGGATAAAATCTCGGTGTCCGGACTCATGGCAGTTCCGACCGTCTCTACATCCTTGTATCTGTCCGGGATGGTGGATACGGTGCTGCTGCACACGCCTACCAAATCCAGTTCCAGCTTGTCACAGATATCTGCGGTTGCCGGAGAGGTCGCAATGATCCTCGGCTCACCGTCCAGCTCCTGCACCTTCTTCTTCGCCGCTTCCACCGCAGCCTTTTCTTTCGGATCGGTAATCTTTAATAACGACTCTGCGGATTCCGAAGAAGAATCCGCACTGCTCTCGGTCTTTGTCCCGGAGTCACTGCTTTCCTTTCCCTGACTCTGATCGACACATCCTGCAAGGGAAAAGAGCATGGTCATCGCAAGCAGGACTGCGGATGCTTTCTTTAATCTTCTATTCATCATCGTCCTGTCCACCTCCCCAGCGTCTCCAGTTCTTACGGAAATAGAATACCACAGCAGCCACAACACCGATCAGGATCAGCCCGACCACCAGAACCGCAATTGCGATCTGAAATACCCTGTTTCCTGAAGTCGATGTGGAAGTACTGTCACTGTCTGCTGCATCTGCATCCTTTGCGGTAGAAAGACTTAAGCCTTCTGCACTGTCCAGTGTACTGCTGTCCGTACTCGGAGTTTCCGATTCACTACTTGGCTTTGCTGCTTCTGATATACTGCTCTGTAACTTTTTGTTTGAAGATCCACTTTCTGATGAAGCGCTTTCTGAACTCTGAAGGGAAGAATTTCCTGCGCTGACGGAACTTCCTGATTCTGAGCTCTGTGCACTGCTACTGCTATTCGTTCCGCTTCCAGATGCTTCTGTTACGATTGTCGCATTCATTCCTGAACTGTTTCCTTCACTAAAGTTGCTTGGATACAGGAAGAAAACCACATCCCTTCCCATTGGTTCTACATACATACTTCCACGTATGATACAATTTTCACTTGGTACTTTCATACAGATATCGGACGTTGTACCATTGCTGTCCGTTCCATTTCCTGTAATTCCAATCTCGGATGGTGTAGACCAACCAGAGTCGCCATAGTTCTGAACCTGAAAACTGTGTCCACTGGTGTAATCCATCAGACTCATTTTAATGGTAAGGTAATAAGAGCCATCATCCGTCAATTCTAACAGGCCAGTTGGATAAACGCATCCTTTTACCATTCCCTGTCCGGTGGCATACGAGCTTGCACCTCCGGCATCTTCTACCTCGCCTGTAACCGGATTGGAATAACTTCGGTTAATGGTACAGGTATAGACACTTCCTGATGCTGCCTGTGCTTCCACTGCCGGAAAACCAGCCAGCAAAGTAAGCCCAAGTGCCGAAGCCATCACCACAGATTTGATTCTGTTCTTTATCTTTGCTAATTTCATCTTTTTTCTCCTGTTAAACTAGGAAAGTCCCTGCCACTTATGTAGCAGAGACTTCCATTTTCTTTCTGCGTAACTGTTAAGATTCCGTCTGCCCGGCTCTGAACAGTTACCTGTCTGCTTACGAACTGCCTGTCAGATCAGGAAGCCATTCTTAAGCTTTTTCTTTATAATGTTTACTTTGTAACTTTTCTTCTCTTGTACTCCATCAGTCCGGCAAGAAGTGCTACTCCACCGAGCAGAAGAAGTGCTGCCCAAAGAGTATTGTTTGCTACGACATCATCTGTCTTAACACTGGATGCACCCTTGAGGCTGGAACCTGTACCATTTCCAAGGCTGGATGTTCCGCTCTTCAGACTTGAAGAACCACTTCCAAGTGAGGAAGAACCAAGTTTGCTGCTTCCAAGAGAATTGTTTCCGAGGGTATTATTTCCAAGTGAACCATTTCCAATCGAAGAGCCATTATTGTTATTTCCATTGGAATTATTGTTGTTGTTATTGTTGTTGTCGTTCTTATCAAAGCCCGGATCGTCGGATGTGGTCGCTTTCAGTGATTTCCAATCCAGTTTCAGGAATACCGGCTGAGTGCCTGTACCGGAACTGATAGCATCCATAATTGGAACAAATACCTGTAATGGAACATATCCATCATTCAGAGCTTCCGGAATCAGTTCGAAGGTCACTACATCTGGATAGTTTGTTCCATAAGAATCAGATACTAATGTTCCATCTGCATTCTTCTGATAAGATTCGATTGTCACATCTGCCAGTGTTCCCTGCGGATTACCGTACTTGTCAACAGTATAACCTGTTGTGAAGTATTTCAGCTGACTTAAATATCCAAGTTTCTGTCCTACCGTCAATCCGTTGAAGTTCAGAGTGATGTAATATTTGCCATTCTTCACTGTCAGTTTAATTGTGTGGTTAATTGCATCATTTGACATAGAATAAGTATTCTTGTCTACTTTTACCATTGTGCCGGAGATAGAATATACACCGTCTGCAAGTTTTGTAATATCCTGTGTATTATCTCCTGCTTTCACCAGATTGCCGATTGCTTTATCCAGTGCTTTTACCTGTGCATCTACAGTTGCCTGTGTTGCATTCTCATCATTGTAAATTGTCTGTGCACTGCTGATTGCCTCTTTCAGTACTGCTATAGAGGCAGCTGTATAAGTAGAAGTATCGGCTGCGTATTTCTGTGCCTCTTCAATCTTCGCTTTCAGTGCTGTCTTATCAACAACTGCTTTTTCAATCAGACCTGCTTCTGCATTTTTCAGTGCTTTCACATGTGCGTCTACAGATTCCTGTGTCTTTGTATCAGATGCCAGTACACGTTTCGCATTATTGATTGCAATTTGTAAAGTATTTAAACTATCTGCTGTGTAAACATCTGTTTTCTTTACAAGTTCTTCTGCATTTGCAATCTCTGTTTCCAGAGCAGAAGTATCAACTGTTTCAATTTCTTTCAGACTGTTGATTGCTGAACTCAGGGCATTTGCTGCTGCATCTACCGCTGTCTGATCTGCATCCTTATTCTCGTATACGCCCTGTGCATAAGTGAGAATTGTCTGTAAAGTCTGTAAGCTGTCTGCTGTGTAAACATCTGTCTGTGCAAGTTTTTCATTAGCCGTTGCAATCACTGCCTGTAACTGTGTCTTATCTACTGTCTGATCATTTTCTGCCTGAACTGCAGCCATTGCTTTCTGGAGGAATGCAACCTGTGCATCTACCTGTTCCTGTGTGCTTGACAGATTATCATAAACTGCCTGAGCAGATTTGATTGCCTGCTGTAATGCATTCCATGTTTCATCGGATGCCTTACCCTGCTCTACTTCTTTTGCGTATCCAATCTGTTTTTCAAGATTAGAAATATCAACGCTTTCATCACGTACCTGTTTCACGCTGCCCCAGTCAAGACGAAGTCTTGCGTTCTGAGTTCCGCTTCCTGCTGTGATTCCTTCCATAACCGGAACATATACCTGTACCCAGATTTCATTATCTTCCAGTTCAACCGGAATTGATACGATCTCCGGATAAGCTTTTCCTTTCATATAAGAATCACTACCGAAGTCAGGATCGTTATACTTATCGTATCCTTCATAAGAAGCCTCTACTTTAGCGTCTGCTAATTTTTCATCTTTACCAGGTTCTTTTGTTGTATCATCGTAATTCGGATAATACTTCAATTCTCCAAGATATCCTGTAAATGCCGTTCCGTTCAGATCACTGGTCAGTGAAACGAAATGCATACGGATGGATGCTTTTCCATCTTTTACAACCAGATATAATGGATCTTTTTCTTTTACTGTATTTCCATCTGCATCTGTTTTCTCTGTATACTTCAGTGCTCCATTTGCCATAGAAAGTTTCTCTGGGTTCGTTGCATTCTGGAACTCACCAGTAATCTGGTATACGCCATCTGCAAGTTTTCCTGTGGAAACTTTTACCAGTGCGTCCATTGCTGCTTTCAGGCTCTTCACCTGTGCATCTACCGCATTCTGTGTTGCATTTTCATCCTGATATACTTTTACTGCTGCAGTATATGCTGTGGAAAGTGCATTCCAGCTATCTGCGGTGTATGTATTTTTCTCATCATTGAGTGCTTCTGCTTTCTCAATCATGGCTTTCAGATCTTTCTTGTCCAGAGTTCCTTCTTTTACCAGTGCATCCATAGCTGCCTGAAGAAGTGTGACCTGAGCGTCTACCTCTGACTGTTCTGCTTTTTCATTTTCCAGAACTGCTTTTGCGTTCTTGATTGCAGATTTCAGATTCTTGTAGCTTTCCTCTGTATAAGTCTTGTCATCGTTGTCAATCTTCTCAGCCTTTTTAATCATATCTTCCAGGGCTGTCTTATCAACGGTAACTTCCTCTACTTCTTCCATTGTATCAATAGCATTTTTCAGAGTTAAGCCTGCCGCATTGATTTCGCTGTCGATTGCGACTTTATCTGCATCTACCTTTTCAGCAGCTTTCAGTGCATCATTTAATGCTTTCAGAGAATCCTCTGTATAAGTTTTTCCGTCCTCTTTAATATCGTTTGCTTTAGAAATGAATTTTTCCAGTGTAGACTTATCTGCTTTCTGGCTGTTTGCATTTCTAAGATCCATATACAGACGTGCATCTGCTGTTGCTCCTGTGCTGTCTGTAATTTTGATCCTGCTGAATTCAACATTCTGCGGAAGAGTCAGTTCTGCTCTTTCCATCTTTCCGTTTGTTCCCTGTCCTTCACCATCAACAAAGCTGATTTCTTTGATGTACTTCTCATTCTCGCCTTCTCCGATTGTCTTGAAGTCGATGTATGCTGTAATTTTTCCATCTTTGGCGATCAGTCTTACTTTATCCAGATAATCATTGAAAGAAGATTTTTCATCGCTTCCTGCTTCACGAATATCAGAAGAAACTGTATAAAGACCATCGTCTAAGTTGATTTCTTCCTGTCTATCATCATCTGCTGTTTTCAGAGAAGTCCAGTCAATTCCCATCAGAACATCCTGTGTTCCTGTTCCGGCTGTAAGGCTTTCCATAAGAGGAACAAATACCTGTAATGGAACAAATTCCTGTGTTCCTTTATCTACCAGTGGAAAACTCATTGTGTCTGGATATAAATTATTTTTATCATTGAAGTTATCGATGATGTCATTACCCTGAGCATCTTTCTGAGTAGTCAGAACTGTTGTATCTTTCAATGTACCCTGCGGATTTCCTGCAGCATCATAAGTGTATCCTGCATCATAATATTTCAGAGTCTGCAAATATCCAAATTTTCCACTGATTGTCATACCCTTAAAATCAAGAGTTGCAGTGTAAACACCATTTGTTACATTCAGATTGATCCAGTGGTCGATTGCATTGTTAGACATAGAATCGGTTGCTTTGTCAATCTTCTTCATGTCAACATAAACTTTGTAATCGCCATCTTCCAGATTAACCGGATTCAATTTTGACGCATCAGCACTGTTATTAAATGTCTCTACTGCCGCATTTAATGTCTCTACCTGTTTGTTCAGTTCATCTACTGTAACATTGGACTTCTCATAAGTAGCCTGTGCTGAGTTGATTGCTGCTGTCAGTTCATTAAATGCACTGACTGTCTTATTGCCAAGTTCCACTTTTCTTGCTTCGTCAATTGCATTTTTCAGATTTGCTCTTGCTTCTGTAAGTTCTGGATTTTCTTCCAGAGCCTTGATTGCTTTTTCAATCGCATCTGATTTTTCTTTAATTGCATTTGAAATCGTTGCATCTGTTCCTGCGTCTGTTCCTGCCAGAGTATCGTAGTATGCTTTTCCATCTTCCAGAGCAGATTTTAATGTTGCCCATGAATCGCTGCTGTAAGAAGACTCATTATAACGTTCCGCTTTATCAATAGCTTTGCGGAGAACAGATTTCTGGTAAGTAGGAATCTGAACTGTAGATTCGTCAATTTTCTTTACATTGTAAAATTTTAAATTTGCGTCTATAGGATCGTTGGAAACTTTCTCATACGGCAAATCAGCTCCCATTGCTGGCGGAATAACCTTAAATGTATAACTGTTATCCGTAATCGTTTCATCAGATAATGTTACTTTGACAGATTTCAAACACGAAAATTCATCAATCGCATCAAATCCTGAATTGTCAAGCAAACTTCCGTCTTCATTTACTTCGTAATCATATTCCGTACAATCATCTTTTGTCTTATTCCAAATAGCACCTAAATATGCATACCAGCCTTCACTTTCATTCATTGTGATTGGATGGAAATTTAAATATACATCTTTTTTACCATCTTTAATTTTTACATAAGCAGATGTCTCTAACGCTCCATTCGCCATTGATAATGTACTGTCAGTATCTGCTTTTATAAACTTAACAGCCGCACTATAAGTCCCATCCTCTTGAAGTTCTGAAAGATTTGCTTCTTTCAAGACCTGACACATAACAATTGTTCCACCATTAATCCAATTATTGCTTAATGTTTTATAGCGTAAATATTTTTTGCCATTTTTGTCAATTATTTTGCTGCATCCCGAATAAACATTTCCTCCATTCGAATCTGTATTTTTATTCATTCCAACATAATAAGCAAAATATGTATCATCAGAATTCCATTCTGAAGGAATAGGCACTTCAACATATCCGCCTTTTTCAGGAGTAACAGAATTACCATTTGTATCTTGTAAATCAAATGTATATGCTTTCCATTTATCGCCATCTGCAATTTGTTTAATCTGTTCAACTGGATATTCATCAGCATTATCGGCCGACTTCACTACAAGGCTACTTGCTGTCGGTGCATACTTTGAATAAACAGAATACTCTGTATCTGTTTTATCATCTTTGTAATTTGCCATTTTTAACCCAGATTCTGATAAATACAGTACAGCTCTATACCCTTTAGCATTTTCTTTTGTAATAATTTGAACGTCAACACCTGTCATCAAAGATAATGAATTATCTGAACCCGAAAAATCTATAGTGAATTCCTTGGTATCCTGATTGTAAATATTATCCCCATAGATATTTCCATAAGTTCCCAACAAATATCCCTGATAATATATCTGCCTATTTTTAGCCAATGCTTTTTTTACATCTGTTGAAGCTATTAATTTTATACTTTGAATCTCTTCCGAAGCATCATCTGCAACTTTGAATTTTGCTGTTACGACTCCATTTTTTCCAGATACTGTTGTTTTTTCTATAAAATTTGTTGAAAACAAACCTTCTGGAGTATCATTATTATCATATTTAATGTTTGCCACAATCGGAATCGCTCTATCAGCATCTAAATTAAATTCTGTTCCGTCTCCAAAACCATACGCTAAATGCGAAAGAGAATTAGAGTTTGTTATCGTATTAAGATCCAATTTATAATTTTGAACACTCAATACTGAAAACTGTTTACCTGAATTTTCATATTCCGCATAACCACCAAGTGTAAATTTTTCACTTATGTCATTAAGAGAAAATGTTATTATTCCAGTATGAAGGTTTTCATCAATCATCGTTGATTTAGAAATTTGTGACCAATAATCATTTTGTTTTTCATCACCTTGTGTACTAACTGTAGTTGCATATCTATCCATCGGCATAGAATCATATCCAATCCAGTTAGTTCCTGCTTTTACTGCCTCTACATCTCCATATTTTGTCTGATCGAACAATTCAACTGTAGACCATTGATCATATCCTCGCAATTTAGCCATTACAGTGAACTTACCACTTCTTACTTGTAAAACAACTCGTGGATTAATGTTCATTCCTAAATAACTTACTTCCTGAGAACCATCCGATTGTATCTCCTTAATATTTACCAAATAGTCTCCATCCGTCAATTCTTTCTGGGTATTTGTTTTTTCACTCGCAAATGCTGTTGCAGGTAACAGCCCCAGAATCATACATATCGTCAAAATAAAACTTATTATTTTATTTTTGATTTTCATCGCACCACACACCTCGTAAATTAGTCTATAAAGAAAATAGTAGCTGCTGCTCTAATCTTTTATGTTTTCGCAGCAGCTACCTTCTTGATCTTTCTCATAACTGTAATCCTCCTTTTCGTTTTTTGGCATTAGCTTTTTGCTAATAAATCTTTAGTTATGATTACTTAGAGTTCCGTGAGAATTATTCCGGTTACCCACGTCTAACTTCTTGTCCAAAAGATACCATAATTTGCCATTCAATGTCAACGCTATTTTCTCATGTTTTTGTTGTCTGAATTGCAACAAAATCACCGTTTTTCTTTTCGTTTTTGTTGTTATTCAGGCAACAATAGACGTAAAAGCGACGTTATTGATAGTGTTTTATCAATAACGGCGCTTTATTGAAATTATTTACTATTTTGTTACATGTTGTGTATAAATGATAATTTTTCTCATTTCTCATTTATACCCAAAAACATAATAATGCAGTGCTTTCCGGCATGTGAACCGGTCCTACACTACAGGTTACGGTAACTGGTACAATTCCCATTGTGCCGATTCCCGTCCATCGGTGGATTCTGCACGCTTCCATCGGGATTTTCACGATGTTATCTTCTATATCTGCTTCTTCAAGGACTTCATTATGCTCATACTTCAATGTTTTCAGTTTTCCAGCCATCATTTCACCACTCACTCTGGAGTGTGCTACCATCTCTTTCAGCTTTAATTCCAGATAGCTTTCTCCATTCTCCTGAACAATTTCGGCTATTTCTTCAAATCCTCTCATCGCCATAGAGTCTCTTCCCTGCCCCTGCTTTTTATTCATCCGGTAAAGCCGGAACACTACCGGATGCCTTTCACATTTCTGCAGATTGTGCTGTATCTCCTGATCCAGTTCATTCTCTTTTTTCTTGTATACGGATTTTTTCTCTGCATAGGCGTTAATCATCAGTTCCAGCATGTGGATGTCGATATTCTCCACCATAACATCCAGTGATTCCTCGATTTCTTCCGGTTTTGCACCGATTTCTTCCAGATATTTTTCAAGATTCTCATACAGGTTGGAATATCGTTCCAGCCATTCTTCTCCTGCAGGAGTAAATTCCAGTGATTCTGTCAGAATTCCTCTTTCTATGCAGTTCTTAAAATAGCGGTTCACCGTTGAACGGTTCACGCCATAATATTCTGCGATACTTCCCTGAGCTCCACGTTTCTTTTCTACTTTTGACAGGCCTTGTAAATATTGCAGTTGCAGCATTGTAGGTCTGTTCTGTCTCTTTAGATGTTCACCTTTTTCCATTTTCTTTGTCCTCTCTTCGTCACCATACATGAATATTCAATTCCCGATAATCGATTGGCAATGGCTTCTGTTCAAAACGGGTAATCGCAATAATTGCCACTGCTTCTGTGACCGGAATTCCTGTATTCGCAGTATAGGTAAAGATGTCTGTCGGCAACTGATAAACACCTTTTTCTTCTTTCGCCTGTATCCATTCTTCGTCTCTTCTGTACCATACACATCCGATAGATTCATCTTTTTTTGTCTTGAGCCGGAAGCAGTTCTGGGACTTTTTCACTCTCAATATGACGGAGTGTTCCAGTTTCTCATACTCTGTTGCAAGAAATCTCGGATTGCGTCGCTCCGGTTCATACAGTCCGAATGCCAGCGGGAACTCACCATCCTCATAAAAGGTATACAAGTCCATATCGTCATAAATTCGATCGTATACGTCACCGTACTGCAGAAAGTTTTCAATTCCTTTTAATCCTTCCGGACTGATATAATGTTCCACTCTACAGGCATCTTCCTGCGCCCTCTGCTGATCCATTCCACTTACCATCTGGAAGAACTGTGTCAGTTTCTCATGGCGTGCAAGGCACTCCATCCCTTCCAGTTTTCCCTTATCGGTCAGTTCCAGATGTCCGTTTTCCGGCTCACACAAAAATCCTTTTTTCACCAGACTCCGCACCAGGCCTGCCGCTTCATATCCGGTTATGTTCACTTCTCTGGCATACTCTTTCGATGTGATCTGTCTGCCCTGCCTCCATGTCCGATAGACATATTCCAGAAGATCTTCTTCCAGTTCGCCTCTGGCTTTTGTCACATCAATATTTCTGTTTTCAGTCTTTCTTCCCATGTTACCTTTCCTACCTGTCTTTTTTAATATTCATCCGCTACACGATATCCGGTATTTTCTGCAAAAGCCTTCCATCCAGTAAGCATATCGTTTTTTCTTGGAGCCTTTCTTTTTCTCTGCGACAAATCCAAGATTACAGGTAAAGTGTGTTTCACTCAACCACTGCTGTTCGTACTCTATGTGAAATGCTGTGGCAGGAATTTTGATGCTGTGATCATTTACTTCTGCCTTCTTCCAGATTCCACGCATGTTCTGATACCAGATTATTCTGTCATCCTCATTTTCCGGATGCTCCGTTAGTTCCAACCAAATCTCCCAAGGCTCTATGTACAGCTAGCCATCCCGTTCAAACCGCATATCTTCGATAGCTGCTTTTCTCTCTTTTCCAATCTCTGTGGTGTAAAAGGAATACCACATCTGAAAAATCGTCCGCAAAATATCTTTTTATTTCTTTTTTCACATACTTTTGGATATTTTCATAGTTAATTTCCTTTTTCCTTTAATTTTGATTCATCCGTAGTCTGTGCGTCAACGCAGACTGCATGGATGGCAAGCCGCTTGCTGTATCCGTTCCCTGTACAGGTAGAAAGTGTCAGTATCTTGTTACTGATCTGCGGCTTTATTCCTGTATCAACATCGGAATCTTTTATCATCTGGTCGATAAATTTCTGGTATTCTTCGCCCGGCTGGTATCCTACTTTGTACACATCGCCGCCATTGACTGCATCTTCATAAGAGAAGATTCGATAACGGTAGGCAGTTGTCTCAGAATATACAGTGAAGTATTGATTTTCTTTCCAGAAACCGTCATCCTTATATTTTTTCAGGCTCCCGAACATGCTTCCGTCATTCATATTGTGACCGTAAATAATATTGTAATAATCCGAAAAATCAGATTTGTTAAGACCTTCCAAAAAGATACACCCTGCGATGTGGCTGTTGCCATGCAAGTCGGTTCTCAGATATTTCTGATTGTCACCTGAATACAGAATCGGATAATTGATGCCAAGTTCGTCCTGATTATCAAACCGTATCCATCCGATGACATCTGGATTCTCGGCTTTCAGCTTGTCAAATTCTACTTTTACATCTGTAGCCCACCAGTCTTTTTTCTTCTGCTTTCCATCATCTGATTCGGACTCATCATTTACATACGCTTCGGCAAGTTTGTCATAATCTCTGGCAGATTTCCATCGGTCGATGTATGGGGGCAGGATATGCATAAGTGCTACCCCGATTAAAACCACTGCCAGAATGATCCATATCAGCCATCGGTATGAAGTTTTTTTCTTCATGTTGTCTCTCCCATTTTTCCTGTTAGTTCTCTCGAACCACTATCGTCATTATGGAATGTGTGCTTGGAATTGTCAATCTTTTTCTTCTGACGTATTGCTTTTAGATGTATGTGAATATTTCTTGTTGGTTCATGTGGGATCCCTTCTTTTTCTCATAATGAATGGATGACCTCTGCCATCCATTATCATTTATTATAACTTATACAGGCTTAGCCTCTTGGCTGCATAAAAATGCGTAACAGACAAAATCTGTTACGCAATGAAAGTCTAACTTTTTGGGGTCAGCTCAACTTCCATGGCTAATAATAAGTCTCTATATTTCAATAACTATTGCAAAATTATATCTTGTTTAAGAAAATATTTTAATTTTAAA
>OGXS01001579.1_pt1 | contig 14465 bp, 9 predicted proteins | sample 1576371 | NCBI WGS metagenome assembly OGXS01 (sample SAMEA3541475, study PRJEB24748) | human gut metagenome | biome: human gut; feature: human-associated habitat; material: faeces | place: China | collected 2012
CTGTCTGTCTGTCTGTCTGTCTGTCTGTCTGTCTGTCTGTCGAGATTAAATGTATCAGCCTGCATATATGCAACCCCTTTCTGTGTTTTTTTCGTATAAAATTTATTACTTGCAAAATTTTATACATAACCACAGTCCATCTATCTTACTCAAAGGATAACTTATTCCTCGATAAATTACTCGCCATTTCTTGCATTTTTTTATATTTTCGCCATTTTTTGCCTGCTATTAAAACAAAACAGATAAAAAGGACGCAGGATTTTACTCCCACGCCCCCTAAACTTATCTGGCTTTATCTTCCCTGACTTTTGGCAGCTCCTTCCCCACCGTTTCCTGCTTTGCTTCCGATGTCTTTCTTGCCTCAAAAGCATCTGCATTATACTTGTACTCCTGTGGTTCAGCTACCATCGGTGAGTAGATGACCTCTCTTTCTGTATCCGGTGCTTTCTGTTCCTTATCCTTTGTGTGCTCCATACGCTTTTCCTTATCAAACTGCACAGTCATATCCAGATTATCCAGCTTATCAATCGAGGCGTCCAGATGCATCTCCATTGATACAAGCAGTTTTCTCACTGCTTTCATAGGGGCAAGTACAGCCTTTGTGAGATGGTGTTTCTGTTCTTTCTGTGAATAATCCACCTCCGGCTTATCTGCAAAGGTACGGAACGCATTGTTTACGGTCTGCCCGGCTTTTCGGAGTCCCTTTGCAAGAAGTGCTGTCCTTGCAATATCCCTGTCTGTAGATACAATCGTATCTTTTACCACTGTTCTGACATTGAGAAGTCTTTTCTTAATTCCTACAAATTCTGTCACCCTGTAAAGTGCCGCCCTGCCCTTTGCCTTTGTTTCATCAACAATATTCTTGGCAGTAGATTTTACCTGTACCTTTATCTCAGATACCTGTGACTTTATCTGCTCACATCTGGTATTAAGTCGCTCCTGTGCTTCTGACAATGCTTTTTTAGCATTATTGACAAGAGTATCTTCCTGCATTTCTTTGATCTGGTTCTGCATATTGGTGAGTTCTTCCGTCATGGAATCAATCTTTTTCTCCAGTCCATCCACATAGCTGCATATCTCAAATACATCGTTTGCCTGCTCTTTCATGGCATTTTTCTTTAATAAGTCGAGAAGTTCTCTTATGACCTCCTCATTGGTAAGTGTTTTTCCTGCTTCCATATCCATTCTGTTTCCTCCATTCTGTAAATGGGGCAGCCTTGGCCGCCCCTGTACTCTGATTACTGATTATCGAAAGGGCGTCGCCTCTTTGTCCTTCTCTTTATCGGGATTGCCATGATGTTTCTCTGCACTCTCTCTTGCATTTTCGTTGCTCTTATCCTTTGCTTTCTCATATTCAGAGATAATCTCATTATAGAGTTTTTCCCTGAAATCCTTTGTGACCGGATAGCAGACATCCTGGTAGATTGGCTTGCCCTGCTCGTCCACCTGCTTTGTCTTATAAGAAGGCATTGATACAAAGATTTTCTCTTTGCCCTGCACGATATTGATGTTATTTACGATGAAACTGTTTTCAAAATAAATGCGTGCAAGTCCCTTGATGTTACTACCTTCCCTCTCATAAGGTGTTACAGTTACGGAAAACTCCGGCATTTCCTGTGTACGCTCCTGCTTCTGTGTCTCCTCTTTCTCCGGTTCCTTAATTCTTGCATAGGCATCAAGGATATTGGTATAGAGTTCCTCTCGAAACTCTGCTGTGATAGGATTGCACACATCCTTATAGATCACACCGTTGCTTTCATCACGCTCATTGGAGCGGTATCTTGGCATTGATACAAAAAGCTCTCCCTTATCCTTATTCTCAAGGATTGCAATATTGGTAATCTTAAATGAATCACCAAATACTACTGTTGCAAATCCTTTGATGTTGCTGCCCTCTTTTGCTCTTACTTCGTTTACTTTAATTGAATACTTCATATGCTATTCCTCGCTTTCTTTTTGTTCTTTGTTTTGCTCCGGTATGATAAGCTCACACCAAAGCTGTTCTATCTGTTCACAAGACAATCTGCCATTAAGCCAGTTGCCAAGTGTAACGACCATTCCATCCTGCTCGTAATAGAGCCACTCCTGTGTTTCAATGTTCCCCTCATACACGATAGTCACATCAAAATCAGGCATAAATAATCCTTCCTCTGCATCCCATACACAGGCTATTCCCTGTCTGAGTGTCAGATTCAGGCTTTCGACATACACAGACCAGCCGCTTACGACTATCTGAAAGTCATCATCAATCTCAGCAATATCATCCTCGATGTCAATTAGCTCTTCCATTTCTGCTACTGCCTCTTCTATCTCACCTAATCGGTATCTCTTATTCATCCATCACCGCCTCCTTATAAATGCACCTGACCACAAAACGCATGGTTCCTTTCTGGGAACAGGTAAAAAGAGTTAATTCTTTTTCTGTACCCTGTGTCTTGATGCTGTTATCATACGGATTTACTACCTCTGTCTCTATTACCTCATAGATATGCTTCAGCCCATTTTTGTCGGTTATCATTACTTCATCACCTATGGATATCTGACTTAGTGGTGTAAAAAATGTGCCATATCTGCTGCCATTATGACCGCACAATACACAGTTGCCACTTTCTCCGATTCCTGCAGTCTCTTCTATATGACCAATCCCTGCATTAAGCACTTTACTTGTGGTTCCTTCCATTACCGGATACCTGATATCTAAGCCCGGTATCTCAATGATGCCGATAACACCGCCTTCTTTAAGAATGGCTTCATCCTCTTTACTAATGGAGGTTTGCTCTTCCTCCACATCTGTTTCTTCATCGTAATCATCCTCCAATGTCTGCTCAAATTCACTTATGAGCTGTTCTGTCTGTTTTTCTCCGGTTGTCCGCCAGAAAAAAGGGACTGCCATAATGGCAATCCCTGCTGCAATCAGTAGTCCTGCGACCACTTTTCTTATGCTCATATTATTCACTCTCCTATCGTGTTCTGCCCTCTCTGTCGGCTGGATAAGCACCTTTATCCTCTGCTACAATTGCTGCAGATTCCATTCTGTCATCAGCTTCTCTTTCTTCCTCCGGTCCGCTCAGGTCTGCATCCACAGCCTTTGCGTTCTCAAGGTCAAGCTGGGCATTCAGTTTACACTGCCTAGCCAGCTTTTCTTCCAGTTCCTTGCTGTACGCAAATGGCTTGTCATACTCTGCCTTTGATGCTTCAAGGTCATTCTGGTACTGCTCAATCTTCTTTTCAAAGAAATCAATGTTCTCATGGAGTCCATTGAACAGGTTTTCCAGCTTCACCATGCTGCCGACAGGACTTGTGGAAAGCTCTGCTTTATACTCTGTCTTTCCACGAAGCACCATATAATTGATGCCAAGGAAGTTCTTTTCCACAAGCAGCTCAAATCCGTGGAATTTACCGATTACAGTTGTCTCTCCGGTCTTACATTTACTGATTGCTTCAAGCATCATCGTTCCGCCATCCACACGCTCTGTGTAAGTTACTTTGCCTATGGTAATGGCAAATTCCGGATTATCAATCAGCTCTTTATCCCTTGCCTTTACATCCTCTCTTACATTGGCAAGCTTTTCTGTTGCTGTCTTAATCAGCTTCGGATACTTAATCATAAAGTTATCCTGCAAGCCATATCTCTGATTGTCATAGGATGCCTTTAAGAGCTTTAATCTCTGGACATCATTGTCAATCTCCATCTTTTCCTTGATTAAAGGATTGCCTGTGGCAACCGCTTTAATCTCTGCATAGGAAAGTGTTGCCTCGTCGATATCCTCACAGCTTCGGCTTACAGCCTTGCTTGTCATGACCTGACTGATGAATCGCTGCTTATTTTCAACAAGCGACCAGTTGTATGCATCAAATGTCCCTTTGGTGACATATCTGTAGATTGCCACCTCTTCATTTTCATTACCCTGTCGTATGCCTCGTCCTTCCCTCTGTTCAATAGAAGAAGGCTTCCAAGGGCAATCCACATGATGCATTGCAACAAGGTGTGTCTGCACATTGACACCTGTTCCACACTTGTCCGTTGAACCGATAAGAACCTTCTTTTTACCTGTCCTCATCTCCTTAAAAAGTGCGTCCCTTTGTGCATCCGTCTTGGCATCATGAATAAAAGCTATCTCATCTGCCGGAATACCATACTGGATCAGTGTTTCTTTCAGATAATCGTAGATGGTAAAGTCCTTATCTGGTCCCGGTGTGCCGATGTCCGAAAAAATAAGCTGGCAGCCTATATGACCATCAGCATTTCCTTTCTCATATTCTTTCCATACATTCTCCGCTACCTTATTGAGTTTTCCATCCGGATTGTTCGGCGCATCCTTATCAATCAGTCTGGCATCCGTTCCAAGAAGTCTTGCCTCATGGGTAATCTTTAGAAAGTTATCCACGCTTGGATCAACTCCACCGCCTCTGATACGCTCTGCCCTCACAACAAAGTCTTCCATGACCTGCTTCACATACCAGTCAGGCTCCGACTCCACTATAATAGGCTTGCCGCCACGGAGAGCTGGCACATCAAGGTCAAGCATGTCTGCGGTCTGCACATCTGCTACCTCACGGAAGATATTCATAAGCTCCGGCAGATTCGTAAACTTATTAAATCTGCTCTTAAAACGAAATCCGCTTCCCTCTACAGTAAGCTCAAGTGCTGTTGTCACTTCACCAAAGTTTGCTGCCCAAGAATCAAAGTGATAAATCCCCATCTCTTCAAGTGCCGCTTTCTGTAAGTAAAGCTGCATGACATACATCTCACACATGGTATTGGATATTGGTGTACCTGTTGCAAACACAATACCCCTGCCATCATTTATCTCAGACAAATACTGGCATTTAAGCTGCATATCCGTTGACTTCTTAGCTCCGCTACTGCTGATACCTGACACATTATTCATCTTGGAAAAAATCGCAAGGTTCTTAAAATTATGTGCTTCGTCTACCATAATAGAATCTACACCCAGTTCCTCAAAGGTAATAAGGTCATCCTTCCTGCTCTCATCTGACAAGGATTTCAGCTGTTCCTCCAGTTTTTTCTTCTGGCTTTCCATCTGCTTTACAGTCCATCGCTCTCCGTTACGCTCCTTCATCTCATCAATCGCATAGCTGATTTCATCAATCTGCTCGTTAAGCATTCGCTCCTTTCTCTCTGCGGAGATTGGGATTTTCTCAAACTGTGAGTGTGACATGATGATACAGTCATAGTCACCAGTTGCAATCCTTGATACGAACTGCTTTCTGCGGCTTTTTTCAAAATCACGCTCCGTGGCAACTAAGATATTTGCTGACGGATAAAGCCTTAAAAACTCTGATGCCGTCTGACCGATAAGCGGCTTTGGTACAACCATGATTGTCTTATTGGCAAGTCCAAGTCTCTTCTGCTCCATGCAGGCAGCCATCATCTCAAATGACTTTCCGGCACCGACACAGTGTGCCAGCAGAGTATTTCCCCCAAGAAGAATTCTTGCCACCGCATTTTTCTGGTGTGGCTTTAACTCAATCGCCGGATTCATTCCCGGAAACTGTAAGTGACTTCCGTCATACTCACGCAGGCGGATGTTATTAAATGTCTCGTTGTAATACTCCACATATTTCTGTCTTCGCTCCGGCTCTGCAAACAGCCACTCCTTGAACTTCTCCTTGATCATGTTCTGCTTTTCCCTTGCAAGCATTGTCTCATTCTTATTGACTTCGTAATGATACCTGCCATCACCGTCATCAATCCTGTCCCTGACTGTTACTGTCTTTAGATTCAGCGTATCCTCAAAAATAGAATAAGCATCCATGCGGCTTGTACCATAGGTCTTAGTAGCCGCCACTGAATGCTTATCCATGCTTTTATTCTCGATGAACCATTCCATGCTCATCTTATTTAAGTGTACCTGAATGCCTGTATTGTAAAACTGGCTTCTGACTGCCCTTGCCCGTCTTGGTGTATTGAGAAGCTCATAGATAAACTGCTCATAATCAAGCGGCTCAATCCATGTCGTGCCAATCTTTACATCAATATCCGAGGCTTCAATCCACTCCGGCTGTACCTTTTCAAGTGCTGCCACATTGCCTGCAAATTTTTCTGCCTGCGGATTGCCTGTATCCGCTGCCATAGCCTTTGCTACACGAAGCTTGTCTCTCACATTGCCGGAAAGATACTCGTCTGCCGTCTCCCAGCCGATGTCGGGATTGTTCTCGTTGTAGCGGTCGGGATTTAGGAAAATCAATCCATCCAGCTCTTCCACAAGAACTGCCCTTCTAAGCTCTGCCAAAGCATCATCACTAAATGTTATCTCATCAGCTGTCTGCCCGGACTTTTCTGCAAGTTCTTCCTTTACATTAGTAATATCCGGCTCATAGATAGAGAGCATATAGGCAAGATTTACATATCCAAATTCATTGACGGATACATTCAATGCTTCCACAGCAGTCTCAACCCTGTCTATGACAGTCTTTGCCTTAATCGTCTGCTTATAAAACATATCCGCTTTTTTCACCTCCCCGTCTTCATTTACTTCTTCAAGACTGCAAAGAAGTGGGTAATCGCTGTCATCTCTGAAAGCTATTCTGTTTGCTTTTGAAGTAATGGCTCCATACTGCTTTACGAAGGCATCATATTTTACATTAAGAAGTCTCTGCTTATCAGAAAGCTCCTCCTCGCTGCAGCCATCCATCTGGATATCAATCAGATCTCTTGTTATCTGTCTGATTTCATCAAGGCTTCTGATTCGCTCCTCGGCAGTCTGTGATACTTCTTTTCTTACCATCTCGGAATTTTCCCTGTAATAGAGTTTTCCTTCAAAAAATGTGTAAGTGTAGTTTCTCACATCCGGATCAGCCGGGATAACTTCCTCCGTCTGCTCCGCCTCATCTGCCACTCTCTCAAAATCTGTCATCTGGGCTTTGATATTACCGATAGCTTTGTTTAATGCTTCATAAATATTGAAGTTCTCATCATCATTCACGCAGACTGTGTATCTGCTGTCCTGTCCGTAAATCCTTGTGTCATATTCCATAGATCCAAGCATCATTTCCGGATGCTCTGCAAAATAAGAGTTGACTGCAATGCCATTCTCAGTTACACCAAGGTGTACCCAGTCCGGCTCAATATCAATCTTTCTCTCCCTTTTCTGCAAAAACAGGATATCTGCTGTCACTTCGGTTCCTGCATTATCTTTAAATGCAGTATTCGGAAGTCTTATCGCTCCCACAAGCTCTGCTCTTTCAGCCAGATACTTTCGGATAGTAGGATTTGCCTTATCAAGTGTTCCCTTTGTGGTAATCACCGCAACCATGCCTCCCGGTCTTACCTGATCAAGTGCTTTTGCCAGAAAATAATCGTGGATACGGAAGTTATACTTGTTGTACTTCGGATCAAAAACCTTATAATCACCAAATGGCACATTTCCGACAACTACATCAAAGAAGTTATCCGGATATGTGGTATTCTCAAATCCTGTGATACTGATATTGGCATTCTGATAAAGCTGCTTTGCAATTCTTCCCGAAATGCTGTCAAGCTCCACCCCATACAGCTTACTTCTCTGCATAGGTGCCGGCATACTCCCAAAGAAGTTACCGATACCCATAGATGGTTCTAATACATTGCCGCCTCTGAAACCAAACTGGACAAGTGCCGAGTTCATGCACATGGCAATCTCCGGTGAAGTATAAAAGGCATTGTTTACTGTTGCCCTAGCTGCAGCATACTCTTCATCCGATAACATCTCTTTGAGTTCTTTGTACTCTTTGCTCCAGCCTGCGTTTTCCTCGTCAAATGCCTGTGACAGTCCGCCCCATCCGACAAACTTCGACAAGGTTTTCTGTTCCTCCGGTGTTGCAAGCCTGTTTTCTGATTCAATCTGCTTTAAAGTACGAATTGCATCCATATTCCACTGATATCTGGTCTTGGCACCGCCTTTTTCCATTTCCCAGAGATTGTAATGGAAGTTGTGCTTCGTCTGCCCGGCAACATTCTTCTCATTTTCAAGACTTTCTACTTGCTGTACTGGTTCCTGCTTTGGTGTAAAATCTACAGTTTCCTGTGATTCTGTATCAGCCTGAATATCATCCACAGATACTGATACCACATCATCTGAAACTACATGTCCATTCTCATCAATCTTGGTTTCCCATCCATTCGCTATTGCTCTTTCCCTGGTTTCAAGACGATTAGCTTTTACACTATCCTCGATGTCAAAGAATCTCTTATAGACCGGATTCATCTTATCCCTGTCAGCCTTCTGCTTTATCTCTTGATAATACTTTTTCTGGTCTTCTCCGCAGTAAAATGGCTGTTTTACCATATAGGATAAAATCTCATATAACTCACGCCAGTCGAGAGCACCTTCCTTACGCACACCATTCCTGTTCTTATAGCTGATCTTCACATATCCACTTCTGATTGAGTACTCCACAAGACCATACTTATTGTTGGAATATGCCTTTCTTTCTGCATTATCTGTCCCTAATGCAATATCCCTGATAAGGTCAAGTTTATTGGGCATAAATGCAAAATCAGACTGCACCACATCCATAAGGAATGCCCTAAACGGAGTGTAGCAGCTGCAATCTGTTACAAGAATCTCCGCCGCATCACGCAGGTCTTCATCAAGCTCTGCAATACGCTTGGCATAATCAATCGGTGTAATATACTGAAGCTCTGATGGATCTTTTTCAGTTGTTTCAGCTTCTATCTCTGCACCATATTCTGCCTGTGTTACCATGCGGTCTTCATCGGCAGCTTCCTGTGGTGTCATGCCTTTTGCACTTACATAATCTCTGTTAGAAGCATAGCTCTCCGGCTCATCCGGTATTGCATAATCATCAATCTCTGATTCTGCCTCTTCCGGTTCCACTTCCCGATATTCGGCATCAATAACCTCATCATCCTCACGGAGTCCGTCCATCGCAAGCTCATCAATACGAGGTGTCTCAGGCTGGTATTCCCCTGTAAGAATAAGGACACCAAGCTCTTTTTCGATATCTTTCCACGAAACATATCCTTCAACCTCTCCATCCTCATCTCGCCACTGAAAACGCAGTCCATTCCCATGAAATGTGTCATATCCGTGCAGTCCCAGTCCGTCAACCGGCCAGCCTGCACCTCCCTGACCATATTCTGCTTTGATACGCTTTGCTCTGGTTCCTGCATCAATCTCTGTTTCAAAAATCTTGCATACCCTGCCCTTACCACCGATAAAACCTGTACCTCTCATAAGCACCTGTTTGATATACTCACTTGGTACTGTTGCAGACTTTTTGGGATTCAGGTAATTGTATTTACCTGCTAATGCAGCTTTTCTGTCCTGCTCGAACTGACGCATAAACTGATTATTGTTTTCATCCTCAGTATGAATGGTGCCAATGCTTGCCTGCCCGTTCTGGTCGAAAAAAAAGGAAGCCTGTGTATATTCGGCTTCCTTACTAACACCCAATGAATTGATTTCATCAAGTTCCCTATTCAGTTCTGTATCATCTGATTCTAGTGGAATCGCATCACTATCTGATTCAGTACCACTTCCTCTGCCTGCATCTTCGCCTGCTCTCTTATCTTCCACATCTCCATTGTCGATGACGGATTCTGTGGCTTGTGCTTCGCCAGATACTGCATCTCCAGCTGGTCGTACAGCTGGTTCGCTTCCTCCTCTACCGCTGACATCTTCTCGTACATCTTCCCGAATCTCATCAGCGTCTTGTATCTTGCCGGCTCGTTCTCCTTTAGATAGTTCATCGCCATCCTTCCGTATTTGCCCAGCTTCGTGAGATCCTCCGTCTCGTCCGGCATCTCTATCTGCGGATAAAGCAGTCCGTCCACTTCCTTGTAAGTCATTTCTTCTAACATATCCAATTCTCCTTTCGCTCTCGATTGCCTTTAAGTTACGACTAAATTCTCTAAGAACACTACAGGAGACATCGCATACAATGGAACCAAGACGGTAAATGATCTCTTCGTCTTTGATATTTACGATCTGACTAAAATCCTGTTCTTGCACAGATAAGTCAAATCCGCATCTCGTCCCTACAGCATACATGACACTTGCATATACAAGCTGCTCCATGTCCATTTCCTGCTGTAAGCCATTGCGTTTCTTACTTTCTTCCTTTATCACACTACCTGATAGCTGCATAAGCTCGGTCATTCGGTCTCCGAACTCTTCTTTTATTATAAGCCAAACATTTGTTCCTGTAAACTGTTTTAATATATTTTTTAGAGACTCCCTGTCGCTGTTATCGTACTGCTCAATCTGACCTTCTGACACAAGAAAATCCACATAATCCTTAAGATTTTCTCCCTCAAGGTCCCATGTCAGTTTGACATTCTTCCCTCCGGTATCACTGATATCAAAGATATACCTCATGCGTGGATTCAGTGCCCTTGACGGGAAGATGGCGCAGCCTTTCGCACCACGCTTTACATATCTTCCCACCTTTTTCCAGGTATCATAATCTGCCATGAGTGTGCTTTTTTCCGGAGGTCTCTGAGCTGTTACCATAACGATATTGTCAAATTCATAGCGGTATAACTGACCTGCGACCTTTAACACATCCTTCCAGTTCTTTTCTGATCTGGTGATATTACCAATCTCAGAATCGTATATCGCTTTGACCTTCATATCAACGCCCATACCTTTGTCCTCCTCTACTTAAACATCTCTGCAAACAATCCCTTAAAGAGCTTTAACTCATCCTTATCCAGCTCGATTGCAAATTCATTGTCGATTGCCTGTTTTTCGCATTTATCCTTTTTCTTTACAATCTTACGCACCACACGAAGAAGCACATAGCACTCCTTGGACTTTGCAATGCTCTGTTTAAAGGTCAGCTCATCCTCATCGACTGACTTCTGTGTCTGATAGATAATCTCTTTTAACTTATCATTGATACCATCTACTTCCTCAAGGGAAATAATAACGGATGCCTTAGAAGCACCCGATCTGTCCCACTCCTTATGAAGTTCCTTTACTAAAAACTCCATGTTCTTAATTACTGTTGTTGAATCACTTTTCATCTTGCTCTTCCTCCGTTTTCTTTTAATGAAGAAGGGAGCTGACTTTCGCTGATAGCTGCAAAATCAACTCCCTTCATGTCCTCTGCTCCAAGGACTATCTGCTCTGCATAATACATATCCATTGCCTTATTGATGGCATCGTCAAGCGACTCTGCCTTTACTTTCTGTACTCGTGAAAGCACTTCTTTTATCTCAACATCAAATTCCTGTTCCATATGATATCGCCTCCTGTAAAAATCTCATCACCGGCTCTTTTCTTCCTTTACCTGTCTTTCCTTAAAGCCTTCATCGTACTTTCCATCTTCCAGCCTGTCGTAAAAACAGTCCTCTTCAATCGTTCCAAAATCCTCATACATCTGGTGAAGGAAGTCATTCTGCAGCTTCTTTGGTACATCATCATCCTTTGACATATCCTGATAAAAATAGAACTTCTGCTTTAGCTTTGCCCTGTAATCATAGATATCCTCTATCTTTTCCGGTGTGCCATACTCCCTCTTGTATGCCTTGAAATTCGTGGTTGAGAGTGTGGAACCAAGATAAATGCCATGCTCCCACGATACCCCGATTGTGGTATTGTCCTTTGTAGGCTTCTCATCCTTCGGATAACGCTTATACTCTGTCGCACCAAGGGCGATTGTAAGGGAACCTGACTTCATATCCATCACCACAAGATTCCTTGGTGATAATGCTTCAAGCACCATGTAATCATGGTCATTGAAGTTATGAAATGTCTGTCCCCTTTCAAATGAGCGGTTCTCCATTTCATAATGCAGGTTAAAATCATCCACCCAGCCCTTATCGGTCATTCCAATCTCCTTAAGCTTTGCAACACATTCAGAAGAACTGGCTTCTTTATCAAACCGAATTTCTTTGGAATCGTTATAAAGTCCCTGAAGAAAGTGTCCCAGCTGAATATCATCCAGACAGAATCTCGCAGATACAGTTACATTTGCTGCCCTGTAATACTCTGCGAAGTTATCTGCTTCACCAAGTGTTCTTCCAAGCTGCAACAAATTGTCTGCAAGCTCTGACATGTCATCAACTGCTATAAAACTCTTATAATCATCCAGAGTCATCAGCATATTTGTCTCTGTTCCCCTGTCGTTTTCTGTTACCAGTATCATATCTTTTAAATCCATTCTTACCTCCAGTCTCAGAGAGGGACTATGCCCTCTCTGCAAATTTCCTGTTATGGTCTTCCTATCACAACAATCTTTCCTGTGCTTGCCACATCCCTGTAGACCACACCAAGACTTTCATTAAGTGCCTCTACCACCTTGCCATTTCCGACATATACTGCCACATGGCTGATGTTCTTATATCTTCCGTTGCTTGTAAAACTGTAGAAAATAAGGTCTCCCGGCTGTAACTCATCAAAGGCGACTGTCTTTCCGGCTTCATCCAGTCCCTGTGCCTCCGCTGCCGCTGTGGTTGCACCGCCGTAACTAATATCCACGCCTGCATCTTTCCATGAATAATAGGCTAAGGAACTACAGTCATAATAGTTACCGCTGTCTCTTAAATCCTGACTATAAGGAAAGCCAACTCTGTGAAGTGCATAGGAGCAGACTGTTTTCCGCCTGCTGTCTGTAATTTCGTTTAGGATGGCATTGATTTCATCCTCAGTCATGGAGCTTACTCCCGGACTTCCGCCTCCGCCGCCACTTCCGCTTCCGGCATATCCAAGCTGTCCCATAAACTCCGGACTCATGATCTGCTCAAGCATTTCCACCTGATCAGAATTAAATCCATAGACCGAAATCATATCCCTGTACGATTTCAGCGTTACATTCACATACAGAACAGACTTCGTGACAGTAGTCACATTGCCGTCTGCATCCGTTTCTTCCACATCCTTTGTTCCGGTGCTTGTGGTGTATGAACACATATCATTTACAACTGCCTGCAGCCAGCCTTTTGAAGTATCATTCATGACTGTTGCAGTATCTCCGACACCATGCTTGACCATATAGACTGCCATGATGTCATAGTAATTGCTTGGGTTTTCTTCCATACCTTCATAATCCACATATACAAGCTCTCCAAGGTCATATCCGGTATGCTCATTCACTTTCGTGTTCACATCCCGGTTAAACTCCTGCACATAAGCACTCGTTACTGTCTGCACGGTATCTCCTGATTCAAGTGGTGGCAGAAATAAAGCAAATGGAGAATTGTAAAGGATTGCTATCGCCGCAATAACCGGAACCGCAATCATGGCAACTACAAGAACAAGTAATAAAAGCACCAGTCCGACAATCGGTGCCGCTGCCTTTACCCAGGTAATCGCTTTTCGCACAATCAGATCCTTTACCAGCTTTGCCACGCTGTCTGTCTGATTCTCCTGTGCTTTCATCTTATCCAGAAAGAATTTTATCTTCCTGCTCCGGTTGGTCATCTTTTCATCCTTGACCTCTATGGACACACCTGCAGCATATCCGGCTACCATGCCGATTGCAGTTCCTACTCCCGGTGCAACCGCTGTTCCTGCCGCTGTAGCAGCTGCCTTTGTAGCAGTTTTCGTTGCAACCTTGGCAGTAGTCTTGGCTGTTTCTTTTGCCGTCTCTTTAGCTACCGTCTTGGCTGTATCTTTGGCAGCTTTCTTTGCTGTCTTTTTTGCCAGCTTCTTTCCTGCCTCTACCTTCTTGATACGCTTCTTTGCCTCGGCTGCCGCCTTTTTCCTGAAAAGTGCTGCACCCTTAGAAGCAGTTCCGGTAACAGGTCGGCTTGATTCATATGCAAGATATGCTGCCTGCGATACCTCCTGCCCACCCTCCACCTGCTCCGTTACTGCCCCAGCTGCAAGTGCTCCTGTTCTTCCTGCAATGTGAAGATTGGTGTTCTTGGTCTTGATGGAAATGTTTGATTCTTTAAGGTTTCGCTTGAATCTTGATAATCCCTTATTCTTCGGCTCTGACTGATGAATGGTGCTCTTGCGATAGGACTTCTTTTTATCATCAGATACCTTTGCACCGATAGTTTTAGGACCTCTCTCTACTGTATAGATGTTGCTGCCTTTAATCTTGGCACCCTTTGGCTCGTGGGCATGAATCTTGGCTTTCTCCTTGGTGTGAATGACCATTGGCTTGTCATCAACCTTTCTAATTTTCAATTTTCTCACCTCCTACTTTGAAAAATAAAATAAGCCGCTAGGGAGCAAAAATTACTCCTTAACGGCTATGTAAAATCATTCAATATTCAATTATTAAAAACAACATGTAACTGAAAGTTTGACATTATCTATTACAATGTAAATAATGCTTTTTCGTAGTCCTTAACATAATACTTAATATTAGTTCTTCCTTTTTGTACTACAGTATGTCCCTCATTTTCAAGCATTTCCTTTTGTGCCTCAATTCCTCCGGGATACTTTGCATTTAATTCTCCATTTGCTTTTAATGTTCTCCAATAAGGGGTTTTATCTTCTGCACGCTGATAACTAGCCCATGCAACTATCGAAACAAAAATT
>OGXS01001585.1_pt1 | contig 14407 bp, 13 predicted proteins | sample 1576371 | NCBI WGS metagenome assembly OGXS01 (sample SAMEA3541475, study PRJEB24748) | human gut metagenome | biome: human gut; feature: human-associated habitat; material: faeces | place: China | collected 2012
TACCTGTTTTTTGCTGATTTTGAAAACTTTTCAACGTTTGAGTTTGGAACCAATCCATCATTAATTTTTCATTAAATTCTGCTGCCATACAATCTACATATCCAACCTGTCGATTAAATTCTGCTAATGGCTTAACAATCCTCTTGTTCTTTTTTTGTTCGCACAAACGTCTTGCTCCATAGTAAGATATTAATGGAAGTACTAATGACTTATCTCCTATCATAATCTGATTTTGTACTTGTTTGGAAATATTGGTTAATTTTCTAGCATCCTTAATTGTAGTTTTTCCAAATGTTGAATTTAATGAACGAGTCCATTTTATATTTTGTTCATTCATACAATTACCCAAACTATGAATACTTACGGGAAATTGATGCTGTCGATCCATCGTTCCATTTAAGTTATGAGATTTATATGTTGCATCATCTTTTAAGATACTTTTACTCACACCACCATCAATTCTCAGTAAAAATGTACTAGCAGAAACAGCTATTGCATCTAATATGGCTGTCTTACCTGCCTTATTTTTACCAACAATCAATGTTATATGTTCATCAAAATCAATTTCCGCTTCTTTGAAACATCTATAATTTTTTAGACTTATATTTTTTAATCTCATTGTGTTGTTTCCTCAATTCAGTTTAATAACCAAGTAAAAAATACGCCTCATCTAAAGATACTATTTTTAAATTTTGCATTTGTAATTCTCTCTTTACAACTTCCAAACTCATGTTTGTCAGCTGACTAATATTCTCCACAGTACACTCTATTCCATCTTCTTTTAACTTTTTAATAGCTTTTCTTAATTTATTTTGCAAACGTGCATAATGTTCACTGCACTGGAATACCATTTCATATAAAAACCTATATAATTCGTGCCTGATATATGGTTTACTGCAAGTCGTAAATGCCCCTTTATCTGGATCATACTTTTGTAATGCGTCTAAAACACCTACTTTTCCACAAGATAACAAATCATCGAAATACTTACTTGTATATGTTGGACAAAATTTCTGCATTAGTTGTTTAATAAAATTTTCATAGTTATTTACAAAATAACAAATTGCTTTATCCTTTGATTCTTTGCTTTTTGAATGATATAATTTCATATAATTTTTTTCCTGCTCTTTATTTTCCTGCTCTTGCTTCTTCATTTACTCATCATCTCCTTCTCTATATAAATAGATGGTACATTAGATTTCAGATAACCAACAACTACTAGCAATATTTCACCTTTAAATATATTTACTTACCGCAAATACATTCTTCTCCCCATCCTCTACAATCTCACCTGTCTTCTGTCCATATTTTAATCCTCGCTCTACTGCTGATATAAGCACATTACTGCTTCGAGCATATCCCATCGTTCGGATTGTCGCTTTTATTAAGTCTTCCTTTTTCATTCCGCCTTTTTCAAGGAGTGTCATACAAACTGCATTCTTTAATTCCTGCTGACAAATGTCATTTGCTGATCTTCGGGTATTAGCGTTCTTATCTTCTCTGAAACTGTAATAAGCAGACGGATCTTGATCTTTGCGCCAATAAAATTTTACTCTCTGCTGTTTGTTCATTTGGGTATTTGCAATCTTTAACGCCTTTTGCGTTGCTTCTAATGTCTTTGGGCTTGATCTTGCAATATTGAAAGCTCGTAATGTTTTCTTTACCAAAGTATCATAAGAAACTGGTGCCTCTGTATCAATGATCTGTTGTATTTTTTCAGTGATCATTTTCTTATTTTTACTTTGTACATATTCATCTGTAGATATATCTGTCATTATTAAATCCGCAGATATGTATGATTCTTTATGATACAATGACTCCACATCCTGGTTTGGCTTTGTAAGATTCATATTAGATTTTATAACATGATCTTGTTCTGCAAAATGCTTTGTTATCTTAGGTTCTTGGAGAGGAATATCCTTTATTTTTTGTGTATCTTCTATACGTTCAGACTCTTTTATAAATTCCGTTTCTTCCGTACTTACTTCTTCCTTTGCACACACATCGTACGCAGCATCTTTTTTATGATCCAGACAATCTATCAGTTTCTTTAATTCTTTCTCCTTATTATCCCACCAATCCAGGGTCCAGATACGATAAATATCCCATCCTAGTCCTTTTAAAACACTGATCTGTGCTACTTCGCGGTCTTTCGTATTTGATGACTGACGGTAGGATTCGCCATCTAACATGATACCTAATAAATATTCTTCTTCCTTATATGGATTCATGACAGCTATATCAATCTTAAATTTTGAATGTCCTACGGATCTTTGGTACTTGTAGCCGTGCTCATTTAACATCTGACAAATATGTTCCATGATTCCTTGGCGTTCTTCCATATTCTCTTCTATGTTCTTAGATTGCAGCTGACCTTTTTGCGCAAATTCCAAGAAGTCCCTTAAAGCCTCAACGCCTTTTGCTTTTGTTCGCTTCAGATTGATCATATCTGCTGCCATACTTGTAAATACAACCATTTCTGATCGTGCTCTTGATACGGCTACATTTAGTCGTTTCCAACCACCATTTTTATTTAATGGTCCAAAATTTAAAGACATTTTACCTTCTGCATTTGGTCCGAATGCAACAGAAAATAAAATAATATCTCGCTCATCTCCCTGTACATTTTCTAGATTCTTGACAAACAATGATTCTTCTCCCGTGTTTGCCCATTGATCGAACTTTACGTCTTTCTGATATTCTTCCTGCAGCATATCTTCAATCAATGTCTGTTGGCTGATATTAAATGTTACAACACCAATGCTCTGCTTTCTTAACTCTGGATCTTGATATCTTCTTTTGATTTCTTCAACGATTGCTTTTGCTTCGTTTACATTTACACGTGTTTTTCCACGATCAAAGAATCCATCAATCTTTCGCATACGAACTCTTCTTTCTCTATCATTTACAGATGGAAATGTTAACATGGAATTTTCATAAAATTCTTGATTACTAAATGCGATCAGACTTTCATGACGGCTTCGGTAATGCCAGCGAAGATATGCTGATGGCATTCCAAGTGCAAGACAATCATCAAGAATGCTGTCTAAATCTTCAATATCCAGATTATCCTCATCTACCATATTTCCAGCGAAGAAACTTGTTGGCGGCATCTGATTTGGATCACCTACAATAACTGCATTTTTTGCTCTTGCTAATACACCAACTGCCTTGCATGTTGGAAGCTGAGATGCCTCGTCAAAAATCACGATGTCAAACAGATCATTTTCTGCCTGCAAGTATTGTGCTGCTGAAATCGGACTCATAAGCATACATGGACAAAGTTTTGTCAAAACCTCTGGAATCTGCTCAAATAGACTTCTGATTGAAATTCCCCTTCCATTGCTGCTGATCGCTCTTCGAAGAATATTTAATTCCTTATTGATCTCAACAGAATCTTGTGAGGATGGAAGTTTACTGGTTAACTGATAAACCATTTCGTGGCGTGTTAATTCCATAAATTCCTCATCCATCTTCTTAAACTGCATGATCTTCTCATTAAAACTAATTCCTGTAAAACCATTTAATACAGGATCATTTTCAATCACAGATAAAATGATCGCCTGATAAATAGATCTTAAATAAATCACAAGCAGCTGATCATTTGGAATCCCATTTTTGTATGCATCACACACTGATGCTAACCCTTTTTCTCTGCATTCTTTATCGCATTTAAGATACGTGATCCAGTCCTTAATAGATTCTACATTTTCAAGAATGTCTGTACATATTTTCTGCCTCTGATCCAGCCAGTTTTCATTTTCATCTTCAAAACGAAGATCTAGCAGATCAACTACCTTTTTCTGCTGCAGCTGCATTTGATCAAAGATTGTTATTAGATTCTGTGCATTTCCCTTTGTCAGGTCTATTCTATCTTTTAACACATTGCCTACAGTCTGTAATTGTTCCTTTGTACAACTCTTAAATGCCTGTAATTCTTCTATCGTCGAATACTGTTCTAGCAACTGTATCCAATCATAAGACAAAGTCTGCCGCATTTCATTTAACTCTTTTTCTTCTTTCTGGTAAAAAATAATATCAGAAAGATAGACTGGTATACGGTCTGTTTCTACCGAAAATGTTGCAAATGCCTGAAGTTCAGATGTTAATGCTGACAATGCACGTCCTTTTCCGAAAAATTTCGTACTTGCCTTTTCAAATTTCTGTTGATAAAGACTCATATCCATTTGCAGAAAGTTTTCATTCCATTTATCTAGAAAATCTGATTTCTTCAGATCAAACTGCTGTTTTTTCATGAGATATATTTCTGGAGCAGAAAAGTCTTTTTCTATATTTTGTGATGTTCGTAAAAATTCAGGAACTTTCTCTAATTCTAATACATTTTTAACTTGCTCATACAGGTCCTTCCATTGTTTCTCCGTAACTGGCATATCCAAGCCAGTTTCTTTCACAAACTGATCTGTTATATTTTTTAATTCTTTCAGTGATTTTTGATATTCTATGATATCCTGCTGTAACTGAAACTTCATTTGCTGACTGTATGCTGTAGAATGAATGGATGATAGCGGATGATCATGAGGATGTCCGATTCCATTTCCTGCTGCAATCAATCGTTCTAGTGCATATTTCTGATGATCTAATTCACTTTCTGTCAGTGTTTTTACATCATTATGATCAAATGAGATCATTACGTTTTGCTCTGGGATGGTTTCATAAATATCCATCAATTCCCGAACACTCTTTCCAAATGATCTTCTTTTATGTAATGCTTGTGCATATGCATCTAATTCAGAACGAATCTTCCTAATATCTTCGATCTTTGATTGATACTCCGTTCTCTCTCCAATCTGATCAAGTTCCAATCCATGTTTTAATTGATCAAGTACGGCTTTTTTTGTCGCCTTATTTGAATGTAATTCCAAGCAAAAATCACCAATTCCTAAAGATGCCAGTCGTTTCTGGACGACTTCTAATGCTGCCATTTTCTCAGCAACAAAAAGAATTGTCTTTCCTTTTGTTAATGCATTTGCGATCATTGCCGTGATCCTCTGTGATTTTCCTGTTTCTGGAGGTCCTTGTAAAACAGATGTTAAATTAAATTCCTATAGAATCACCGCACTTCCTTAAAAATAAGTTGTATATTTTAAATCATGATTCTCTGCATTGACAGGTTTGAGCTTTTGTGGTATAACAATTTCTGAAAATGTATGTGGATTTTTCCGGGTGTTTATCATCTTTTCGCCGCACAGTTACAGATTTGTAATTGTGTGGCTTTTTTATTGCCCGCATTTCCAAAAGGAGGTTTTTATGCAAACAGATAACAAAATGGGAACTGCATCCATCAACAAACTTATACTAACAATGTCACTGCCGCCTTTATTTTCGATGTTTTTGCAGTATTCCTACAATTTAATTGACAGTGCCTTTGTCGCACATCTGAGTGAAAATGCACTCACTGCCGTTTCATTGTCTTTTCCGTTGACAACGATTATGAATGCTACTTCCATATGGGTTGGTGTCGGCATCAATGTGTTGATAGCCGGTTATCTTGGCAGAAAGAAACAAACGAAAGCTAACAGCATTGCATCAACAGGGTTACTTTTATCCTTTATACTCGGTTTGATTCTCAACCTTATAGTACTTGCTGCTTCGAGGACCTATTTCCAGGCTTTTACCTCAAATGACGAGATTTTTTCTCTGTGCATTGAGTATATGCGTATCTGTGCATTTATACAGATACCGAACATGGTTCATATTGCAATACAGAAAATGCTGCAAGCCACTGGAAACATGATTGCGCCCATGTGGTTTCAGATTGCCGGTGTCATTGTGAACATTATGTTCGATCCGCTGTTGATATTCGGAATCGGTCCTTTCCCGAAACTTGGTATCTCAGGTGCAGCCATTGCAACCGTCATGGGATATGCTTTTTCCATGGTTCTCGCACTGTTTTTGCTGTTTAATGGAAAACAGGCAGTGCAAATCGAGGCTCGCATGATTCGGTTTGATTTCCTCATTATCAAAAATATCTTTGTCTGCGGATTTCCATCTTTTATTATGAATGCACTAAGTGCTTTCACTGTAACCTTTGCGAATCTATTTTTGGTTGCTTACTCAGATACCGCCATCGCCTTTTTCGGAGCATACTATAAAATAAAACAGCTTGTTGAAATGACCGTAAATGGTCTGATTCAGGGTTGCCTTCCGATTATGCGTTTTAATTACGGAGCCGGAAAACAAGCACGAGTAAAATCTGCATTTCACTACGGAACAGCTTATGCAAGTATTATGATGCTTTTAGGAACGCTGGTTCTGGCAATTATGCCAACGCAACTTTTGTCACTATTTGCAGCATCAGAGAGTATGCAGGAGTTTGGCAAAAGTGCCATGCGGATTATGTCTGTCGGATATCTGTTCTGCGGATTTACCATAATGATCGCTACTTATTTTCAGGCAATAGATAGAGTAATTGAAAGCAATATTCTTCAATTGATGCGTCAGTTTATAGTGCTTCTTCCTGCCATGTGGGTGCTGAATCATACAATGCAAATTAGCGGCATATGGATTTCCTTCCCGATCACAGAGTTGATTTCCTTTGGCGCTGCAATCATACTGCTTATGATTTGCAATAGGAAGTCAAAAAACAAGCAGTCCTCTTTACCTTGTGATGATGATTAAGTCGTCATCCATTTTCTCCTGTGACAAGATCTTATGGCCTGTTATGACTATAAGGTCTTGTTTTATTTTCTCGAAAGTAAATTTTCAATGTCCACTTTCTCTTCTAATTTAGTCTGACAAAAAAATCATCGTAATCACTTGATTCCACTTGCGCTTGATTCCTTGAATTTCGATGTCTTTTTTCGTTTGATCTTTTTTACTGATCCATGGCCAGGCATATCCTGCAACCATTCTGGATAATCCTACTTCTGTTTCTTTTCGATACATATCCTTTTCAAATTTTGAAAAATCAAGATATATTTTAAGATCATATTTATCTGATTTATATTTTTCAGTACATGATTCTCCAAATATACTTTTCACAAATTCGATATATGCACTTCCACCTTGTACTCTCATCTGTGTTAATAATGTAAAATAAGAAGTCATACGTTTTTCCAATGAATTCTGCATCTTTTGGTCAAATCGCTGATAATCTATTCCTGATGGACCTACTACCTGCATTGCATCATAGAATAAAATAGTACAATCTGATTGTTTTATAATCCAATCTAATTCATCGGCTTCTGTCGTCAATCCAAGTTTTTCACAATTTTTCTTAAACGAACCCATATAAGATATATTTTTATACTGATGCAAACGATGTGCTTCATCCACCAATAAGATATCATAGTTTTTCTAAGAGATGTCTGTGGAACAACAAATCCTATTTGCTTGTTTTTAAATTCTTCACAGTCCGTTAGATATTTCATTAAGTAAACTGCTACTATCGTTTTTCCACTTCTTGGCATTCCATTTATTACAATTCGATTTGTATTCTCTTCCCTGATCTTCTGAATAATTGTTTCTACTGCATTTCGCTGATTGTCATTTAATTCTTTATACGGGGAATATTTAAATAAATCAGAGTTTTCAATCTCCTCTAAAGAATGTTTTACCAATTTCTCCTTTTGCAGTTTTCTCCAAAGTAATTCAAATTTCTTATCATATTCCTGTTTTTTATAATATTGTTTATCGGCAATTCCAGAATTTTTATTTGTCACTTGAAAAAGCTCGTCTGCAACAATATATTGTATTAATTTTGATTCATAGTCAAATGTTACTGACTGATTAAATATTTTGGAATAAATAAAATGGACTTTGTCAAAAATCTTTTTTTCTACATTTGAACTATGTTGTGTCATCCTTGTTTTGACATGATTTGACTCTCCAATATTAAAGATTATCCTTATCTATCAAAAGCTGAACTGGATCATTGTTTAATCTATTCACTGTATCTATATTTTCAATAAATGGCTAATGACAATTTTGTCCCGTGTATATTCTTCAAACATATTATCCACTTCGGCAAATACAGTATTCATTTCCTCATATATCTTTCCTGTTACATAAGCATCTCTCATTGCAGGTTTCTCCATAACTGACCATTTCAGCTGAGAATATGAGTACTTCGTAAAAGTAATCCACTGAGGGTAACTAATCGCCATAGGATTTTACGTAAAAGCAACTTTTCCAATATTTACTGCTGTTGCCGCAGCATGTCCTAAAAACAGCATCATTGCCACCGAATATGATCTTCAGCACGTCAAAGAAGAATTAGCTGATGTTATTGTGTATTGTCAGGATATGTTAGATAAGTTGAATTTAGATATTGATGAAATTGTCAATATGAAAATGGAACAAAACGAGGCGAAATATCCTGTTGAAAAAGCAAAGGGGTCTGCTAAGAAAATGTCTACTAATATTCCACAATACATATTATATATAATTGAACATCACTCACCGACAATGCGTAGTCTACAAATTTTTCGTCAATATTATATATTTTTTGACCACGCACACTATTATAATAAACTTTTAGTTCAATAAAAATTTCATCATTCTTACATAATTCTTCTAGTTTTTCCATGTATGCATTGAAGGCTATGGAATCTTTCATATCAAAACGTGCTTCATGTGCATACTCTCCACCTCTGTTAAAAAATGATTTATTGATAAAAACATCTCTTATCCTCAAATCTAAGACATCGTTTAAAAAATAGTCATCTCTATATTTATATGTAATTCGTTTTTTTAAATTGTAATCGTCATATTTTCCTTCTTTCGCACATTCTAACAATGCTTTTTTTATCTCTTGATGTGCTCTGTATGCTTCGTTAACTCCATATGTGTAGGACTGTTTGTCTTTTTGGCTTTTAATATCTTCTGGCGTTTGTGTGACTTGATTTAATTCATCTTGAAATGACATGCTTATTCTCCTATATAATTATTTCCTTGTAATTTCTAATCATTGATATTAAGTGTAATCACTTTTGATACTTAAATTCCAACATTTCCAAAATTACATTCATTATCTCCATACTAAATTCTTTCTTTGATATACCCCTTGATTTAAGCAACTCCTTATTTTTTCTAAATGCCTTCCATAGCAACTTTTTATCTCGATCATTAAGATCAATCTTATAAAGCAAATTTGCCAAAAATATAATAAAATCTTTGTATTCTGCACAAATCATCTCTTTTTCTTTTCCATTTTTCAACGAGATAAAGTCATCAAAATCTTTCATAGTAAATTTTGGTAACAGCCCTTTTATCGGATTCGTTAACAACTGCGTTGATGCAAGCATCAGGTTCACATATGAGCCTAAAGCATATTGTTGAGCATCAGACATTTGATCATAATCTAATCCAAAAGTTTCTATTTCATCAATAGCCGTATTCAATTTACCATTCTCATCAACAATTCGACGAATGCGTTCCTTCAATTCAACGATGGCAAGTTCATATGATTTTATATCTCTTTCACTTATTGCAATAAACACATTATCCAAATAATTCTTATCTCTCTTACCCTTCCAAAAAAATAATCCACCTGCTAATAAGGAAACTCCGGCAATAGCCCATCCAACTGGACCAGCTAAAGCAAGAAAAGCTTCTCCTGCAATCATACCTCCTCCACCTGTAGCGAGTGCACCGCCTCCAAGCCATGCCAATGCTGCATTTGTAGCGGCTGCACCGCTTAGTGTAGAAATCGCAGTTCCTGTTGATGCCACTCCAAATGTTGTAGCTACTCCCATCGCCACAGTCGGTCCCATCGTTACAACAGCAACTCCAACTCCTGTAGCACCAGATCTAGCACTTTTCAATGCAGTCTCTTTATAATCTTTGTCAATCTTTTCAGCCTGCTGCTTCCAACATAATCTTACGTGTTTAAGTTCTTCATATTTAAGTTTTTTTTCGCTCGGAATATTGCGGATTATATCAAATTTTTCCTGAATTCTAGTTAATGATTTATACAAATCCCCCGTATATCCTCCAAGCTCACTAATGCCATTATTCGTTTCATTAATTTTTTCTTGAACTTTCTTTTGTGCTATCTGAAGTTTTGATTTTTTCTTCAATTTTTCTTTAACCATTATTTTTTATACCCCTTTAAAATAAGAATCAATATCTGCCTTATTTTTCAATATCTCATCTTTTGGAACATTTCTTTTTTCTGCTAAAAAAATAGTCTTGTCAAAAGCTTGAATATACATATCACTTTCTCTTAATTCATTTACAAATGTTAGTAATGATTTATCATCATATATTTCAGCAAGGTACTTTAATCCCTCAATATAATCAGCAATTATCCGTTTTTCACGTTTTAAAATGATAACATTCTCTTTTAATGAATGCCGTCTCCAGCCTCTATTCACCTCTCCATATAGTGAAATTGTAAACCTTCCAACACCAACAATATTCAAACGTAATACAAACTCCGTAACATTAAAATTTCCAAAACCTGTTGCAAATCCATGTGCTACAGCATCACCTGCATCTATTAAACAGAATGTCCCATGTGCAACAGTAAGCATTCTTTTTACAGTTACATTTGAAAATGGTTCACATGACCTCCATAACATTGCAAACGATTTATCGTTCTTTTTCATCCCCAGAAAATATCTTACTAATCGTCTTACTGAATAAATAAATCTTACAAATAATTCATTAACAAAAACTGGTATAGCCTGTGCTGTCTGAAATCTCTCATCATAACCCTGCTTATAAATTTCTAGTGCCAGCTCATTTACTGATTTATCAAATTCGCCAACCGGAATATTTAATTTTCTTTTTATAGAAATGATATCATTCGTCCAACTCCAAAAAGGAGAAGGAATCCCCATTCCTCTTCCTTTACTACTTGATGATCCAGACACATCTGAAATCAAGTGTCCGAACCAATTCACAAATCCACTGAACAGTTTACTTGATACACTATTTCCATGTAACTGAAAGTCATTATCAACTTTTGAAAATGTAATCAATTCCCCTTCTGAAACAAAATGAGATGTAATTGTAAACTGATCTAGTATTGAGAAGAATAATCCAAGTATTGTAGGATTATGAGCTAAAGATTTAAAATGATGGTTTGTTGGAGTTAAATCTAAGAATTCTTTTGCTATATCACCAATACCATTCTGATCATAAGGAATTTTAAACTTCTTTTCTAGATATCTTATCGCAGACGATAACTTTCCTCGCTCACCTGGCCAACCACATAGTCTTCCGTTCTATTAGCAAACCACTTGTCTGTTATTTTTTCAATTGAAGAATCTCCTGGCTCATTTATCAAGAAAACATCTATAATTCCACATATCACACCACCACATGTAGCTAATATATAGTCTGTCTTATCACATTCAGGTGTCAATTTCTTTAACGCGCCTATACTTTCTTCCAATTCAGTAGATATTATATTAAATTTGTCCTGTGCAGTAGATAGTGCAGTTTTAATATCAGAAACAAACTCATATCCATTTTCTTTTACACTAAACTCTAGAAGCATAAACTGTTTATTATTTTTCTTTTTATGCAAAACATCCATTCACTTTACCCTTTATTTCTTTCATAACGAATTCGCCCATATCGCAATTTATAGAAAAGCTGTTCTAACGTCATTTCCCATTTTATTTATATAAATTTTATCATGTAAATATGATGTCTGCAATGCAAAAGCTCATCATACATTTTATGCGTCTACTTAACGAGAAGCAGATTCATTTTCTTTGTATGATGAGCTTTTATAATAACTTTTCGATTTTGATTTGAATTGTCAGAATTTTCCTTGTTTTCCAATATCTTAATGTCTACGGGAATCTATGTCATTCTCTAACAGAAAATCTTGTACCTGTTTTACTATCATTTCTGCACTTTCATATTGCTCTATTGCTTCTTCATTTGATGCAACATAAAAATCATCGTAATCACTTACTTCCCTTTTTCTTTTTAATCTTCCAAGTCGTTTCCCGCATTCCCTTGAAAACTTTCCAGTAGCTACATACATCTGATTAAAATATCCTACAGCATCCTTATGCCTTTTAAAATCTTTCCCCTCTAATGCCAAAACAGCTTTAATTGCATAAAATGCAGCATAATAACATCTGTTAATACTGTCTTTATATCTTTTAAATTCCATACATATTTTGGCAGTATCTAACGTATCTTTTGCATTCTCCATCCGATAAATTGCCAAATCTTTTTTCTTATCCATCCACTACCACTCCTTCATCAGAAATATTTTTATAAAATGGTAATGTATCTAACCAATATTCATATTCATCCTCATTTTTTATAATTGGTGATATATCAACTCCCGTATTCATCTCTATTTCAAATGCTAAATCATATACTTGATTTTCTATTTTTTTAATCTCATTATCTGACATTTTTACCAGAATCATAACATCAACATCTGAACTTGAATTATAATCACCTCTGGCATAAGAGCCATAAACAATAACTTTTGTTAATTTTGATCCCATTATGTCTTTTAGTTGCTGAGAAAATTGATAAATTATATTGTGTATTCTATATTTATTTTTTATACATTGATATTTTATCATATCTCGATCACTATAACAACGAAAAAGCCATTGCACACCATCTACTCTATTAATTGGATGATGATTTGCAATGACCTTCTTCTTTACATTAAATGATTATTTTATTTAGAATTTTTGGAACAATTTGTTCTTATTTGTACAATTTATTTTATAAACTGATTTCTTAACGTCCCTGGGACCTCTCTGTATATTTTTATTAAAATTGCACAAGAAAGCTTAGATTTATCAGCTTTCCGGATACTCTTTAAATTAATTAGCTGATCAAAATACAGCCTTATGGATAGTGAATAAGGTATCTTTTTGTACCATTCATAGAAAAATTGATACTAAAAGAAGACGTCTTGGTTTTTCTTATGATTGCCTTCTTTGTCCACCCATTTTTCCTACAGCAACAAACCTCTCATGTCTGACAGGATCATCCATCTGCTACGATCGGAGTCCTAAATTCCTTCGTTCTGTCTATCCATAGCTGGGCTGCCACTTATGCTTAAGCACAGGATCTTTGTCCTATGGTCTGTATCTCCTGTGGCTAAACTGGCTATACTTTTTTCAACTATACAGTTACATCCCTGTTCACAGCACCAATCTCCTTGGCGGACGCTTTCCTGTTTTCAGGTTATTTCTTTCTTGTTACGCTGCCTGTGGCAGTTGTGTTGGACGATGGATATCCTCTATCATTTTTGTTCCATTAAAGACAACACCCTTCGTCATGATCGCAAAGAACACTCGAATCAGCTTACATCCAACGGCTATCATTGCCTGTCGGCCTTTCAACGGATTCTTTATCCGTTTTCTGTAATAATCATAGATCGATCCGAATTCTTGATTGATCCGTATCAATGGTAATACTACTTGATATATGATCTTTCGACCTCGTTTACTGATCGTTGTACGACCTTTGTGTTTTCCAGAACTGTTCTCTACCAGCTCAAATCCAGCATACTTCTGTATCTGTTTCGGGTTCTTAAAGCGACTGATATCCCCGACTTCTGATATGAAACCAGCTACAGTTACTAATCCGACACCATCAACTAACAGCATCTTTTCTGCATTTGGTATCTGCATGATCAGTTCTTACATCACAGATGTAACCATTTCCAGTTGTTGCTTCTTTACCTTATAATCTTCCAGCAACATCTGAATCTCCATGACTGCACCCTGATCTCCTGATTTTCCAACACTATCATGCGCAGCATCCACCAGGGTCTTTGCCCTATTAAAACTGGCGCCTTTGCCACGCACTTTATGTTCTCTACATATCTTTATAATGTTATCTACACCCAGTGCTGTCACCATAGTCGGTAATGATACTTCCTCAAGGATCATCATTCCTGTTGTTGTATCAAATTTCTTGTATACAGTAAGATATTCTGGAAAATATATCTTCAGCCATCTCTGTATCCTGTTGGATGCTGCATTCAGCTCCTTTATGATGTGATCTCGGCTGGATGTCACTTCTCTGATCTCTGCATAGATTCCTTCCGGCACATATGGAAAACTGTACCTTCCATCGATTACAAGCTTTGCAATCGTCTTTGGATCTTTCAGATCTGTTTTCTTTGGGCTGTTGTCATCCAGTTCCTTTGCTTTCTTAACAGATGCAGGATTCACGAATGCCAGTTTCATCCCATGATCTTTTACAAACTGATAAAAGGTATACCAGTAATGACCTGTAGGTTCACATCCTATCATTGCTTCATTTTTTCCATGCTTTATGCATATTTGTGTAACCCAGTCATAAAAGCTGTTGAACCCATCGATATCAGTTGAAAATCTGAATACTTTTCTTGTCAGCTCTCTTCCCCGGTAATCGAATGCTCGGACATAGTGTTCAGAACTTCCGATATCAACTCCGAGTACTAAAGTTGATTCTGTGACTTGTT
>OGXS01001593.1_pt1 | contig 14322 bp, 17 predicted proteins | sample 1576371 | NCBI WGS metagenome assembly OGXS01 (sample SAMEA3541475, study PRJEB24748) | human gut metagenome | biome: human gut; feature: human-associated habitat; material: faeces | place: China | collected 2012
ACAGGGATTTTTCAATCTGGGCCGGGGGATTTTTAAAAATCCCCCGACCCCAACTACAAAGGAGGTACAAATGGGAATTCTTGAACTTTTTCTGATCGCGGTAGGTTTATCTATGGACGCCTTTGCGGTTTCCGTCTGTAAGGGCCTTGCGATGAAGCGGTGTACGTGGAGCAAGGCAGGGATCGTGGGATTGTATTTTGGTGTGTTTCAGGCGCTGATGCCGGCCATCGGGTATCTTTTGGGCGTGCAGTTTAAGGATGTGATCACATCGGTGGATCACTGGATCGCGTTTGTTTTGCTGGGGGTCATCGGAGGAAATATGGTCCGGGAAGCGGTGAAGGGAGACGACTCCTGTGATTCTTCCGGAGCTTCTCTTGACGTGCGGACTATGCTGGCTCTTGCAGTGGCCACCAGCATTGACGCCCTGGCGGTTGGAGTGACCTTTGCGTTTCTGTCTGTACAGATTGTTCCGGCGGTCAGTTTTATCGGCGTGACTACATTTACAATCTCGGTGATCGGTGTTAAAATAGGCAATATATTTGGAACCAGATACAAATCAAAAGCAGAGCTGGCAGGAGGTGTGATCCTCATACTGATCGGCTGCAAGATCCTGCTGGAACATCTGGGGATCCTGTAAGAGAGAACCGGAAGAAAAGGAGAAACGATTATGAAATGGAACCAGTTTCGTCTGAAAACGACTACACAGGCGGAAGATATTGTCAGCAGCATGCTGGCGGATCTTGGCATTGAAGGGGTGCAGATCGAGGATAAGATCCCTTTGACCGCCCAGGACAAAGAGCAGATGTTTGTAGATATCCTGCCGGATATTCCAGAAGACGACGGCACCGCCTATCTGACCTTTTATTTGGAGGAAGAGCAGGATAAAGGAAGCATCTTACAGCAGGTGCGCCGGGAATTGGAGGAGCTGCGCGCATTCATAGATGTGGGAGAAGGCAGGATCGAAGAGTCTGTGACCGAAGACGTAGACTGGGTGAATAACTGGAAGCAGTACTTTCATCAATTTACCATTGATGATATCCTGATCATTCCTTCCTGGGAGCAGGTAGAAGAAAAAGACAGCGGGAAAATGGTCATCCACATTGATCCGGGGACTGCCTTTGGGACAGGTATGCATGAGACGACCCAGCTATGCATCCGGGCTTTGAAGAAATATGTCCGCGGCGGAGACCTGGTGCTGGATGTGGGATGCGGCAGCGGGATCTTAGGGATGCTGGCGCTGAAATTTGGAGCGGCCCACAGTGTGGGCACGGACCTGGATCCCTGCGCCATTGACGCTACCCATGAAAATATGCAGGCAAACGGCATTGATGGGGGCCAGTATGAAGTGATGATCGGCAATATCATTGACGACCCGGCCGTCCAGGAGCAGGTAGGATATGAAAAATATGATATTGTGGCGGCCAATATCCTGGCGGATGTGCTGGTTCCGCTGACGCCAGTGATCGCCCATCAGATGAAACCAGGCGGCATCTATATCACCAGCGGCATCATTGAAGGAAAAGAAAACTTGGTGGCCCATGCGGTGGAAGAGGCAGGACTGGAGCTTGTCAGCATTGAGCGCCAGGGCGAGTGGGCTTCTGTGGTAGCAAGGAAGAAGGGAAACTAGAGGTATGCAGCATTTTTTTGTACCGCCCTCTCAGGTAGGAGAAGGCGGGATCCGGGTTGAGGGACCGGATGTGAATCATATGAAAAATGTCCTGCGGATTCGTCCGGGAGAGGAACTGATGGTCAGTGACGGCGACAACCGGAAATACCGCTGCGCGGTAGAACGGTATGAGGAAGGCTCCGCTTATCTTAAGATCCTGGAGGAAGAAATGGCAGATACTGAACTTCCCTCTAAGATTTATCTTTTTCAGGGGCTGCCCAAACAGGAGAAGATGGAGTGGATCGTCCAGAAGTCGGTGGAACTTGGCGTCTGCCAGGTGGTTCCGGTGATGGTCCGCCGCTGTGTGGTGAAGCTGGACGAAAAGAAGGCGCAGAAGAAGGTAAGCCGCTGGCAGCAGATCGCTGAAAGCGCGGCAAAGCAGGCGGGAAGGGGTTATATTCCCAAGGTAGAGCAGGTTCTGCCGTATCAGGAAGCACTGAAAATGGCAGGCGGGCTGGATGTACTGCTGATCCCCTACGAGTTGGAGCGAGACGTGGAAGGGTCAAAGGAAATCATCCAGGCGATCCGGCCGGGCCAGTCGGTAGGCATCTTCATTGGCCCGGAGGGCGGATTTGAGAAAGAAGAAGTGGAAGCCGCCATTGCGGCAGGCGCCACGCCGATTTCTCTGGGCAGGCGCATCCTGCGCACAGAGACGGCAGGGCTGACGGCTTTATCTTTGTTGATGTTCCACTTGGAAGCGTAAGCACATAATCTAGTAGTAAGAAAAATCAGGAAGTGAATTTATGAAAGAAGTATATTTGGATAATTCCGCCACAACCAAAGCCTACGACAGCGTGGGAGACCTGGTGCGCAAAGTACTGTGTGAGGATTATGGGAACCCCTCATCCATGCATGCCAAAGGCGTGGCGGCGGAACACTATATAAAAGAAGCCAAAGAGACATTGGCAAAGCTTTTAAAAGTACAGGAGAAAGAAATCTATTTTACCTCCGGCGGAACCGAAAGTGATAACCTGGCAATCATGGGGACGGCAAGAGCCAATCGGCGCAGGGGGAATCACCTGATCACCTCAGCGATCGAGCATCCGGCTGTGATCAATACTATGCGGCATCTGGAGGAAGATGGGTATAGGATCACCTTCCTTCCGGTGGACCGGTACGGGAGGATTCGGCTGGATGCTTTGAAAGAAGCCCTTTGTGACGAGACTATCCTGGTTTCTGTCATGTATGTAAATAATGAGGTGGGATCCGTGCAGCCTATTGCTGAAGCGGCCAGTATGGTGAAGGCATATAATAAGGAGATCTTGTTCCATGTGGATGCGGTGCAGGGATTTGGCAAATACCGGATTTATCCAAAGAAATTAAATGTGGATATGTGCGCCGTCAGCGGCCATAAGATCCATGGGCCGAAAGGCACGGGCGCTCTCTATGTGGGAAGCCATGTGAAGATCCAGCCCATTTTATTTGGAGGAGAGCAGCAGAAAAATGTCCGGTCAGGCACGGAAAATGTCCCGGGCATTGCGGGACTGTCCCTGGCGGCGCGGACTATTTACCAGGACCTGGATAAGAAAGTAGCGGCTATGCGGGAATTGAAAGAGCGGTTTATCGAAGGCGTGCAAAAGATTGAGAATACCACGATCCACGGTCTGTATGATGAAACGTCGGCGCCTCATATCATCAGTGTTGGGTTTGCCGGGATCCGCAGCGAGGTATTGCTCCATGCGCTGGAAGAAAAAGGAATCTACGTATCTTCTGGGTCCGCGTGCGCTTCCAATCATCCCCAGGTCAGCGGGGTGTTAAAGGGCATCGGCGCGGAACAGGAATATCTGGATGCTACTTTGCGGTTCAGTTTGTCTGAGTTTACGACCCAGGAAGAGATTGACTATACTTTGGATACGCTCTATAATATAGTACCAGTACTTCGGAAATATACCCGGCATTAGCAGACGCTGCCGGAAGTTGCAGGACGGGAGAAAGTAAAGGATGAGATTTCATACATTTTTATTAAAATACGGAGAGATCGGGATCAAAGGGAAAAATCGGTATCTTTTTGAAGATGCCCTGGTGCGCCGGGTGAAAAAGGCGCTGGAGGATGTGGACGGAACGTTCCAGGTCTATAAATCCCAGGCAAGGATTTATGTGGACTGCGGGGAAGAGTATGACTATGAGGAAGCGGTAGAGCATTTAAAGAGAGTATTTGGCTTGGTTGGAATCTGTCCGGTAGTCCGCATGGAGGATCGGGGCTTTGATCAGCTGAAAAAAGATGTAGTAGCCTATATGGATGAAGTGTATCCAGATAAGGATCTGACTTTCAAGGTGGAAGCCCGGCGGGCTAAGAAAACCTATCCAAAGACTTCTATGGAGATCAACTGTGATCTGGGAGAGGCCATTCTTGAGGCGTTTCCGCAGACCAGAGTAGATGTGCACCGCCCAGATGTAATGCTCCATGTAGAAATTCGGAATGAAATCTATGTGTATTCTCAGATCATACCGGGAGCAGGCGGGATGCCGGTGGGTACCAACGGGAAAGCGACCCTTCTTCTGTCCGGCGGCATCGACAGCCCGGTTGCGGGATATATGATCGCCAAGCGGGGCGTTGAGATCGAGGCGGTTTACTTCCATGCGCCGCCGTATACCAGCGAACGGGCTAAGGAGAAGGTGGTGGATTTGGCAAAACTAGTAGCCAGATACGCAGGACCGATCAAGCTTTATGTGGTAAACTTTACAGATATCCAGCTGTACATTTATGACCAGTGCCCGCATGACGAGCTGACGATCATCATGCGCAGATATATGATGCGGATCGCGGAACATTTTGCCAAACAAGACGGCTGCCTGGGGCTGATCACCGGGGAGAGTATCGGGCAGGTAGCCAGCCAGACCATGCAGAGCCTGGCGGCTACCAACGATGTTTGTACACTGCCGGTATACCGGCCGCTGATCGGTTATGACAAGCGGGAGATCGTGGAGATCGCGGAGAAGATCGATACTTTTGAGACCTCCATCCAGCCCTATGAAGACTGCTGCACTATTTTTGTGGCAAAACATCCTGTGACAAAACCCAATGTAGAAGTGATCCGGCGTTCGGAAGAGCGGCTGAGGGAGAAAATTGAAGAGCTTGTCCAGAAAGCGGTGGATACAGTCCAGATCATTGAGGCGGAATAAGAAAATAAAAAAAGATTGCGCGGAATACGCGCAATCTTTTCCTGCAAGGATTTGCCGCTTAAGTATACGAAATAGAGATATGTGTTTTACACAAGATAAGGCTCTAATACTTTCATTACATCAGTGAGCTCTTCTTCGCTGGCGTGAATGGCCAGTTCGATAGGGCTGTTCAGGTCGAGACTGAAGATTCCCATGATGGATTTTGCATCGATTACATATCTTCCGGATATCAGATCAAAATCATAGTCAAATTTCGAGATTTCGTAAACAAAAGATTTCACTTTATCAATCGTATTTAAAGAGATTTTTACGGTTTTCATTAAAATGACCTCCCTGATTTCTTTAATATTTCTATAAATATCTTAAGAGCAGGCGGGGGAAAAGTCAAGGAATAAATTGCCAGAGAAAGGAACAATCATATGAGAAAAGCTGCGCTGCATAATCTGGGCTGTAAGGTAAACGCTTACGAGACGGAAGCAATGCAGGAAATTTTAGAACAGGCGGGGTATGAGATCGTACCCTTTGAGGAGCAGGCGGACGTATATGTCGTCAATACCTGTACGGTTACCAATATGGCGGACCGCAAATCCAGGCAGATGCTGCACCGGGCCAAGAAAAGAAATCCCTCTGCCGTAGTAGTGGCCGCAGGCTGCTATGTCCAGACGAAAGAGCCGGAAGAAAGCTTGGATGCAAGCATTGACATCGTGATAGGAAACAATAAGAAGAAAGAAATCGCCCATATCCTGGAAGGGTATTTCCAGAATAGAGGACAGGCGGGAGCCCGGATAGAGCGGCTGGATATCAACCTTGAAAGAGAGTATGAAACCTTGGAAGTCAGCCATACGGCCGGTCATACCAGGGCCTTTATCAAAGTGCAGGACGGGTGCAACCAGTTCTGTTCTTATTGTATCATTCCTTATGCCAGAGGGCGGGTGCGCAGCAGAAAGCAGACAGAAGTTGCGGCGGAAGTAGAACGGCTGGCCGGCCAGGGCTACCAGGAAGTAGTACTGACCGGGATCCATTTAAGCTCTTACGGAACAGATACGGGAGAGGATTTGCTTTCTTTGATCCGGCAGGTCCATAATACAGCAGGGATCCGGCGGATCCGGCTAGGTTCTCTGGAACCGGGGATCATTACGGAGGAATTTGCCCGGAGTTTGGCAGAACTTCCGAAATTCTGCCCGCATTTCCATCTGTCCCTGCAAAGCGGCTGCGATGCGACACTGCGCCGTATGAACCGGAAGTATGATACGGCACAGTATTACGAAAAATGTCAGATTTTGCGCCGGTTTTTCCAGAATCCCGCGCTGACTACGGATGTGATCGTCGGTTTTCCGGGAGAGACAGAAGAAGAGTTTCAGGCTTCTTTTGCTTTTATCGACCGGGTGGATTTCTATGAAACCCATATCTTTAAGTATTCCAAACGGGAAGGAACAAAGGCGGCCGCAATGAAAGACCAGGTGCCGGAACCGGTAAAAACACAGCGAAGCGGGGTCCTTCAGGAACTGGATCATAGAAAACGGGAAGCGTATGAGAAACGGCTGATCGGTACAGTACAGGAGGTCCTGATGGAGGAAGCCGCAGTTATAGATGGAGAGACCTACCAGGTGGGACATACTAGAGAATATGTAAAAATTGGACGAAAAACCCGGGAAGATCTGTCAAATCAACTCATAAATGTAGAAATTGAGAGTCGTTCACAAATAATACATTGAATTTTGGACGGCTTTAAGGTAGAATAATCATGAAGTATTTTTGGAGGACGTGAGTATATGAAGGATTTAAGCAGCACCCAGTTTTTTCAGGTAGAAAGCGGCCCGCAGATTCAGGCAAAAGATATCCTTGAGATTGTGTATAAGGCATTGAGCGAAAAAGGTTATAATCCGGTCAATCAGATCGTTGGATATATTATGTCGGGAGACCCGACTTATATTACCAGTCATAATGGGGCGAGAAGCCTGATCATGAAAGTGGAACGGGATGAACTGGTAGAAGAACTGCTCAAAACGTATATTGAGCACAATGGATGGGCATAATGTCTGTCAGGATCATGGGGCTGGATTATGGTTCCAAAACAGTAGGAGTGGCGGTCAGCGATGCCCTTGGCATTACAGCTCAGGCGGTAGAAACAATCTGCCGTAAGGACGAGAACAAGCTTCGAAAGACGTGCGCCAGGATTGAAGAGCTGATCAAAGAGTATGAAGTGGGGAAGATTGTCCTCGGCCTTCCAAAGCATATGAACAATGATATCGGAGAACGGGCAGAGCAAACCATAGAGTTTGGTGAGATGCTGCATCGGCGGACCGGCCTTGAGGTCGTGATGTGGGATGAGCGGCTCACTACAGTAGAAGCGGAACGGACATTAATGGAAAATGGGATCCGGCGTGAGGATCGAAAAAAATATGTAGACCAGATCGCGGCAGTTTTTATTCTGCAGGGATATCTGGATTCTGTCCAGATGCGAAAAGCGGGATCGTCCATGCCTGAAAGAGGTGTTGAATGATGGAGAAAATTACATTCATGTCTGGAGAAATGCAGGAAGAAGTTGAGTTTTTTGTACTGGAACAGACAAAAGTAGGCGGGGTGTCTTACATTCTGGTCACAGATTCGCAGGAAGATGAGGCGGAATGTTTTATTTTAAAAGATACAGCATCAGAGGAAGCATTGGAAAGTCTCTATGAATTTGTAGAGGACGAGGAAGAACTGAACGCGGTTTCCAGAGTATTCGAGGAACTTCTGGAAGATGTGGAGATTGAAAGGTAAGAGTCTATGTCGATCAGTCAGGAAAAATTCAAGAAGATGCTTAAAGAAAAAGGTCTTAAGGTAACCAATCAAAGGTTGCTTGTATTAGAGGTACTCGCAGAAAATCGTGACAAACATATGACTGCGGAAGACATCTATGAACTGGTAAAGGAAGACTATCCGGAGATCGGACTGGCTACTATTTACCGGACAGTGCAATTGTTGCTGGAAATGCAATTGGTGGATCGTATCAATTTGGACGAGGGATGCGTGCGTTATGAAATCGGGGAACTCTTCGACGGAGAAGGGAAGCACCATCACCATCATTTGATATGTAAGACTTGTGGGAAAGTCCTGCCTTTCCGGGATGACCTCCTGGACGGGCTGGAGCGTCATATTGAGGAGAAGACGGGTTTCCACGTGTTAGACCACGAATTAAAGTTCTATGGACAATGCCGGGAATGCCTGGGGAAGGCAGAAGAAAACAGTACGGAAAAACACGTGGAGGTGTAAGTTTGAAAAAAGAAAACAATGGAAAATTGCGAATCATTCCGCTCGGAGGTCTGGAGAAGATCGGAATGAACATTACTGCCTTTGAATATGAAGACAGTATTATTGTCGTGGACTGCGGTCTGGCCTTTCCGGAGGACGACATGCTTGGAATCGATCTGGTGATCCCTGACATTACCTACCTGAAGGAAAACAGTCAGAAAGTCAAGGGATTTGTGATCACCCACGGCCATGAAGACCATATCGGCGCTCTTTCTTATGTGCTGCGGGAGATGAATCTTCCGATCTATGCGACTAAGCTTACGATGGGTATCATTGAGAGGAAACTTGGCGAACACAATCTTCTGCGCAGCACCCGGAGGAAAGTGGTGCGCCACGGACAATCCATCAATCTGGGCCAGTTCCGGATTGAATTTATCAAGACGAACCACAGTATTCAGGATGCGGCGGCTCTGGCGATCTATTCGCCGGCGGGGATCGTGGTGCACACAGGTGATTTTAAGGTGGATTATACGCCGGTATTCGGGGATGCCATTGATCTTCAGCGGTTTGCGGAGATTGGAAAGAAAGGGGTACTGGCGCTGATGTCCGACAGTACCAATGCGGAACGGCCGGGATTTACCCAGTCGGAACGGACGGTGGGAATTACCTTCGACCACATTTTCGCGGAACATCAGAATACCCGGATCATTATCGCCACCTTTGCGTCCAATGTGGACCGGGTGCAGCAGATCATCAACTCTGCCTGCAAATATGGCCGGAAAGTAGTGGTGGAAGGACGGAGTATGGTCAATATCATCCAGGTGGCTCAGGAGCTGGGATATCTGAATGTACCGGATAAGACCCTGGTAGAGATCGACCAGTTGAAGAATTATCCGCCGGAGAAAACGGTATTGATCACTACAGGAAGTCAGGGCGAGTCTATGGCGGCTCTGTCCCGAATGGCGGCGGATGTGCATAAAAAAGTAACGATCATGCCCGGAGATACGGTCATTTTCAGCTCTAACCCAATCCCCGGAAATGAGAAATCTGTATCCAAGGTGATCAATGAGCTGTCCTCCAAAGGCGCGAACGTGATCTTCCAGGATGCCCATGTATCCGGCCATGCCTGCCAGGAAGAACTGAAACTGATCTACTCCCTGGTAAAACCTAAGTATGCCATTCCGGTGCATGGAGAATACCGGCACTTAAAGGCGAACGCGGGAATTGCAAAATCCCTGGGGATTCCAAAAGAGAATATCTTTATCCTTCAGTCCGGCGATGTGCTGGAAGTAAGCGGCGAGGAAGCCAAGGTCGTAGATAAAGTCCATACAGGAGAAATCCTGGTAGACGGTCTGGGCGTCGGAGATGTGGGAAATATCGTTCTTCGAGACCGGCAGCATCTGGCGGAAGACGGAATCTTGATCGTAGTGCTGACTTTGGAAAAACGCAGCAATCAGCTGTTGGCCGGACCGGATATTGTGTCCCGTGGATTTGTCTATGTGCGTGAGTCAGAAGGATTGATGGAAGAGGCGCGCCAAGTGGTGACAGAGGCAGTGGAGAATTGTCTGACCCACCAGAGAAACGCGGACTGGAGCAAGATCAAGCTGGTGATACGGGATACCATGAACGAATTCATTTGGAAGCGGACCAAGCGCCGGCCGATGATATTGCCGATTATTATGGATGTGTAAATAATTTTAATTTAGGACGTAGCATTTTGCAAAAGGGCTACGTCCTAAATTGCAGTTTGCGGTGTACCAAAATGAAAAAAGGGGTGTACCAAAATGATTGTTGATGAGAGATTTACCACTTATGTACATTCACTGGAAGTGCCGGAAGATCCGCTTTTGGAGCGGATCGAGCAGGAGGCGCTGGATGGAAGGGTGCCGATCATCCGCAAGGAGACGCAGAGCTTTCTGAAAACCCTGCTTTTGATCCACAGACCCAGAAGGGTTTTGGAAATCGGGACGGCGGTTGGCTTTTCCGCACTTTTGATGAGTGCGTATCTGCCCAAAGAAGGGCATATTACTACGGTTGAAAACTATGAAAAGCGGATTCCTATTGCCAGAGAGAATTTCCGGCGCTGCGGAAAGGAAGAGCAGATACGGCTGATCCAGGGAGATGCCCTTGCGGTCATGAAGGAATTGGAGGGGCCTTTTGATTTTATTTTCATGGATGCGGCAAAGGGGCAGTATGTTTATTATCTCCCGGAGGCGGTGCGTTTATTGACGCCTGGAGGCGTGCTGATGTCTGATAATGTGCTGCAGGATGGAGACGTGCTGGAGTCCAGGTTTGCGGTAGAGCGGAGAAACCGGACGATCCACAGCCGGATGCGGGAGTATCTTTATGAGTTAAAGCATCACCAGCTTCTCCAGACTTCCATTCTCCCCCTGGGAGACGGAGTGGCCCTCAGCGTAAAACAGATAGAGTAAAAAGGAGAAAATTAGGATGAAAAGAAGAGGTCCAGAGCTTTTGATCCCGGCCAGCAGCCTGGAAGTGCTGAAGACGGCGGTAATCTTTGGCGCTGATGCGGTATATATCGGCGGGGAAGTCTTTGGCCTGCGGGCTAAGGCAAAGAATTTTTCCATGGAAGAGATGAAAGAAGGGATCGCGTTTGCCCATGAACATGGAGCGCGGGTCCATGTGACGGTGAATATCCTGGCCCACAATAGAGATCTTCCGGGAGTGGAGGAATATTTAAAAGAATTAAGGGAATTAAAGCCAGATGCCCTGATCATCGCTGATCCGGCTATTTTTGAACTGGCCAAAGAGATCTGCCCCCAGATTGAACGGCATATCAGCACCCAGGCTAATAACACCAACTACGGAACGTACCGGTTCTGGTGGAACCAGGGAGCAAAGCGTGTGGTGTCGGCAAGGGAATTATCTCTTGCTGAGATCCGGGAGATCCGGGAGAAGATTCCGGAGGAAATGGAGATTGAAAGCTTTATCCACGGCGCTATGTGCATTTCCTATTCGGGACGGTGTCTTCTGAGCAATTATTTTACCGGAAGAGATGCCAACCAGGGAGCCTGCACCCACCCCTGCCGCTGGAAATACGCGGTGGTGGAAGAAACCAGACCGGGAGAATATATGCCGGTCTATGAAAATGAGAGAGGGACTTTTATTTTCAACTCTAAGGACCTGTGCATGATCGAGCATATCCCGGAGATGATCGAAGCCGGCATTGACAGCTTTAAGATCGAAGGCAGGATGAAGACCGCCTTATATGTGGCGACGGTGGCAAGAACTTACCGGAAAGCCATTGATGATTATCTGGAAAGTCCTAAGAAATATGAGGAAAACATGGAATGGTATCTGGAGCAGATCGGAAGCTGTACCCACCGGGAGTTTACCACCGGATTCTATTTTGGCAAACCAGGGGAGGAAAGCCAGATCTATGACGCCAGCACTTATGTAAAAGAATATACCTACCTCGGAATGATCGGCGATGAGCGGGACGGCCTGTATCGGATCGAGCAGAAAAACAAGTTTTCTGTTGGAGAGAAGATTGAGATCATGAAGCCGGACGGCCGCAATGTGGACGTGACGGTAAAACGGATCGTAAATGAAGAAGGACAGGAGCAGGAAAGCGCCCCCCACGCAAGACAGATCGTATATGTGGAACTGGATAAAAAAGCAGAGCGCTATGATCTTCTAAGGAGAGCGGAAGAAGCCGACACCTTTATCCCATAAATGCGGGACAAGGGGAATTTTGTATGGAAAAGCACAAAAGAGTCGTATTTTACATAGAATATATTAAATACGCTTAGAGGTGCTTTTCTTGAAATCTTTTCCCCAACCCCTCACTGCTGCGGAAGAAAGGTATTATTTGCAAAGATATACGGAGGGTGATCTCGAAGCAAAGCATATCCTGATCGAACGGAACCTGCGCCTCGTTGCACATATCGTAAAGAAATACCAGTCTTATGAAGACGATACGGAAGATCTTCTGTCCATCGGGACGATCGGGCTGATCAAAGCGGTGGTCACATTTAACCCCGATAAATGTGTCCGGCTTGGAACCTACGCGGCCCGATGCATCGAAAATGAAGTGCTGATGCATCTGCGGGCAAAGAAGAAATCCTCGCGGGAAATCTCTTTATATGAACCTATCGGAACTGACCGGGAAGGCAATGAGATCCAGCTGTTTGACATCATCGAGACGGAAGATGATGCCCACCGGAAAGCAGAACTGAAAGAAGACATTAAAACACTGTACTCGCGGGTGGAATCAGAACTGTCTCCCAGGGAGAGGCTGGTCTTGAAAATGCGCTACGGACTGTATCATGAAGAAGAATATACCCAGCGGGAGATTGCCGGCAAGCTGGGCATCTCCCGTTCTTATGTGAGCCGGATTGAGAAAAAGGCAATTGAGAAGATACGGACAGAGTTTGCAAAACACGGTTAAGGGGTGTCATTCAAAAAATATTGTAAAAAGATAGAAGAATTGTGCATTGTTTTATGACAGCTTTCCCTTTATACTAGTTATAACAGGCGGAACAGTCAGACAGCTTAACCTGTTCCGTCTTTTTGCAGCAATCAATTGTTCGTAAGGAGGAGATACCATGGCTATTTTAGTGACTGGTGGCGCCGGCTATATCGGAAGCCATACCTGTGTGGAACTGCTGACAGCGGGTTATGATGTGGTTGTTGTAGACAACCTTTATAATTCCAGCGAGAAGGCACTTGACAGAGTTTCCAAGATCACAGGCAAGCCGGTTAAATTTTATAAAGCAGATATCCTGGACAGGGAAGCCCTTGACCAGATTTTTGAAAAAGAAGACATTGACTCCTGTATTCATTTTGCCGGACTGAAGGCTGTTGGAGAGTCCGTTGTAAAGCCTTGGGAATATTATGAGAATAATATTGCAGGAACCCTGACTCTTGTAGATGTAATGAGAAAACATGGTGTTAAGAATATTATTTTCTCTTCCTCTGCAACTGTATATGGAGATCCGGCACAGATCCCGATCACAGAAGAATGCCCGAAAGGACAGTGTACCAACCCATATGGCTGGACCAAATCCATGCTGGAGCAGGTTCTTACAGACATCCAGAAAGCAGATCCGGAGTGGAACGTAATGCTGCTTCGTTATTTTAATCCGATCGGTGCCCACAAGAGCGGAACCATCGGCGAGAACCCAAATGGTATCCCGAACAACCTTATGCCATACATCACACAGGTTGCTGTTGGCAAGCTGAAAGAGCTTGGCGTATTCGGTAATGACTATGACACTCCGGATGGAACCGGCGTGAGAGATTATATCCATGTAGTAGATCTTGCCAAAGGTCATGTAAAAGCGCTTAAAAAGATCGAGGAGAATCCTGGACTTGCAATCTACAACCTTGGCACAGGAAAAGGCTACAGTGTTCTTGATATTGTGAAGAACTTCGAAGCTGCAACAGGCGTTAAGATCCCATATGCGATCAAACCACGTCGTGCAGGCGATATTGCTACCTGCTACTGTGATGCTTCCAAGGCAGCGAAAGAGCTTGGCTGGACAGCTGAGAATGGCATCCGTGAGATGTGCGAGGATTCCTGGAGATGGCAGAGCAATAACCCGAATGGTTATGAAGACGAATGATTCGGAATTTAATTTTTGATGTTGGAGATGTACTGGTGGAGTATCGCTGGTTTGAGATGCTGACCAGGGACTACGGCCTTTCTGAAGCTGAGGCGAAGAGAATTGGCGAGGAAATGTTTGACAATGAGATCTGGGTACAGGGGCTTGACGGAGGACGGCTGAGCCTTGCGGAAGCCATTCATCAGTATGAACTGAAGTACCCGGACGATGTGGATGTGATGGGCTGGTTCCTTCGAAACGGAGAGCAGATGGCTGTAAAGCGCCCGGAGGTCTGGGACAAGGTTGCAGCGCTGAAGGAAAAGGGTTATAAGATTTACCTGCTTTCCAATTACTCAGAAGAGCTGCTCCATGTGCACACCAAGGGAGCGAAATTCCTGAATGTACTTGATGGGGGAGTTGTTTCCTATCAGGTTCACGCCCTGAAGCCAGACAGGGAGATTTATGAAATCCTTCTGGAGAAATATAGCCTGAAAGCAGAAGAGTGTCTGTTTTTCGATGACCGCATGGATAATGTGGAAGGAGCGAAGAAGGCAGGAATTCAGGCGATACAGGTGACATCCAGAGAGATGCTGAACGAAACATTAGATAAAATGCTTACAAAATAAATGAGGCCGCCCCTTCGGGGGCGGCTTTTTCCAGAGCGTGTCTGAAAAATAAAAAAATGCCCAGAGCCGGAATCGAACCAGCGACACGAGGATTTTCAGTCCTCTG
>OGXS01001606.1_pt1 | contig 14225 bp, 10 predicted proteins | sample 1576371 | NCBI WGS metagenome assembly OGXS01 (sample SAMEA3541475, study PRJEB24748) | human gut metagenome | biome: human gut; feature: human-associated habitat; material: faeces | place: China | collected 2012
ATGAAAAAAAGTGACGCCTTTTTGTAACACTTGGGATATTTTGGGACTCTTATATGTAGAAGAAGTAATAATACTTTTTACACGGGGTATTGGAAAACGGCAATGGGATAAGTCAATGGAGGAGTGTGGAGAACTTCTTGAGAAAAACAAATTGAGGAGGAAAAAGAATGAAATGTGATGCAAAAGCATTTTCAAAGCTATATGAGCAGGTCTATCAAGACCTCTATCGCTACGCGCTTTGTCTGATGCGTGATCCGCATGAGGCAGAAGACGCGGTGAGTGCGACAGTGTTATCTGCTTATGAACATATACATAAACTTCGAAAAGAAGAAGCTTTCAAGAGCTGGATTTTTACAATTTTGTCAAATATATGTAAGAAAAGATTGAAACAGGTGGCGAAAGAAGGAATACAGCAGACAGAAGATTTTTTTCCGGAAGGACAGGTGGAAGGAATTCATGAAGAAGATGTGGGACTTGCGATGGATGTGAGAAATGCATTTTTTATTCTTTCAGAAGAAGAGCAAATGATAGTCGGGCTGTCAGTGTTTGGCGGTTATAACAGCACAGAAATCGGGAAGATCCTAAGCCTGAAGCCGGGAACTGTCCGGGTAAAACGAAGCCGGGCGCTGGAGAAGATGCAGTGTGTGTTGGATGGGAGGACATTTTATGAATAAGAATGAGCAGGACATGATTCGGAAAATAAAGGAAAAGTCAGAACAGGTTCCGGTGCCGAAAGCGCTTGAACCGAGACAGATTGAAGCAAAGCTTGCAGGAAAGAAGAAAAAAGTGTGGACTCCGGCGAGAATCGGTGGGCTGGCAGCAGCATGTCTGGTGTTGATCGTGGGAGTGATGGTATACCAGAATTATTTTAAAATGGAAGATGCGACTAGAGATGATAAGATAGCAGGCAGTGATGTGACAATCAGTGACAGTACGAAAGTAGAAAGTGCGGCAGAATATAAGGATGTCTATGCATATTTGGAAAAATATAAGAAAGATCAGGAAAGAGACAGTGCATACACTTCAAGCTGGGCAAGATCATTGAATGATATAAGAGTCGATGAATCAGCTGACAGTAAGGTAAGTGGAGATGCAGCACAGAATATTGAAGAAAGCAGTACTGCAGCAGCGGACACCGGAATGGCAAGCGGTTCTTATTCTGAGACAAATGTACGTCAGGAAGGTGTGGACGAGGGGGATACAGCTAAAACAGATGGAACATACCTTTACGTGTTAAAAGATAAGAGCGATCAGATTGCCATTATAGATACCCGTGATAATCGGATGAAGCAAACGGCTACTATAACAGTGGAAGATGTTTCTGAAATCCAGGAAATGTATCTGGACATTGAGAGAAAACAATTAATCGCAGTGTGTGACGGTTATGTGGGCGGCAAATGGAATGATGATGATTATGGATATGGTCAGAGGGCTAATACGACCGCAGTAACTTATGACATTTCAGACCGGGAAAATCCAAAAGAAGTTGGCAGGGTCAGTCAGAGTGGATATTACAATTCTTCAAGAATTGCAGATGGATACTTATACTTATTCAGTGATTATTATGTAACACTTGATGGTATAACGGCGAAGAATCCGAAGTCCTATATACCACTTGTAAACGATAATCTGATCGAAGAAACAGATATCTGTCTTCCGTCCATTTCAAAGGCAGATATGTATTCAATCATCACATCCGTTTCTCTGGAAAATCCAGATGAGACAGCGCACAGTAAGGCCCTTTTGGCAGACGGTGGCAATTTATATGTGAGCAACGATAATATTTATTTTTATGAAAATGTGTGGCAATATTCCGGAAAAGATGTGACGACAATCCGAAAAGTTTCTTATGAAAGTGGGAAATTGACGGCTGGGGCACAGTGCAAAATAGACGGCTATATTAATGATTCATTTTCTATTGATGAATATGATGGATATCTGAGAGTTGTAGTGACCGATGGCGATACGAACAGTGTTTATGTTTTGAATCAAGAACTGAAAGAAACCGGCTCCATCAAAGGTCTGGCAGAAGATGAGAGAGTGTACTCCGCAAGATTTATGGGAAAGGCAGGATACTTTGTAACATTTAAAGAGACGGATCCGTTATTTTCCGTTGATCTGTCGGATCCGAAAAATCCAAAGATCATAGGAGCGTTGAAGATACCTGGATTTTCAGATTATCTGCATCCGTATGGGAAAAATAAGCTTCTGGGTATTGGGATGAATGTTGATGAAAAGACTATGTCAACAGATGGCGTGAAATTGACGATGTTCGATATTTCTGATCCGGAAAATGTGAAAGAGGAGCAGACTTATGTCATTGAAAATGTGTACTATACAGATGTTTCTTATGATTATAAGGCAGCTTTAGTAGATGCAGAGAAAAATCTGATTGGTTTTGCTGCAGACAGCGAAGGCGGCCGGGAGTACTATACATTTTCTTACGACGAAAAACAAGGATTTACATGTACGATGCATGAGGAAATCAATGGAAATAATATGAGGATCACAAGAGGTATTTATATAGAAGATATGCTTTATGTTATCCAGGGAAATATTATAGAAGCGTATAGCCTGAAAGATTTCAAAAAAGTGGACGATATCATTTTGTAACATTTTTGTAACAAAATCTCGTATGTTTTTGACAATAAGACTAGTGTATGATAAACTTGTATCTGTAGAATTGTCAAAAAATTTGAGGTGAGAATATTGGATAAATATGAATATCGGGTAAAAACCGAGCAGATGCTCGAACATTACGAAAAGAAACAATTTAGAAAAGCAATGGAAATTGCAGATACAATAGACTGGAGAAGGGTGAAGAGCCCGGCAATGTTAAATACAGTAAGCGAAATCTACGAGAATAACGGGGAGTTTCAGAAGAGCCGTGATACGCTTATGATCGCATTTGACAGAGCACCGTCCAGCAGAAAGGTTGTGTATCGTCTGGCAGTACTTGCCCTGAAACTGAATGATCTGAATGAGGCTTCGGACTGTTATGAGGAATTTGTAAAACTGGCACCGAGAGATCCGAATCAGTTCATTTTGAAATATCGGATTTTGAAGGCACAAGGGTCCGATCTGTCAGAACAGATTTCGGCACTGGAAGAATTTAAAAAGGCAGAATATATTGAAAAATGGGCGTATGAGCTCGCAAAGCTATATCATGAAGCAGGCATGACCTCAAAGTGTCTGGAAGAATGTGACGATTTGATCTTGTGGTTCAGCGAAGGAAAATATGTATATCAGGCAATGGAATTGAAGATGAAGTACAAACCACTGACACCACTCCAACAGGAAAAGTACGATGAGTATAAAGGTGTACCGAAAAAAGAGCCTAAGAAAGCAGTGGATAAAAAACCTGATCGAGCTGTGCTTAAGGATGTAAAGAGTATTCCACAGGATACTGTATCAATTCCAAAAGAACAGATTAAAGCAGCGCAGGAAGCAGCAGAAGCTGCGGAGGCAGAACAGCAGGAATCAGGAGCCAATACAACAGAAACGGTGGATGGTCTGGATGCAACGAGAAGAATTCCGACAGCAGAGCTTGGAGAAGCATTGAAGGCAATGGAAGAAAATGCCAAGGCAGACAAAGAAGTTCCGATAGAAGAACCGGTTTTAGAAGAACCAGTTTCAGAAGAACCAGTTTCAGAAGAGCCGGAAGCATCAGCTGAGGAACCAGTCCTGGAGCCGGAAGAAGCTGTTTCAGAAGAACCAGAAGTTGTAGAAATGGAAGCACCAGTCATTGAACCAATCGGAAAGGAAACTCCGGAAGAAGCTCGGAATGTCAGAGAGTTAGAAGGAATTCTTCAGCATGCGGCAGAAGGACCAAAAAAGTCTATTACGACAGTTGTGAAGGGTGCGACACTTAAAGAAGCACTGGCTAATGGAGTGGCTATGGCGAGTGGAATTAATCCGGAAGACCAGAAGAAGATGGAGGAACGAGAAGAAGAACTCCGCATTGAAGGTCAGATGAAGATTGAAGACATCTTGATGGAATGGGAAGCTAAGCAGAAGGTAAATGCTGAGGCGATCGCAAAGCAAAAAGCATCCGATGAAGAACGACTTAGAAAAGAGAGAGAAGCACTGGAAGCCCGCCGTGAGGCAGAAAGACTTGAGGCAGAGAGACGCGAGGCAGAAGAAATAGCAAGACGGAAAGCAGAAGAAAAAGCCCGTCAGGAAGCAGAAGAGAAAGCCCGCCGTGAAGCGGAAGAGAAAGCTCGTCGTGAAGCAGAGGAGAAGGCTCGTCGTGAAGCGGAAGAGAAGGCTCGTCGTGAGGCAGAGGAAGCAAGAAGAAAGGCGTTGCTTTCTGATGATATCAGACAGCTTGTGGAAGAGCTGGAAGATCGTGTGACAGCACAGGAGAAAGAAGAGGAAAATTTTGATATAGAAGAGGAACTGGAGCTTGCAAAAGCAGAAGGGGAATCTGTTGAAGAAGAAATTGTAGATCAGTTTATTTCAGAAGAAGAGCTGGACGATATTGTGGAAGAACCTGAAGAAGAGATTGTTGAAGCAGCTTCTGAAGAAGAGGAGACGGATTCTGAGGATGAAGATGATTTCGAAGAGGAAGAGTTTGAAGACGAAGACTTTGAGGGTGAGGACGAAGAGTTTGAAGCAGAAGATGAAGTCGACGCTGTAGAAGAAATCGAAGAAGTACAAGAAGATGAAGAAATTCCGGAAACAGAAAACCAGGATGATTCGGAAGACAATTCTGAAGACGAGGATGATTTCGAAGGCGGGGAATCCGAAGAAGATGATTTTGAAGAGGAAGATGGATTCGACGAAGACGATTTTGACGAAGATGGTTTTGCAGATGAATTCCCGGAGGAAGATGAGGAAGAAGTAGAGGAATTCGATGCAGAGTGGAATGAATTCCCGGAAGATGAATCCGAAGACGAAGACGATTTCGAGGAAGAGGATGATTTCGAGGAAGAGGATGATTTCGAGGAAGGGGACGACTTCGAGGAAGAGGATGACTTCGAGGAAGAAGACGACTTCGAGGAAGAGGACGACTTTGAGGAAGAGGATGACTTTGAGGACGAAGACGACTTTGAGGAAGAGGATGACTTCTATGAAGATGATTATGTAGAAGACGACGATTACGAAGAGGATGACTTTGAGGAAGAGGACGACTTCGAGGAAGACGATTTCGAGGAAGAGGACGACTTCGAAGAAGAGGATGATTTTGAGGAAGACGACTTTGAAGATGAGCTTCCTGAGATTCCGGATCCGGAAGACCTTGAAGGAGACTTGGAAATTGAAGAACCATCTGAGGAAGAGATTCAGCGCAGAATTAAGAAGTCAAAAGGAAGCGGAGTTCCATTTGATACCGGATTTGTTGTAACAGGAAGATATGACTTAAGAGCAACCAGTGAGATTGGACTGAAAGCCGGACTGACAGAGGAGCAGAAGAAATTATTCTCTTACTTCGTACCGGTCAGAGGAATGAGTGAACAGATTGTTGCAGTACTTGATAATGACAGACGTGCCCAGAGAGAGGGAACTTCAAGAACCGGTAACTTAATGATCATTGGCCGTAAAGGATCTGGAAAAACAGTCCTTGCAGTAGATATTGTAAAAGCAATCCAGAAACAAAGAAATCTGAAACAGGGTAAAGTTGCTATTGTTACAGGTGAATCGCTGAATAAGAAGGAACTTGGCAATATTATCCAGAAGCTTCGCGGTGGAGCGATCATCATCGAAAAGGCTGGTAAGTTGAATTCCAGAACAATCAAGGAACTGAATGCATTGATGTCAAGAAAGACCGGAGAGCTTCTCTTTGTTCTTGAAGATCAGAGAAAACCTCTGGAGAGAATTATGACAGCTAATCCGGATTTCAAAAAGAAATTCACTTCTAAGCTTGAGCTTCCGGTATTCATCAATGATGAGTTAGTAACATTTGGTCAGACTTATGCGAAGGAAAATGGATATAAGCTTGATGAAATGGGAATTCTGGCACTTTACAGCCGAATTGATGTAATGCAGCGTGAAGATCATGCGGTTACAGTTGCGGAAGTAAAAGAAATCATGGATGAAGCAATAAAACATTCACAGAAAGCAAATGTAAAGCATCTTGCAAGACGTGTATTTGGAAAATCTACGGATTCGTCAGATCGCATTATTCTGAAGGAAGAAGATTTTAAAATTTAATGATATAGTGAATGTAAGTGATGAAGCAGGGATACAATTGTAGAAAATTGTATCCCTGTTTTTTGTCTGGAATCGAGTGACATAGATTGAATTTTGTGTTCTGCTAAGGTATACTTAAGATATTGAAATCCGGATGAAATGTGAGGGAAGTTTATGGAGAAAGAATGGAAAGCTTATGAAATCGGAGAATTAGATCAGTACCTTTTCGGACAGGGAAATCACTACGAAATTTATAAGAAGCTGGGTGCGCATATGGTGGATGACGAAGGGCAGAAAGGAGTTTATTTTGCTGTCTGGGCACCGAATGCGAAATCAGTGTCTGTAGTGGGGGAATTCAATGACTGGGATCGCACAAGAAACCCTATGACAAGGGCAGAATATATCGGAATTTACACATGCTTTGTACCGGGAGTAAAAGAAGGCATGATGTATAAGTTCTGCATTGAGACGATTACGGGGGAGTATCATATGAAGGCAGATCCGTATGCCAATTATGCAGAACTTCGTCCGGGTACAGCATCAAGAATAACGAATATTGAGAATTTGAAATGGACCGATAGTTCCTGGATGACTGCACGGGAAAAATGGGACCACAAAAAAGAACCAATGTCTGTATATGAGGTTCATATGGGTTCCTGGAAGAGACACCCAGGCACAGAGGACGAGGGATTCTATACTTATCGTGAGTTCGCAAAAGAAATCACAAAGTATATGAAAGATATGGGATATACGCATGTGGAGATCATGGGAATCGCAGAACACCCATTTGATGGATCATGGGGATATCAGGTGACAGGATATTATGCGCCGACAAGCCGTTATGGAACACCGGAAGATTTTGCGTGGATGATCAATTATCTGCATAGAAATGGAATCGGTGTCATTATGGACTGGGTTCCGGCACATTTTCCAAAGGACGAGCATGGACTTGCCGAGTTTGACGGAACAGCAACTTACGAGTATGCAGATCCAAGAAAAGGGGAGCATCCGGACTGGGGGACGAAGATATTTGATCTTGGCAAGAATGAGGTAAGGAACTTCCTGATTGCCAATGCACTTTTCTGGGTGGAGCATTTCCATATTGATGGACTTCGCGTTGATGCAGTCGCTTCTATGCTGTACCTGGATTATGGAAAGAAAGACGGAGAATGGGTTCCGAACCAGTATGGAGGTAATGAGAACCTGGAGGCAGTAGATTTCTTCAAGCATCTGAACACAGTTGTACTTGGAAGAAATCCGGGTGCACTTATGATAGCGGAAGAGTCTACGGCATGGCCGAAGGTAACCGGAGATGTAGAAGACGGAGGTCTTGGATTTAGCCTTAAGTGGAATATGGGGTGGATGCACGACTTTACGGAATATATGAAGCTGGATCCGTATTTCAGAAAAGACAATCATTATATGATGACATTTGCCATGAGTTATGCGTACAGCGAAGATTACATTCTCGTACTGTCACATGATGAGGTTGTCCATTTGAAATGTTCCATGATCAATAAGATGCCGGGACTTGGATTTGATAAATATGCGAACCTGAAAGCAGGATATGCATTTATGATGGGACACGCCGGAAAGAAATTGTTGTTCATGGGACAGGATTTTGCACAGCTTCGCGAGTGGTCAGAGGAACGTGAACTGGACTGGTATCTGTTGGAGGAGCCGGAGCATCAGGCAATTCAGTCATGGATGCGTGATTTACTCCACATGTATAAAAAGAAACAGGCGCTTTATGAACTGGATCAGTCATGGGAAGGATTCGAGTGGGTCAATGCAGATGATGCATACAGAAGCATTTACAGTTTTATTCGCCATTCTAAAGATGGAAAGCATAACCTTTTGTTCGTGATCAACTTCACACCAATGGCAAGAGAAGATTATCGTGTAGGCGTTCCTAGAAAGAAGCAGTATAAGCTGATTCTGAACAGTGACGATGTGAAATATGGCGGAAATGGCGAGAAGAGACAGAACATTTATCATGCCGTGAAGAAAGAATGTGATGGAAGACCATATTCATTTGGATACAAATTGCCGCCGTATGGGGTAGCAGTTTTTGAATTTTAAATTCAAGAATGCCTTGGCATTCTTGCTGCGAGGTGCGCGTCATGCAATTGCATGACATACTTCTACTGCGCACCTCTGCAAGTCTACACTCCGTTTCGGTCGGCGCAAAACCATTGTCCACCGGACAATGTGCGCCCTGCCGGAGGCACCAGACAGTTCTAAAATCTGAGCTGATTTTCTATATTTTCTGCGCTGGCTTATTGCTTGCGGATGATAGGATTTACGCCGGGAGGTGTGGAAGAGAAACAGGGAGATGGAATTTAAGTATTCCATCTCCCTGCTAAAGTTATGAATTAATTTTATTCTGCGTTTGTAGAAGTGTCGTTATTAGCATTGTTGTCGGTGCTGCCTGTATCGGTGTTGTTGTCCGTATTTTCTTCGACTGCGTCAGTGCTATCTGTATTATCGGAGTTTTCGGTATCATCGCCTCCGAACAGATCCTTGAAAAATCCTACGATTTTATCCCAAAGTCCTTCCTCTTTTGCCTGATTTACGGCATCGTTTGCTTTGTTTTTTACGGCATCTAATGTGCTGTCGATGATTGCATCATTTCCGAGTGCTGCATCATCTGTATTGTTAATAATTCCGCCGTTGGAGTCATCTCCGCCAAAGAAGCCTTTGATGGAGGACCACAGGTTGCTGAAGAATCCTCCGGATTTCCCGTCCAGGTTGTCGAGAGTCTTTTTCAGTGCTTTGACATCGTAGTCGTACTGGGAAATAGATTCCATCAGACTTGTGATTTTCGCAAGCTGGTCATCGGTCAGTGTAATTCCCTGTTTATCGGCTGCGTCAGAAATCGCGTCCTGAATATCGGACGGATCAGTCAGTTTGTCTTCAATAACGGATTCTTTGACATCGTTGATCAGATCAGATGCTGTATCCTGACCGAGATCCTTGGCGAGGTCACCGGTTGTTACCAGCTCTTCTGTTGCAGTTGCTTTCTGATCTTCGGAAAGTTCTTTTCCGCTGGCTTTTTCGTAAGCCATCATAATACCTGTCAGTGCACCGGTTCCGGATACTTCAATTGGAGATCCGGCAACAACGTTACAGTTCTCAACGCCGGAAGTCAAAAGTGTACTGGCGATCATAGAACTTGTTACAAATGTCAGGTTTGCGACTTTTACCTGAATTCCGCCGCTGTCTGTCGGCTCAACATAAGAACAGCTATATGTTCTTGTACCAATCTGGGATTCGGTCGCGATTCCTTCCATATATTTTCTTTCGTCTGTGTTCGTGACTTCGATCGTGTCTACCTGATCGGCGGAAGTACCGAAGTATTTGTACATAGAAGCTTTCTGCTCGTCGGATAAGTTCGCTCCGAGAGTGACTACTTTTGCGCTGTCAGCCAGGGCAGTTACCGGCAGGCTTACAGATGCCAGAATTATTGCCAGGCTAAACGGCAGAACCCTTTTTAATTTTTTCATACTCATAATTATCCTGTGGTGTCAGACGCCACATCTCCTTTCTGTACACCCAATAATAGCATACTTGTGTAAAAGTAAAAAGTAAAAAATTCTTAACTATTTCGAAAGATTTTGTTACGGCCTTTGTACATCTGTGGACTAAGACAGGATTTCCAGCATTCTGGATTCAAATGTGTGTTCATTCACCATTCCACCCATGACACCGACTGCCTTTTTATCCTTGAAGAGAACAAATGTCGGGACGATTTCCGGGGCGTATTCTGCGGCGAGTACTGCAGATTCTTCAATTTCGACTTCGCAGAACTTGATTTTTCCGGCGTATTTCTTTTCGATATCCTCCACGACCGGCTTCATCATGGCACATTTCCCGCACCAGATAGCGTAGAACATAACGACGACCGGGAGAGAGGTATCTTTTACTTCTATTTGAAAATTTTTTGCAGTTAAATGTAACATCAAATCAACCTTTCTGATCAGTGCCTTCGGCAGTCAGAACCGTGGTTCAGAATATCATATACTTCTTTCAAGGATTTTCTGAAACAATTGATCCACCTGTGCAGACACCGATTTCGATAAGTGTATTCAAAAAACTTTTGTCGGAAGTTTTTTTTGTTATGACAATTTCGGCTCATTGCGAACAGACTCCGAAGGCTTTCTCATTAATAATATATGCGCTGTAGCGCTAAGAAAGTCACAGCAGACATCTTCTTTTAGCAATGAGCTTGCAAATCGGGTGATCCATGGATGAAAATTTCTCTTCATATTCTGTCATAATATTTCCAACGTTCATAATTTCATCATGGTGCAGGTCATAAGTACATTCGGAAATGCCCCATGTTTCGGATTCCCCTAAAGACTCAACGGAAAAATCAAAAAGATCACGGTTATCTGTCTTGAATTCTACCTGTCCGTCCTGGACAAGCACCTTGTCGTAACGTGCAAAAAAATCCAGTGACGTGAGGCGCCTTCTTGCATGGCGGGCTTTCGGCCATGGGTCGGAGAAGTTCAGATAGATCCGGTCAACTTCATTTTCAGCAAACACATTTGCTATGTCCTGTGCGTCCATACAAATGAAGCGAATGTTTGGCAGAGTGCTTTCGTTTTCTTCTATATATATGTTTAACTTTTCCACAGCACGGAGAAGGACGCTTGTGTAGCGCTCGATTCCGATGTAGTTAATCTGTGGATTTTTCTGAGCCAGTGCCATGAGAAAACGACCTTTTCCCATGCCGATTTCAATGTGGACCGGGTAGTCATTCTGGAATACATCAGATGCCCAGTGACCACGGAATTCTTCCGGAGTCTCGATAACCTGACTGCACTCTTTTAACACGCCTTCGGCGCGGGGTATATTTCTAAGTCGCATATATGATCTCCTTATTTGTTGTATTTCTTTATTTGCAAACTTCCCAAATCCGGGAGATTCTTGCCTTGCCTTAGTTTACAGGTTTTGGCAAAAAAAGTCAAACTCAATGGTGTATAGCGGCCATATCTATAGCATATTGCCGAAAGGAATATGCATAACGACTAAAATTTTTATGAAAACACAAATAATTTGTGCGAATTTTCGACATATTAAGGAGAAGGTATATAAAAACGGAAGGAAAGTGACTAAATTTTGGACAAATGAAAAAACTCAAATAAGAGAATATGCTTAAAAATTGTAAAATAAAATAATTGTTAAGAATAAAAGAAATGATTGACATTTAAAAAACAGAAGAGTAAAGTAATCATGAAATTTGAAGAAGAAAGGGAGGGAGTCATACGGAGAAATTAACAGAGAGTCTGTTGGAAGAGCTGAATTGTGATACAGCATTTACCATTCCGTTATTCGGGGGAATTAAGATTAGTGAGTCCGTGGCGGTTACATGGATCATTATGGCTGTAGTGGTACTGCTGTGTGTCATATTCGTAAGGAATCTCAGTGTAGAGAATCCGGGGAAGGCTCAGCTTTTATTGGAATCCGCAATCGGAAAAGGAGTGGACTTCTTTGAAGATGTTATGGGCAAAGAAAACCGAAGATATATCCCATATCTTATCACGGTGCTGATCTATATCGGAATTGCCAATATCATTGGATTGTTTGGGTTTAAACCGCCGACAAAGGATCTGAATGTCACAATAGCGCTGGCTGTTATGAGTATGTGTCTGATCGAGTATTCCGGAATACATAAAAACGGATTAAAACACTGGGTCAAACATTTTGCAAAGCCGGTTCCGTTCGTCGCACCGATCATGGTACTGGAGATTGTAATCCGCCCATTGTCCTTGTGCATGCGACTGTTCGGTAATGTACTGGGAGCATTTGTAATCATGGAGCTTTTAAAAATAGTAGCTCCGGCGATTATACCAATCCCGTTTAGTTTTTATTTTGATATATTTGATGGATTCTTACAGGCTTATGTATTTGTATTCCTGACGGCGCTGTTCATGAATGAGGAACAGGAGTAAAGCCGGAAGATAAGACGAACAGACTTAAAAGGGATTTAAGAAAACATTTTTTGACAAGAAGAAAAGGAGATTAAGATTATGTTAGTAGCAATTGGAGCAGGTATCGCAGTTTTAACAGGTTTAGGAGCAGGTATTGGTATTGGTCTTGCAACAAGCAAGGCAGTAGACGCTATCGCAAGACAGCCAGAGGCTGAGTCAAAGATCAGCAAGAACCTGATTCTTGGTTGTGCCCTTGCAGAGGCAACAGCTATTTATGGATTTATCATCGGTCTTCTGATTATCCTGATGCTGAAATAATTAGCAGTTCGTAAAGAAGCAGGAGAAAAGAAGAAAGGCAGGTGGGAAAAGGTGATAAAAGTAGATTTGAGCCTTCTCTGGACCATAATAAACCTTGTAGTCTTTTATCTATTACTGAAAAAATTCCTGTTCAAACCAGTTATGGGAATCATGGAAAAGCGTGAGCAGATGATTGCCGACGGACTGAAAAATGCAAGTGACAGACAGGAAGAGGCAGAGACTCTGAAAAAAGAGTATGAGTCAGCTCTTTCCGGTGCAAAAGAGGAGTCGGTTAAAATCGTTGAAAATGCCCGTGTAGAGGCTAAGAGACAGTCAGATGAGATTCTTGCAGATGCGGACAGAAGAGCAGATGCCACGATCGAACGTGCCAGAAAGACCATCGAGACTGAGCGAAAGCAGGCACTGGATGGCGTTGAGACACAGATTGCAGGACTTGCAATGCAGGCAGCCAGAAAGATTGTAGATGAAGAGACAAGAAAACAAGGAAATCAGGCGATTTATGATCAGTTTTTGGAAAGCGTAGGTGACGCTCATGACGGCAAAGACGAGTAATACAGTAAAGTTCGTTCAGCCGGCAGCGAAGCGCTATGCAAGAGTTCTGTACGAACTGGAAATTCCGAAAGCAGATATTGAGAAAACAAAAGAAATCTTCTGTCAGGTACCGGAAGTATATGAAGTACTGTTAAATCCGGTAATTACGGCAAAGAACAAATACAGTGTTATCGAACAGATATTTCCAAAGTCTATTTGTAATTTCCTGAAGGTAACATGCGAGAACCAGAGAATGGGCATGCTTTGGGACATTTTCGAAAGCTATGATAAATATTGTGAGGAGCAGCAGCAAGTTATGACTGCGACTTTAATATGTGTAGACGAGCCAGACGAAGAGCAGGCTGAGAAGATGAAAACATTTATTATGGATAAATATCATAAATCGAAGGTAAATCTGGAGGTCGAAAAAGACCCGTCACTGCTTGGAGGATTTATCCTGAGAGCGGGCAGTGATGAATATGACTGGAGCATTCGTGGAAGAATGAACCGGTTAGAACAAAAATTGACCTGGAGGTGAACGTAAGTGAGTTCAATCAATTCAGATGAAATTATTTCAATTCTGAAAAGTGAAATAGAGAATTTTGATGAGATCAGTAAAGACAGCGAAGTCGGAACTGTTGTAACAGTCGGAGACGGAATCGCTACCATTTACGGAATCAATCATGCAATGTACGGCGAGATCGTTACCTTCGAAAATGGTCTGAAGGGTATGGTACAGGATATCCAGAAAGACGAGATCGGATGTATCTTATTTGGATCAGATACAGGAATCAAAGAAGGAACAAAGGTTGCACGTACAAAGAAAAAAGCCGGAATCCCGGTAGGAGATAAATTTATCGGAAGAGTTATCAATGCCCTTGGTGCACCAATCGACGGTGCCGGAGAGATTGAGGCAGATGATTATCGCCCGATTGAAAATGAAGCACCTGGAATCATTGACAGAAAATCCGTCAGCGTTCCTATGGAGACAGGAATCCTTTCTATCGATTCCATGTTCCCGATCGGACGTGGACAGAGAGAGCTGATCATCGGTGACAGACAGACTGGTAAGACATCTATCGCAACAGATACGATCTTGAACCAGAATGGAAACGGAGTGATCTGTATCTATGTTGCCATCGGTCAGAAGGCATCAACGATTTCAAAAGTTGTAAATACATTTAAGACATCAGGAGCTATGGATCACACCATCGTATTAGCATCAACAGCAAGCGACTGTGCGCCGCTTCAGTACATTGCTCCTTATGCGGGAACTGCACTGGCAGAGTATTTTATGTACAAAGGAAAAGA
>OGXS01001607.1_pt1 | contig 14220 bp, 9 predicted proteins | sample 1576371 | NCBI WGS metagenome assembly OGXS01 (sample SAMEA3541475, study PRJEB24748) | human gut metagenome | biome: human gut; feature: human-associated habitat; material: faeces | place: China | collected 2012
GTAGTGCACAGTTGGCGCGTGCTGTCGGCATCCACATGATTATCGCTACACAGCGTCCGACTACTAATATTATTACAGGTACGATCAAAGCCAACTTCCCTGCACGTATCGCATTCCGTGTATCTGCCATGATGGACTCCCGTACCATTCTCGACCGTCCGGGTGCTAACCGTTTGATTGGTAAGGGTGATATGCTCTTCTTGCAGGGAGCCGATCCGGTGCGTGTGCAGTGTGCCTTTATCGATACGCCGGAAGTGGAAGAAATTACGAAGTTTATTGCCCGTCAGCAAAGTTATCCTACTCCGTTCTTCCTGCCAGAGTTCGTGAGCGAAGATGGTGGTAGTGAAGTAGGAGATATTGATATGGGACGGCTTGATCCGTTGTTCGAAGATGCAGCCCGACTGGTAGTGATCCATCAGCAAGGTTCCACTTCGTTAATTCAGCGTAAATTCGCTATCGGTTACAACCGTGCCGGACGTATTATGGACCAACTCGAAAAAGCGGGAATCGTAGGTCCTACCCAGGGAAGCAAGGCGCGCGATGTCTTGTGCATGGATGATAACGATCTTGAAATGCGATTGAACAATTTACAGTAACCGTTCGTTTATTAATCAAATGAGAAAGTACATTTTTAGTGTTTTAATAGCTTTACTGTCTTTGCCTGTGATTGCCCAACAACAGTCGCAGGCTAAAGTCATTCTTGACAAGACGGCAGAGGCGTTTCGTAAAGCAGGTGGTGTAAAGGCTGATTTTACTGTAAAGGCTGTGACGAACGGTCTGGTAGAAGGTGCAGAAAATGGAACGATTCAGTTGAAAGGAGAGAAATTCGTACTGAAAACGTCGGATATCATCACTTGGTTTGATGGAAAAACGCAGTGGAGTTATGTGACAAAGAATGATGAAGTGAACGTCAGCAATCCGACACAGGAAGAACTGCAACAGATTAATCCGTATACATTCCTGTATATGTATCAGAAAGGATTTTCCTATAAACTGGGAACAGTAAAGACTTACGGGGGAAAGGCTGTCTGGGAAGTAATTCTCACAGCGAAGGATAAGAAACAGGATTTGGAGCGTATCACTCTTTATGTGACGAAGAATACGTATGAGCCTCTATATATTCTGCTTCAGCAGCGTGATCAGCAGACGCGTAATGAGATTACCGTGACAGGTTATCAGACACGGCTGAATTATGCGGATAGTATTTTTTCTTTTGATAAAAAACAATATCCGAATGCAGAGATTATTGATTTGAGATAAAATGTTTTTGAATAACAAAACGATAAAGGTATAATTAAAATGGCAGAAATAGAAAAAGTTAAGTGCCTGATTATTGGTTCAGGACCTGCCGGATATACGGCAGCGATTTATGCAGGACGTGCAAATTTATGTCCGGTGCTTTATGAAGGATTGCAACCGGGTGGCCAGTTGACTACTACTACGGATGTGGAGAATTTCCCCGGTTATCCGGAAGGAATCAGTGGTCCGCAGTTGATGGAAGACTTGCGTGCACAGGCGAGCCGTTTCGGAACAGATGTTCGTTTCGGTATTGCTACGGCGGCCGATTTGAGCAAAGCCCCTTATAAAATAACAATCGACGGTGATAAGGTTATTGAAACAGAATCATTGATTATTGCTACCGGAGCTACTGCTAAATATCTGGGACTGGAAGATGAAAAGAAATATGCCGGAATGGGTGTAAGTGCTTGCGCCACTTGTGACGGATTTTTCTATCGTAAGAAAGTAGTTGCCGTAGTCGGTGGAGGTGATACAGCTTGTGAAGAAGCTGTTTATCTTGCCGGACTTGCATCCAAAGTATATCTGATTGTCCGTAAACCTTTCCTGCGCGCATCGAAGATTATGCAGGAACGAGTAATGAACCACGAGAAAATAGAAGTTCTTTTTGAACACAACGCAGTTGGTTTGTTTGGCGACAATGGGGTAGAAGGTGTAAACCTGGTGAAACGTTGGGGCGAACCGGATGAAGAACGTTACAGCTTGCCTATCGACGGTTTCTTCCTGGCTATCGGACATCAACCGAATACTGAAATATTTAAAGAATACGTTGATACGGACGAAGTGGGTTATATCATCACGGAAGGTGATAGTCCCCGTACAAAAGTTCCCGGAGTTTTTGCGGCAGGAGATGTTGCCGATCCGCATTATCGTCAGGCTATTACGGCTGCGGGAAGTGGTTGCAAAGCTGCTTTGGAAGCAGAACGTTATCTTTCTGCCAAAGGACTCATTTAATCCGGTTTATATCCGACCATAGGAGGGTATTAAAACCCTTATAAATATGAAAATCACCCACGCTAGAGTTTAATCTGTAGCGTGGGTGATTTTGTTGAGAGGGGAGTCTTGCTCCCCTTTATTTTATAAACTCAAAGCTTTTCGAACAATATTTGTCGATTGTCTTTGGTTAATACGCTTCTATTTCATCTATCCATAATTCGGCAGGAATGACTTCCGGCCCGTTATTCTTTTCAAAGTTGACACCATTACGCAGTGTGCCACCATTCTTGATTTTGACTTTCAGGAATGTAGCCTGTGCCGGTTCAAATTCAATGGAATCGGTGAATGCAATTCTTCCTGTTTCCGGATAATCGTGTTTCAAAGCTTTTTCGGCTATCCGTGTGTATTGCTTGCCGTCTGCTGATACTTCTACAGCAACTCCTCCTGCAGGAAGAATTCTCATGGCAGGATTGAATAAAGAACCGAAAATAACTTTGCTGACTTGTGTCGGTTTTTTCAGATGAACGATAAATTCCAAGTCCTTACCCTCCACGATGCCAAAACTACACCACGGAGTATAAGAAGCATTATTGCCTCGTTTGCCGTTGGTCAGTCCAAAGGTGGTTTTGTCAGCTCCTAATACATCGTTTTCATCGAATATATCGCCTGTCCATCCCATCGTATAATTAACCGTATAGGGCTTTCCTGTCAATAAATTGCCATACAGTGGCTTGTGAGCTACTTTGCCCAACATCTTTCCGTCTTTGAAAGCAGCGGCTTTCAGGTCGATATTACCTTCAAGAACGAAAGGCTTTTCATATAAGATGGACACTTTGGACGGTTCGCTGCCGTCCGTTGTATACCGGATTTCCGCATTCGGGTAGAAACTTTCCAGCAATACCATTAAAGGGCCGTTTTCATCTGCGTGCGTATTTATATTTACGTCATAGAAGTTGAGACAAGGTTGGGTGTTCATAACTTTCAAACGTTCAAATTCAGTCACCATCCGTTCGCAGAAATTCTTCCAGTCTTTGTTTGCGTTTTGTGTCCAGGCCGTTTCGGCGATAGCCATTGCACGTGGGAAAGCCTGGTAGTCTGTACGTTCTGAAGTCTGCATATATTCTCTCCAAATATTACCTTGTATTCCGATGATATGCTTCTTGGCAAGCTCGTCAGCGTCGTCCGGAACAGGGTTATAACTATATGTTTTCTTCAAGGTATTGTATCCGCCAATAGTAGTCGGAGCAATTTCCGGCTCTTCCTGATAGTAGTCCAGATATACATAAGGATTCGGAGTCATGATGGCATTATGCCCTGCTTTGGCTGCGTTCATACCGCCTTCTACACCGCGCCATGACATAACAGTCGCATTGGGAGCCAGACCACCTTCGAGAATTTCATCCCAGCCAATGATGTTTTTGCCTTTGCTATTCAGGTATTTCTCCATACGGGTAACGAAATAGCTCTGCAACTTATCTTCTTTGCTGTGCTTTATTCCGTCTATCTTACTGGGAGTTGTATCATCTTTCAACCCTAACTGGCGGATTAACTGCTGGCAGAAAGCACTGTTCTTCCACGCTGTCTTGGGACATTCATCGCCACCGATGTGAATGTATTCGCTGGGGAATAATTCTATAACTTCATCCATCACTCCTTCAAAGAATTTGAAAGTCGTTTCACTCGGACAGAATACCTGTTCGAATACTCCCCAGGTAGGAGATACTTTGTAAGTCTGTGTAGAGTCGCATGACAATTCCGGATAGGCGGCAAGTGCAGCCAATGCATGTCCCGGCATTTCTATTTCGGGAACAACATTGATGTATTTACTTGCAGCATAAGCCACTACATCTTTGATTTGCTCCTGTGTATAATAACCTCCATGTTCTTTTCCGTCGAATACTTGCGGATAGTTTACATAGTAATAGTCTACTAATGTCTTTTCACGCTTGGAACCGATTTCCGTCAATTTGGGATATTTCTTGATCTCGATTCTCCATCCCTGATCGTCTGTCAAATGCCAGTGGAAGACATTCATCTTGTTCATAGCCAGTAAGTCGATAAACTTGTAAATGTAGTCTATCGGTACATAATGGCGGCATACATCCAACATGAGTCCGCGATGAACAAAACGGGGTGAATCTTCGATTTCTACGGCAGGAACCGACCAGTCAGCTTTCTTATCCAACTGCTTTCCGTAAATTGCCGGAGGGAGTAACTGATAAAGAGTCTGCACTCCATAAAAGAATCCGTTTGGCTGGGAAGCGGTGAGTGTAATGAGACTAGGAGTGACCGACAATCTATAACCTTCTTTCGGCATACCTTCCTGTACAACAAAAGAGATCGCTGTTTTTCCATCTGCACTTTCAGCCTCTTTCAAGGAGATTCCTGCTGTCAGTTTTAGTTGTCCGGCTAGGCTGTCGGCAATACTTTTTACTTCCGGAGCATCCGAAGGAACTACGAGGCAGACTTTGTTGTTTAGTTCAAAGCGTCCTTCCTGTGGCAGAATCTGGTTAGGTTTGGGAACGATGTTGTACTCGTTCACCGTTTCTTTTGTCTTCTGGCAACTGGGGGTAATCATTAGCAAGGACAAAAGAAGAAGAGAAATACTTTTCTTCATGGTCAAAATGTGTGTTAAGTTATAAATAGATTTGACAGGGCAAATGTACTTGTTTATATGATAAGTTCCAATAATATGGAAATAAAAAAGCCGGAATGATGTCCGGCTTTTAGCTAAAGTTTCAGATTAATGTAGTTATATAATTAAGAGAGAATTTTTATTTCAGTAGTTGCTCTTCGATGATTTGTACGTACTTCTCCGGAGTAGCTCCGACTTCAATAATCGGTTTGCCGCCTGCAGGTATGAAGAATAAGGTAGGCAATGCCTGTACACCGAAGTGATTGCATAAATCCTTTTCTTTGTCCGCATTAACCTTGTAGAATACAACTTTACCTTTATACTTTTCAGCCAGCTTTTCCATTTCCGGAAGTAAGCGCATGCAAGGTCCACACCAAGTTGCCCAGAAATCAATTACAACCGGTTTGTCGCCATTATAAACGAAATCGTTCCCTTTTCTGTAGTCGAAGATGTGTTCGAGGAAGAATTGGCGGGTAATCGGATTCAGTTTACCGTCTTCAACTTTAGTTTCCGTTACTTTAGCTTCCGCTTCCGGTATGGGAACCATGTCAAACGGCTGGAAATAAATTTTCTGATGAATATAGTCAATGGATATGATTCCGTAGTCCAGTATCTTTTTGCCTAATACGGAGCGTTTCAGGTATGGATTCTTCACTGCCATGGCATCCTCAATCTTTGTTTTTACAAACATGGTTTCAGGTAAGATGAGGCTTTCCTCTTCTTGAGTCGCTTCTTTATATCCATTGGAAACTTTTTGGTTGGTTCCTTTGGTATATTGTGTGCTCCATGTATTGAAATCTTTTTCGGTAAGATTCACTAATCCTTCGCTCCATGTATCCAGAACAAGAGAAACGGATTTTCCCTGAATGGATATCGGACATACGATTCCTAATCCTGTAATTAGCTCAAAGTTCTCCCGGTAGTTTAATTTCATGTAAGAAGGACGATAGGGCTGCGTAATTGTGAGTTTTTTCCGCTGCATATCAATAGTCAGAACGGAAGTGCGGAAAATAGCACCGCTTAATACACCCATCACTCCCAGCTTGCGCAGATATGGTTCGTCTTCCAGAGTGAAAGCAGGCAGATCGTTGTTAAACGTGTTGTTGCCAATAGCAACTGTTGCCATTTCATATACTTTTCCAACAGGTACTTGTTTGAATACAAAATCCTGATAAGCACTAAAAGTACCGTTCTTCCCCGTGTCGATGCGTAACTTCTTGAGAGCCTCAGGAAGCAGGGCGTTATGTCCTGACAGATCGAGGACGAAGTCTGCCACTTCGCCATTAATGGCGGCTTCTACGATAATCTTTCCATCAATGGTTTTGAATGGAATGACCTCTGTCATGCTGTTCTGTGTCTGTGCACTGATTCCTCCGGCAATACAAAATGCAAGTAGACAGAGATACATCTTTGTTATTATTCGCTTCATATCTTTTTTCTGTTTAAAGTTCATTTCTCTTTCCTGATTTCAATCTTTTTCTCTTGATTGCCTTTCTTGACAATAATATAACCAGTATCACCGGGGATGGCGTTCATGATATCTTCCACAGCCATTTGGCTCATGGGACAATCGTCCAAAGAAGTACCGTTGATGTTAATCACCTGGTCGCCGAAAGCAACTTTATCTTTCATGCTGTCCCAGATCGTTGTAATTTCGAATCTGTCATTGCGTGGCAGAATACTCACGTTCCAGAGAGCGGGAGCACCGCCCATGTCGGTTTTTCCTTCTTCAAACGGGAAAAAGTAGAATCGTCTGCGCATATAATCGATAATTACTTTACCGTATTCCAGTAAATCCACCCCGATGATGCTTCCATTCATCACTGTGGTCGTACTACCCACGTTCGTGAATTCTTTCCCCATGATGTTGATAGGAGGAACAGTCACCTTCTTTATATCCACCGGCTTGCCTAGACCTGTTATTCCGGCAGCTACGATACCATATCCATGGTTAGTAACTTTCGAAATGTCAGACAGCCTTTCATAATCTTCTGTAGAATAAAGCAGAAAGCCTCCCGCACCTGTATCGAACAGAACCTTGAAGTCATTGTCCCCTAAGCGGACATTGACAATGGAGTGATGATCCGTCTCATCCAACAGCGGAATCCCATCCGTTACTTTTAGTCCTTCGGGACGATACGGATAATTGATAACCATTATTTTAGAACGGGAATCGAATGTGACTACCGACTGTGCGAAAGCGTCTCCTCCAAGAATACCGACAACCCCTAGTCCGGTGAAGAATGGATTCTTAGGCAGTACCATCGTCTTCAACTGCTTGATTTTATAGTTTTCCCCGATAGAAACATTCTGTACGTGCGCTTCCTGATAATTGGAGCCTTGTGCATTCACATCGGAGATACGCATATATCCTGCGGCAGTAGCTTTCATTTCCGTTGCGGCATCATACATCGTTCCGGTTCTTCCTCCCGTATCGACGATATATTTCACTTTTATACCGTTAACAGTGACGGGGATAATGATTTTCTCTTGTATAAACTCATAAGGAATGGTGTCGCAAACCTTATTCCGGATTTGCGCTGCCATTCTTTGTCCGCAGTTTAGAAATAATAGCAGCCATAAGCCGGTCAGTATTCCTATACTTTTCATATTATTCTTTTTCATAGATAATATCCTTTACTCCGGAAGCTGTCTCAATCGTCAGTTTCGTCTTCTTTTTCTCTTTCAATTCCGGTATTCCGTTCAGAATACTTTCGCAGAAGTCATATTCCTTAGCAGGTTTGCCATTGATTTTAACTACCTTGTCTCCGACTGCTATCTTACCTTTCGTACTGCTCCATACGGTAGATACAAACAAATCTCCGTCTTTGACCGTTAAGTCAAAATTGTTACCTTGATTGTTTATTTCATTGTCCGGTTGAAATGCTTCGAAATAGAATCTTCCGCGTGGATAGTCAATGGTCACTTTACCGTATTGCAACAGTTTGACGCCCAATAATGTGTAAGGGTGATTGTTGGTGCTGGTTGTTACGTTACGGAATTTGGTGGCTCCGACTGATAGCAATGGAATACGAACCCTGTAAGAAGAAGCTTTGTCCGCCTGGCCGGATACTCCGATACTCCCTTCTCCATACCCTTCGGAAACCACTTCCATAGAGGCTTCCAGTTTGATTTTTTCAAAATCACTTTCGATAAGTGATAACAGACTGGGACTACCTGTATCGAATAATACATTTATATTGCTAACCGGAGCTATTTGTATGCTGACGATCGGCATACCGCCCCCTTTGGTGAAATTCAACATCTTTCGTAAAGACACTGTCGATGGCTTTTCAGCAGAGGTAACTATAATATTTTTGGCTTGCGAATCAATAGTGACAATGGTGTTGGCGAATAAATCACTGCCGATGATGCCATCTACTCCAAAACATTCCCAGCCTTTTACTTCATCAATGACCAGTGACGGAGCATTTTTGAAATTAATAACATGGTCGGGGGTAGTCAGGTTCTCTATCCGGGTAGTCTTGTAATAGCTTTCCACGTTATTCACATCCGTTACTTTAGCCGAGTCGGTGGCTGCCATTTGCAGTGCCTGGCAGGCTTGAGTCGTGAGTGCCGTACGTCCTCCTGTATCAAAAATGAAAGGACGTGCCGTGCCGTTCACTTTCATTTCGATAATCATCTTTTCACCTACCATCCGGTAAGGTATAGTTGCCTTATATTGTTGGGCGAATACAGGAACCGCCATGCAAAAGGCGACAACGGTTCCTATCATACGAGTCGTATACTTCATAAGCTAATTTTATTTGCTGACTTTTTCTGCTTCCAAAATTGCCTGATAAGCGTTTACAATACCTCCGGAAATACACAAATCATCGAAAAGGAACAAGTCTTGTGAAGGACTGTCGTTTACGCGGATTCCTTTTTCCACTTCCACCCCTTTGCGTGAAGTGACGCTCTTCAGTAGTATGTCACGGATTTGCGAGCCGGTTAATTTAGGGAAATATGATTTCACTAAGGCAGCTACACCGGCTACAGTAGCCGAAGCCATTCCTTCACCCGTACCTTTTTGGTACGTATCACCCATATAGGATGAATAAATATCTGTTCCCGGTGCATAAAGATCGAGAGTCGTTGCACCGTAATTGGTGTTTAGTACCGGATTTCCATTCTTATCAGAAGAAGCAACCACCATAAAATTGGTAAGTTCTCCGTCTTTTCTCATCTTCCGGTTAGGGAAGAATTCATCTTTATCCATATCTACTGACAGATCCCAAACCGGAACTATTACCAATGCTCCTTTCTTTTCAGCTTCTTTCAGCGCATCTGCTACCCATTGTCTCTGTTCTTCCGGGTATAACGAATTTTGTTCCGGCAATAAAATAATATCCGCTCCGTGGTTTACTGCATACCGGATGGCCAGTGCCATATCTTTTAAATAAGGTTCTCCTTCTCCCGGATGAATACGTAAAGTCATAATTTCTGCATTATCGGCAATACCGTTACTTCCGACACCGTTGTCGCGTTTGGCTGCGATCACTCCCGCTTTCATAACCCCTGTTGCTGCATCAGACGTCAACAGTACATTATTGCCATATTGTGTGTCGTTAATATCCAGAGGATTATCACCTACAATTTCTTTCCGGTTATCAGTTCCGTATTTCTTTAAAGCATCTTCATAAGACGTTTTGGCTGTTGCTACACTTTTCTTTCCCATATTTTGATATACGGGTTCCCATTTATCCGTATTATAGATACTGAAATAGTAGGCAGTAAACACAAAGGCAACTTCTGAAAGACTGTCTCTTTCTGCTTTGGGATCATAACAACTTTGGAAGTCCTCAACGGTTAACTCTTTTCCGGGGAAGCGTTTTTTCATGTCCTTATCGAACTTTTCAACATATTCTTCTATTACATAAGAAAGTTGGAGACCACCATAGGTTCCTCCGATTCTTGATTCCGGCATGACTTTATAGCGATAGTAGTTATATTCTTCCATATTTTCCGGTGCGGGAACTTCTTGGCGTTTTCCATTGACAATCTTATAGTACTTTTTTCCATCGAAAATATAGTCAGCATATTTATCTTTTAGGCGGAAAAATTCACGTTCTCCTTCGCGCGTCAGAGCTTCCATTACTTGACCGTCTTTACCTCCGATGAAGTTCCAGCCATTGATATCGTCAACAAGCCCGTTTTTATCATCATCTTTTTGGTTTAGTTTTTCTTTCGGGTTCATCCAGATTGCATGTTTCAGGTCTTCGTGTTCTACGTCCATTCCTGTTCCGATCAATGCAACAACCGGTCTTTTTTTAGCTTTCTTTTTGTTAGCTTTCAGATACTCGTAAGCCTTGTTTACTTCGGCACCATATACACTGTCTTTGTCGAAAGAACAGTTAAACCAGTCCAGTTCGGATTGTTTCTTTTGTGTTTCTGCTTCTTGTTTGACTAACTGAGCCGATACTGTAATGCTGATAAAACAGCATACGATAGGAAATATAAGTTTCTTCATTGTTGATGAGTTATAATTTATACAATCTAGTTATTTTCTTATTTTTAAAATGGCTTCACGCACCTGTTCACCCCGGACATTACGTGCAGCGAGTTTGCCTTCTTTGTCAATGACAACGAGGAAAGGGATGGAGTAGAAACCGTAAGCAGCCTGAATAGCGCTTGGAGTCTTGCTGTTTTTGGGAAATCCTGTTTTATCCCACAACATCACCCACGGCAGTTTTTCTTCATCCAGCATTTTTCTCCATTTTGCTTCGCTGTCATCCAACGAAACACTGATGAATTCTAAATCATCCGCTTTCAGATCATTATATATTGTCAGCATACTGCGCATCTCTTTGCGGCAAGGACCACACCAGGAAGCACAGAAATCCAGTACGACAATTTTTCCACGGAAGTCTTTTAAACTTACACTCTTTCCATTGCTGTCAATGAACGTAAAACCAGGACATTCTGCACCGATGATCTGGTGGGAGAGAACTTCTACTTTGTTGATTAACCATTTGGCAGATAAAGAATTCCTATCTTGTTCCGGTATCATATCCAATAACATTTTGTTGGATGGGTAATCATTCACATCTGCCAGATAAGCTAATGCTGACGCCATGGCAGGCGTCAGTTTTTCTTTGGCAGAAGTCGAGATTGTTGCTTTATCCGGATCTCTTTCGGCCGGCATATAGTTTTGTAAAGTCAGAAACGGATCAATGCCGGTGAATGAAAGTGAGCTTTGTTCGGGATTCTTTTCATCGAAAAAGCCATTGATACTAACAGGAGTATTTTCAAAGTAAATGTTTTGTTCCGTTTTCCCGATACATAGCGTATATACGTCGGGCTGGATCTCTTTCTTTTCTGTTTCGAATACTCCGTTCTGGCTGATGGAACAAGTCAAAACAAGGTTTCCATTCAAATCTTTTACTTGTAAGGTAGTAGGTCTAAGTATCCTTAACTTTCCCTTAAACTGCAGTCCGCCGTTGCTCCATAGGGAGGAGGTGGTGCATAAAAGCAATAGTATTAGTGAGAGTCTTTTTATTAATTCCATAATATTGAGTTTTATAATATATCGTAAAGCAACGAATAGCTTTGTCGTTATCCGTATCTATTTTAAGAACTTGGTTACTACTGGATAAAGAAAAAAGTTCTACCAGTCTCCCCAAGGATCATCATCGTCATCTCCTGCATCAGCTTCTGGTAGTTCCGGATAAGGTTTGATATCCCATTCTTCCGGTCCTTGAGCGATAGCTTCCAGGTCAATATTGTATTTTTTTAGATAATTGGTTACAAACTCGAACTTACTACTCATAAATGGATAGGTTGCCGAAGGCCACATTGCTTCCCGTTCTTCCTTAGTAAGACGCATGGCTATTTGCATGTAACCGATAAATGTTTCTTTGGCTGTTGGAGGATTATCAGAATGTGGTTTACTATATTTTGCTGATAATGAATTTACATCACCGGGATAGCCTCTTCTAAGATAATAATTAGGATCAGCTTTGCTTTCAATATCTTCATTTCTGACAATCTTAGTTGAATGGTCGAATCCTGCATCAAATTCATCTTCGGGTACGATAATGTTACCTCTGGTGATGGCTGTGTTTATAACTTCATCAATTATTTTGAAGCGGCGTACGGTAAAACTGTCTTTGTTGCCGGCAATAGGGGTTTTCCATCCCGAGATTGGGTCATCATAGGTGCTGTGAGCTGCATCTCCCCAGAAGCAAGTTACCCAGCAGTCAGTTTGGCTTTCTTCATGTTCGGATAATGCTACATAATATTCTAACACTCCCGGTACAATGGAGGCAAATACCGAGTAATTGTATCCCACATACCAATACATGGGAAATACTCTGTCCGTAACTTCCCGATTAAGATAAGGGAATATATGATTTTTCATAAAAGTAATATAGAATGCCGCCATCTCCTCATTGAGACAATTTTCGAACACTTTTGTAGACCCACTGACACCACCATTTGTCCAATTTTTATTGAGGTCTTTTTCTGTGATATCTTTATATATTATTTTCACTCCGAAGTCTTGGTAGATTTTCATGGCATCATTGTCCCAAGAATTATCTCCTTGAGGAAACTCAAATCCTCCGGCCTGTGCAAGTGGGTCTGGTGTCGGGATAATTGAATCATCTTCGTAGCAAGATGTGAATGTGAGACAGAATAATAATATCCATACGTTATATATTGGCTTCATGATTTTCTGTTGTTTAGGATGAACAATCATTTTTTTATAATTTATAGTTAGTTTGTTATAGAAACTCCAACCCGTTCCGGACCGAACGGATTTTGTTCCAATAGCAAGTTTCTTTGCAATACATTTGGAGGTATAGGCAATACGTATGAAGGATCGTTTTTTGTTAATGTATAAATTTTGCCTTCCCATTTGTGCTGTATGGAAGGCATGCCATATCGGCGTAAGTCGAACCAGCGTTGGCCTTCATAGCAAAGTTCTTTTCTGCGTTCTTCACGTATCTTGGCAATAAGATCATCTCCACTCAATCCCGAAAAGGATGGTATATTTCCTTTATCATATCTTTTTTCCAGTAGTGCATTCATAGTGGTGATAGCTTCTCCTTCAGCTTGACTCATGGCAGCTGCTTCAGCATAATTCAGATAAGCTTCTGCTACCCGGAAAGAGAGTGCGAAGTAACCACTGCTTCCGGAAGTGGGGACAGAACGGAGCGTCTTATATTTGCCATAAGGGAGATAAGTATCATAAAAAGTACTGTTCTCCGGGACATCTTCATTATACTGTATCTCCCGGGTAATATAACGATCTTTGCGTAAGTCACCTTCCAAGAAACTATTGATTAACTCATCTGCTGCTTTGAATTTTCTTCTGTTATCTTTGTTGTTGCTACCTTTTTTTTCAATATAACCTTCGTATTCATTTGTCAAATCTCTTATAGTACCATAACTCCAGATAACTTCCGGAGAGTCATACGTGTTGAATGTATAATAAGGTTCTTTCATACCCGCTTCCGGCGCAGGGATTGTATTCAGATCGCGCAGTGAAAAGTTCCAATCTTTGATAACTTTTTCTGCATACGTTTTTGCCTCTTTCCAATTTTCCATATAGAGAGCTACACGCGATTTTAATAATTGCACCATCGGCAAGCTAACGAGGTAGTTCGGTTCATATTGTTGTGCGGCGGGGAGAGTCTGGAATAAACGTTCTGCTTCATTGAGGTCGGCAACAATCTGTAGATATACTTCCTCTACCGTATTTCGTTTCATCAGTACCTCACCTTCATCTCTCATTTTACTGTCCATTTTGAGAGGAACTCCCAATGATTCTTTGTTGTAATTATAGGGAAGTCCGTATTGATTAACCAGCATATAATAGAAGAAAGCCCTCAAAGCATAGGATTGTGCCTTGATGTAATTTTTTTCAGCTTCTGTACCGGATACTTCGTCAATATAATCGAGGGCAGCATTGGCTCCTAAAATATATTCATAAAGGTTTCCCCATGTATTGCTCGGCTCTTGTCCTAATTTTTGTTGCATTTCGAACATATTGGGTTGCCAGCTGTACAGTACCTCGAATCTTTCCATTTTTCCTTGTTCGTTTTCAGGGAATTCATAACCCTCCACTTGATTTTGATCGATATCATCTGCGAGTATTTCCAAATAGGTTAGAAATTCGGTACTTCCTTGTTGGGGATAAGCCTCTCCAATGAGCATCTCCTGTAATGCATTGGCATCCTTGGGTATGTATTTGCTTTGTGACTTGGGCTCTAAGAAATCACCGCAAGCAGTGAGACTTGTCAATGTAATTGTATAGATTAAATATTTAAGTTTCATATCTCTCTTTGTTTATAGTTTAAAATCCGATATTAAGTCCCAGTGAGAAAGAGCGTGGCATGATACTGTTTTCT
>OGXS01001609.1_pt1 | contig 14211 bp, 10 predicted proteins | sample 1576371 | NCBI WGS metagenome assembly OGXS01 (sample SAMEA3541475, study PRJEB24748) | human gut metagenome | biome: human gut; feature: human-associated habitat; material: faeces | place: China | collected 2012
TAACCGTTATTTTCAAAAAAGCAAGTCCTTAAATATTAAATATTTCAGCTCTATTCTCAATCAATTGTAACTTCTCTTTCCTTTTCATATGCTTAATCGCATACTCCCGGCTCATTGCCTCTTCCTTCGTGGCAAATGTTTCCGAATACACCAGTTTCACCGGCAGACGGCTCTTCGTATATTTCGCGCCTTTTCCCGCATTATGAGCCTGTATTCTTTTTTCCAGATTGTTCGTCCAGCCAGTGTAGAGACTGCCGTCCCCACACTCCACAATATATGTATAATTCATGATTTCTCCTTTAATTGGGGACTTAGCAAAACTTCATTTTACTACGTCCCCAATTATACACATTCTTTATCTTTTTGTCATATAATCTACAGGGTTTACTGGTGTTCCGTCTTTTCGTAATTCCATATATACGTTGCATCCTTCCACGCTGTAATACTTTGTCGGCTGTCCGATATAGCCGAGAATGCTTTTTGCCTCTACCTGGTCGCCGACTTTTACTGGCAGTTCTTTTAACTGTCCGTAAAGGACTTCGTAACCATTTCCAAGGTCTACGGTCACGGTTGTTCCTGTCTGTGCGGTCACATCAATGGATTTAATTATTCCCGGTGCACCGCACAGAACCTGGTCTCCTTCTGCTCCGCTGATAACCAATGCCGGATTATACTTGTATTGGTCTAGTGTCGCGAAGTAAACTGTTTTGTCCATGCTGTAATTCATAAGCACCGTGCCGCTTACAGGCCAGATCATCTTGCTGTCGCTTGTAAAGTTTGCGGAAGATGCACTGCCAGCTGTCCTTGCCGCCTGCTGATTTTCGTTAGTCTGACTGTTGCCGTCCTGGTTGCCATTATTTCCGGATCCATCTGTGTTTCCGGCTGTTGCAGCATTTTTGCTTGCAGTCCCTGCCGTTCCTGCACCAGAGCCACTCTTTTCGGCTTTTCCACCGGTTCCGGCTCCATCCGTGCCTGACTCGGAAGCATTGTCTTTCTGTGCATTTCCACTTGCTTCCTGACTGGCCTCCTCCAGTGCTTTCTTCTGTTCCTCCAGCTGTGCTTTTGCGAGCTCCCCTTCTTTTTTCACTGTCTTGTAATCCCGCATTGTGTATGTTCCAACAATTGCTATGGCTGCCACAAAGCACAGAACTGCCGCCAGTGTCGCCTTACGATTTCTCTTTTGCTTCTGCCTTGGCGTCATTTTTTTCGGACCGGCATGTTCTTTGCCACGATCCATCTTATTATTATCGTTCATTTTCATCACCACCTCTGACTCTATTCTTGCCAGATTGTAGTGGTACTATACAAACTACATATAAAATATTGTCTTTGCCTTTTTCTAGCCTTTCTTATATGGGAATTTCAAGAATGCCCCAGCTTTTTGTACAATACTATTATGACTTTACAAATTTTGCTACTCTCCTGCTCCGCCTTCCACCTGCACGATTTCCACGCCTTCTTTCAGTTCTGTCCCTTCGAAGAAATGTGCCAGTATCTCTTCCATGCTTTTTCCTTCTTTTGCCATTTGATTTGCCGTGTACTGGCTTAAGCCCAGTCCATGCCCGATACCCCGGGTCGTGATCCGCAGCTTTCCGTCATATTTCTGAAAAGAAAAGCAGCTTGATGCGAGATGATAATTGGTTCGGAATTCTTCTCCACTCACGGTGTCATTTCCAACCCGGACGCTAAGTACATATCCTGCAGTGTCTACTCCAGTCACTTCCGCATCCATATCGTCTATAGTAATTGTCTGAATTTGTTCTTTCGACTCAATATCTAGCGGACAGTCCACAATCTTCAGATACGGATAATCTTCGCTCCCCAGCGCCTCCCGTCCATCCCTTGTACTTCCATTACTGAGTCTGCAAAATGGTGTCTTTGCCAGCGCATTTCCATAAGTCAGCACCTGTCCGTTGGTCTCCTCCCATGCATGCTCAAGCCGCTTATAATACTTGGAATATTGATCTGCTCCCCAGGAATCCTGCATATCTTTCTTTGTCCAGTATCTCTCTTCTAATATAGTATCTGCCCCTGCGCCAAGTGCCAGACATACCTGGGTACGCACAAGAACTGCCTGGGTTTTTAAAGCTTCCTCCTCATAAACCGCAGGGATTTCTCTGGCCATAATTCCAATACAGTATTCACTGAGCGGCATCTGAATTTTATCCACATTTTCAGCATTAGAATCTTCCTGTTTTCCACCATCACTGCCGGACTTTTCCCCGTCTGCCTTCACATTTACCATAGTCTCGTCCACTCTGGAAGCTCCATAAGCTCCCGGTCCGCTTAAGAACACGGTGATAATATAAGGCAACAATATAATGATCAGAAGATAGCACCCCAGTTTCTTTAATCTATATTTGAAATATGCAAATCTCATATAAAAAACGCCCTCCCATATAAAATATGAGAAGACGTTCTTTTTTATTCTTCAAGAATGCCTTTGCATTGTTTCTGCATGAACTAAACTTCTACTGTCACTTTATCCAGATGCCAGATATCATCCACATACTCCTGAATCGTTCTGTCAGATGAGAATTTTCCACAGCTTGCAGTATTCAGAAGTGCCATCTTAGCCCATCTGTCTTTGTCGCGGTAAGCTTCTTCAACCTTCTTCTGTGTATCCGCATAAGAACGGAAATCCTTCAGAATGAAATACGTATCGGCTTTGCTTCCACCTTGAGCTGTCAGAAGTGAATTATACAGGTCACGGTACATTTCCTTATCACCTTGTGAATATGTTCCATCAACAAGCTGGTTCACAACACGTCGGATATCGGCATCACTATTGTAGATATCCATCGGATTGTAGCCGCCATTGTTCTCGTAATTGATGACCTCGTCAGAGCTGAGTCCGAAGATAAATGCATTCTCTGCACCAACTTCTTCAACAATCTCCACATTTGCTCCATCCATCGTTCCAAGTGTCGGTGCGCCGTTGAGCATGAACTTCATATTACCGGTTCCTGATGCCTCTTTGGAAGCTGTGGAAATCTGCTCGCTTACGTCAGCTGCTGCGAAGATGATCTCAGCATTTGACACACGATAATCTTCGATGAATACAACTTTCAGTTTGCCATTGATGCTGCGGTCGTTATTGACTACATCCGCAACGGAATTGATCAGTTTGATGATCTGTTTTGCACGGATATATCCTGCGGAAGCTTTTGCTCCGAAGATAAATGTTCTCGGATAGAAGCTTATTTCCGGATGTTCCTTGATCTCGTTATACAAATACATCACATGTAAAATGTTAAGAAGCTGTCTCTTGTACTCATGCAGTCTCTTGACCTGTACATCGAAGATAGATCTTGGATCCACTTCAATGCCATTGTGCTCTTTAATGTATTTTGCCAGGCGGACTTTATTCTCATACTTGATGCTCATAAATTCCTTCAGAGCTTCCTCATCGTCCACCCATTTTTTCAATCCTGACATCAGAGACAGATCTGTGATCCAGTCCTTTGTTCCAAGCTTATCTGTTACCCAGTCAGCCAGCAGCGGATTTCCATGCATCAGGAAACGTCTCTGCGTAATTCCGTTTGTCTTATTATTGAATTTCTGCGGCATCATTTCGTAGAAATCACGAAGCTCCTGTTTTTTCAGGATTTCTGTATGAAGTCTTGCAACTCCATTGACAGAGTATCCAGCTACAATTGCAAGATGAGCCATCTTTACCTGACCATCTCTTAAAATCTGCATCTTTGCTACTTTCTCTTCATTTCCCGGATACATCTCACGGATCTTAGCCACAAAGCGGCGGTCAATCTCCTGGATGATCTGGTATACACGAGGAAGCAGCCTGGAGAACAAATCAATTGGCCATTTTTCCAGAGCCTCTGCCATGATGGTGTGGTTCGTGTAAGCACAGGTCTTTGTTGTGATCTCCCATGCCTCATCCCAGCCAAGTCCTTCCTCATCAAGAAGAAGTCTCATAAGCTCGGCAACTGCTACCGTCGGATGTGTATCATTCATCTGAATCGTCATCTTCTCCGGCAGTTTATGGATATCATCGTGGTGCTTTTTATATTTTGCAAGCGCAGCCTGAAGACTGGCAGATACGAAGAAATACTGCTGTTTCAGTCTCAGTTCCTTTCCTGCATAGTGGTTATCGTTCGGGTACAGGACCTCTACGATCGTTTTTGCCAGATTCTGCTGCTCTACCGCTTTGTGATAGTCACCGCGGTCAAATGAATCTAACTGGAAATCTACGATTGGTTCTGCGTCCCAGATACGAAGTGTATTTACAATATGATTATCATATCCTACGATCGGATAATCATACGGAACTGCCAGAACAGACTCATAATTCTCCTGTTTAAAATGGATATCTCCGGTCTTATCATCGTACTCTACACGGATATTTCCACCGAAACGTACTTCCTTTGCATACTCCGGTCTGCGAAGTTCGAATGGATTGCCGTTCTTCAGCCAGTTATCCGGTTTTTCTTCCTGATAGCCATCTTTGATCTTCTGCTTGAACATCCCATAACGGTAGCGGATACCACAGCCGTAAGCTGCATAGCCAAGAGATGCCAGTGAATCCAGGAAGCATGCAGCGAGACGACCAAGTCCGCCATTTCCAAGTGCCGGATCCGGCTCCTGATCCTCAAGTTCATTCAGGTTCAGACCCATTTCTTCCAGAGCCTCTTTCACCTCTTTATATGCCGTCATATTGATCAGGTTATTGCCAAGAGCTCTTCCAAGCAGGAACTCCATGGACATGTAATACACGATTTTCGGATCATCTTTCTCGTACTGCTTCTGAGTTGCGATCCAGTCATCGATAATTGCATCTTTTACGACATAGGAAACTGCCTGATAAAGCTCCTGCTGAGATGCTTCGTCTACAGTTTTTCGGAACAGTTGCTTAACATTCTGTTCTACTTCTTTCTTAAACGCTTCTTTTTCAAATCTCGGATTAATCATATTGTTTTGATCCTTTCTTGCTCTTGTTTCAGGAAATGTAAGATAAAAGAACAGGTCTGCCGGAGCAGACCTGTTCACATCTGTTATTGCTTCTCTACTCCAAGAGTTACTGCCTCACCATTGATCTTCCACTCTTTCACGTAACCTGCAGGTGTCGCTTTTTTCACCTCCAGAGCCAGTGTCTCAGCTCCGATCTCATCAGCATTTTTCGCAAATACAGTTTCTGCCTTCTCACTTCCTTCATATGTGATCACGATCTTATCCATGACCTCGAAATCAGCTTCCTTACGCATCGTCTGTACTTTACTGATGATCTCACGCACGAATCCCTCTTCCAGAAGTTCCTCGGATAAGTTCGTATCAAGAACAACTGTGATTCCGTTGTCATCCTCAGATACATATCCTTCCATCTGTGCAGTATCGATCAGAAGATCTTCACGGTTCAGGACTACTTCTTCACCATTTACCTCAAATCTCAGGCAACCATTTGCATTCAGCTCATCCATAGCAGCATTTCCATCCAGTCCGCTGAGTACATTTTTGATTCCCCCTAACAGTTTACCATATTTTGGTCCGACTGTCTTTAGCTGAGGTTTAAAAGAATAGGACGTAAAGTCACGTACTTCTTGTGTAAATGTTACATTTTTCACATTTAATTCATCGGCAACGATGGCATCAAAGAACTCGGAAAGCTCAAAATCAGCTTTGACATACATCTGTCCGATCGGCTGACGGTTCTTGATATTTGCAGTATTTCTGCAGGCACGTCCCATAACAACCAGTTTCAGAACACGGTCCATATTCTCCTCAAGCTCTTTATCGATGTGTGCTTCATTTACTTTCGGGAAATCACACAGGTGGATACTCTCAGGAGCATTTGCATCAATACTTCTTACGAGGTTCTGGTAAATGTCTTCTGTCATGAACGGAATCATCGGAGCTGCAGTCTTGCAGATCTCTACCAGTGCTGTGTAAAGTGTCATGTAAGCATTGATCTTATCCTGCTCCATGCCCTTTGCCCAGAAACGCTCACGGCTGCGTCTTACATACCAGTTACTCATGTCATCAACAAAACTCTGAAGTGCCTTTGCAGCCTCCGGGATCTTGTAGTTTGCCAGATCCTCATCTACTGCTTTAATCGCAGAGTTGAGCTTTGACAGAAGCCATTTGTCCATGACAGACAGCTTCTCATACTCTAATGTATATTTTGTTGCATCAAATTCATCAATATTCGCATACAGTACAAAGAATGCATAAGTATTCCACAAAGTTCCCATGAACTTACGCTGTCCCTCTGTCACTGCTTTTCCGTGGAAACGGTTCGGCAGCCACGGCGCACTGTTAATGTAGAAATACCAGCGGATCGCATCTGCTCCATATTTCTCCAGTGCATCGAACGGATCGACCGCATTTCCCTTGGACTTACTCATCTTCTGACCATTCTCATCCTGAACATGTCCAAGAACAATAACGTTCTTATAAGGAGCTTTGTTGAAGATCAGAGTTGAAATCGCAAGCAGTGAGTAGAACCATCCACGAGTCTGGTCTACCGCCTCTGAGATGAAGTCTGCCGGGAAATGTTTCTCGAACAGTTCCTGATTCTCAAATGGATAGTGATACTGTGCAAATGGCATGGATCCACTGTCGAACCAGCAGTCGATCACTTCTGGTACACGGTGCATCTCTTTTCCACATTTCGGACACTTGATCGTCACATTATCAATATATGGGCGGTGAAGCTCGATCTCATCCGGGCAGTTATCAGACATAGATTTCAGCTCTTCAATACTTCCGATCGAATGCTGGCATCCACACTCACACTCCCAGATATTCAGAGGAGTTCCCCAGTAACGGTTACGGCTGATGCCCCAGTCCTGAACATTTTCAAGCCAGTCACCAAATCGTCCTTTACCGATACTCTCCGGAATCCAGTTGATCGTATTATTATTCGCAATCAGATCATCCTTTACTGCTGTCATCTTAATGAACCATGACTCACGAGCGTAGTAAATAAGCGGCGTGTCACATCTCCAGCAGTGTGGATAGCTGTGCTCGAACTTCGGTGCATCGAAAAGAAGTCCTCGTCCGTCCAGGTCCTTTAACACTTCCGGGTCTGCCTTCTTCACGAATAATCCGGCGAATGGAGTTGTCTTGCCCATCTCACCTTTTTCATCTACTAACTGAACAAATGGCATGTCATATTTACGTCCGACTTTCGCATCGTCCTCACCAAATGCAGGCGCGATATGAACAACTCCGGTACCATCTGTCAATGTTACATAAGTATCACATGTTACATAAAATGCTTTTTTATTCTGCTTTGCGGCGCAGTCATAAGCACACTGATAAAGCGGCTCATACTCTTTGTACTCAAGATCCTGACCTTTGTATGTCTCAAGAACTTCATAAGCCTTTACACCATTCTCCTCATCGCCAAGTTTACCAAGAACCGTATCAAGAAGAGCAACAGCCATGTAGTAAGTATATCCGTCAGCTGCTTTTACCTTCGCATAATCCTCTTCCGGATTTACACAAAGCGCAATGTTAGATGGCAGAGTCCATGGAGTTGTTGTCCATGCAAGAATATATGCGTCCTCGTCTTTCACTTTAAAACGAACGATCGCTGAACGCTCTTTTACGTCTTTGTATCCCTGAGCCACTTCCTGTGCAGACAGCGGAGTTCCACAGCGCGGACAGTAAGGCACGATCTTAAATCCTTTATAAAGAAGTCCTTTATCCCAGATCTTCTTCAGTGCCCACCACTCAGACTCAATAAATGTGTTGTGATAAGTAACATACGGATCATCCATATCAGCCCAGAAACCTACAGTATTAGAGAAATCCTCCCACATACCTTTGTATTTCCACACACTCTCTTTACACTTTTTGATAAATGGCTCAACACCATATTTTTCAATCTGATCCTTTCCGTCAAGACCAAGAGCCTTCTCGACCTCCAGCTCGACCGGCAGTCCGTGAGTATCCCATCCGGCCTTTCTCGGAACTTCATACCCCTTCATGGTACGGTAACGAGGAATCATATCCTTGATAACACGTGTCAAAACATGGCCGATATGCGGTTTACCATTCGCAGTCGGCGGTCCATCATAAAACATATACTGTGGACAGCCCTCACGGTCCTCCATACTCTTCTCAAAAATGTGATTGTCTTCCCAGAATTTCTCCGTTTCCTTCTCCCGGTCAACAAAATTCATGTCTGTTGAAACCTTCTTATACATAATATCCTCCTTGTTGGGGACGTAGCATTTTGCCAAAGTACTACGTCCCAATCATTGATTAAGGGTGTCCCTTTTTGCATTTTGCGGTGTCCCTTTTTTACCATTAAACATAACTTATTGTAAAGATATTACTTTCTTATACAATAAAACAGGCTCCCGTCCTGATTAGGACGAAAGCCTTATACTTACGTTTATAAACCACCTAAACATACTGACATATGCTTTCCCTGTAACGGTGGAACTCCGTCAGGTCTTACTGAATTCTGTTCCTTATGCCTGTGCAGATGCCCTGGCTCATATCACAGATCGTTCAAACTCTGAAACTCGGAAGTGATCTTCAATTATATCTTACTTGTACCGGATTCCCACCATCGCCGGTTCTCTGTATCGTTGGGATATAACCTACTGTCTTCGTCAACGTCTTTAAAATATCTTATATACTTTTTTATTATACGAGTTTTATCACAGATTCGTCAAGGGGTTAAGCCCCTTTTTACAGGCAAAGTTTCTATGGACCAGAGTATTGTCAGCCAGCGTGAGATTCACGTAGATACAGAAAGTTATGTAACGGCTCTTCGTGCTTCCCTGCGCCAAAGCCCGGATGTTATACTCCTCGGGGAAATGCGTGATTACGAACCTATGCAGGTTGCTATGATCGCCGCTGAGACGGGACATTTGATCTTCTCGACCCTGCATACGATCGGTGCAGCCAGCACGATCGTATGCATTATCGATGTATTTCCTCCAAACCAGCAGCATCAGATAGCTGTCCAGTTATCCATGGTACTGCAGGCAGTCATCTCACAGCAGCTTGTTCCATCTATTGATGAGAAAATGATTCCTATCTTCGAGATTATGACTGTGACACCGGCAATCCGCAATATGATCCGTGATAATAAGATTCCGCAATTGGAAGGCATAATTTCCTCCTCCGCCAGCGGAGAAATCATTTCCATGGATTCCAGTCTTTTAACTCTTTATAAAGAAGGGCAGATTACAGCAGAAACTGCATTGGCATACGCAACTAATCCGGAGCTGCTGAAAAGAAAAATGTAGGTTGTGCACGATCATCACCTGTCCGGGCGGGCTTTGGAAACTATGCTCACCACGGACACACTAAAAAAGGTCCACCGGACCTTTTTGTCGTATGCTTGGCAACAAAAAAATGAGGGCATAAGTGATTGTACCGCAAAACTTATATCCCCATTTTTCTATTTTATTTCTGCTATTTTATTTTCTGGTTTTTACTGTCCCTTTTCTTCACATTTCTTGTTGGCTGGATTTCTTACTCAAGTTCCTGGATTGCCTCAATTGTCTTGTGATACTCTGCTGTTACCTTGCTCATATAATCTGAAATGTTCGGATTACCTGGAACTGCAGTGTCTTCATTTCTCAATTCCTCTGTAAGCTGGCTGCTCACCTGATAAAGGCTTGTCAGTGACAGGTTCTGGCAGACACCCTTCAGTGTATGGGCTGCACGGAATGCTTCTTTGTAATCACCCTCGCTTAATGTTCTCTCAAGATCGGCGTAGCTCTTATCATCCCGAAATTTCAGGAGAAACTTTCTCACAAGCTTCTCACCCATCAGACGTCTTACTACATCATCATAATCACCGCCGATTTTCTCGTATACTTCTTTTAACTCCATTTTGACCTTTCCCCCAATTCAAATACTGTACCTTACTATGTGTTCGCAACTGTGTTTTACTGTTTCTTTCTCTTATTACTTTTTTTTCTTATGCGGGACACCGTAGCTATAAATGTTATGATCAATATTACTAAAAGAATGCTCAGCCCCAGAATAATTTTTCCTTTTGTTGTTCCAAGTGACAGGTGTTTCCCGGATTTAGTCTGTTTTTTACTGTTGTCATGTCCACTGGATTTGCTTTCGTCCTGAGTACTGTCTGTATGCGCTTTCAAATAGGATTTGCTAAGCTTCACCTTTGCAGTTCCAAGTTCATGACCATCGTAACTGTATGTCACAATTCCTGTGCTGCTATCTTCTGTATCCTGCGTGATTTTCTGATTCAAAGCTGTAAAATCCACACCATTTGGCAACATCACATAATTCGGTTCACTCTGCCCGTCTTCTGTCAGAAATGTTTCAATATCCTCAGATTTCTCCTGGGTTGTCACATCTACTTTTGTGAAATTATGAAATGCATATTCAAATAAATTCGTGGTATCCGGATATATGTTCTTTCCGTGAGTCCTCAGTACCACACACACCAGCTGAGTCTGCCCATTGTCCGCCATCGTAATCAGCGTTGACAACGCATCTGATGTATAACCAGTCTTTCCACCTATTGTATATGGATAATAATTGGAATTCGACGGCTGAAGCATTTTATGCTTTTGATGGAAAACGTGTTCTTCCGTCGTTTCGCTGGCTGGAATTGTATAATTGAGAGTCTGTACAATCTGGAAAAATTCCGGATGTTTGAACAACTCCCGTCCAATCAGCGCCATATCTCTTGCACATGTGTAATGATTCGGATCATGCAGTCCATTTGTATTAGCAAAATGGGAATTCTCACCGCCCAGTTCCTTGCATCGGCTGTTCATCTGCTCTACGAACCAGTTGTAATCATGACCGGCATTCACTCCGACACTCTCACCTATTGCATATGCTGCTTCATTGGCAGATGCCAGAAGCATCGCATGCATTGCCTGATCCAGTGTGATTACATTTCCCTCTTTTAATCCGACGGAAGAATCTCCTCTCTGTAAAAACGCTACGCTGTCGTGGCTGAATGTCACATTATCCGTCAGTTGTCCATTTTCCAATGCTACAAGCGCCGTCAATACTTTCGTAATACTTGCTGGATATTCATGAGCATCTATATTCTTGGCATACAGAATTGCTCCCGTTCCGACTTCCATAACAATTCCGGCTTCTCCATAAGTCCCAGGTCCCTGCGGCCAGTCCTTATATCCATTCGATTCCACCGGCATATCATAGACCTGCTGCAATTCCTGAGCCTTTTGTTCTTCCGGTGTCAGTGCCTGCGCATCTGTACTCTGTGCGTCTATGGTCTGTGCATTCTCCGCAGCCGTTACCCCTGTCGCATATACACTCACCGCAGTACTAGCTGTAAACGTCACTGCCATAAGTGCCGTAAGCATCGCCGCGATGACTCGTTTGCCTGATATCATTGGCATTTCCTCCAGGTATTCTTCTTACTTAGTCTTTTTATTTTATCACATTTTTCTGCTGGATTCTATAATTATCTCCATAAAAAGACAAGATAAAAAGACAAGATAATGACACGTATTTGCATTTTCCACAAGGATTGCTTATAATGAAAATATTTCATAACCTTGCACTGATAATAGGTAACGTTACATAAGGCGCTTAAATCAAAAATAGGAGCATTTTTATGCATGTAGGAAAAAAATCACAAAAAAGAGAAAAATCTGTAATGTCAGTTTCTTTATATGGTAACGTAGTCTTTGTTGTAATCGAGCTGGTCATGGCAATTGCAACCGGCTCTCAGGCAGTCCTCCTGGACGCAGTCTACGATGGAGTGGAGTTTTTTATGCTGCTTCCGTCCGTGTTCCTGATTCCACTTTTATACCGCCCGTCAAATGAACAGCATCCATTTGGATATATGCAGCTGGAAACACTATTCGTTGTAGTAAAAGGCATCACCATGACAGCCGTTACATTTGGACTGATTTTCAATAATATCCATCTGATGTTGCACGGAGGACACATTGTATCCTTTCATACAATTGCCGGATTTGAAATGTTCGCCTGTATTTTAAGCGTGATTGTCACAATTTATCTGCGAATTAAGAATAAAAACCTTCATTCTCCACTCATTACAATGGAGCTGCAAGGCTGGCAGATCGACTCCGTCATATCCCTCGGCATGGCATTCGCATTTTTACTGCCACTTATGATACCATTCGCATGGTTCGACCGCGTAACACCATATCTGGATCAAATCATTACGATTCTTCTGTCTGTTATTATGATTCAGACGCCAGTCCGCACAGTCATCACCGGAATCCGCGATCTCATGCTGATTCCACCAGAGGAAGAAACAATCGAAGACATCAAAAAGACCGTAGAACCAATCATCGGTATCTACGGCCACAAAAATCTATACTACGATATTGTAAGAACCGGAAGAAAACTCTGGATCAGCGTCTACATCACATTCGACAAAGATATCGTATCACTGGCAAAATTCAAACACCTGCAAGATAAGTGCATCAAAGCACTGGCACAGAAATATCCAGATTTCTACTTCGAATTACTGCCGGATATCGAATTCACCGGAATTGTAGAAGAATAAAACACAATTCAAAAAGGGACAGGTTAAAGTGCAGTTGGGGACGGGGGTTTTTTGAAAAAAACCCGTCCCCAACTGGAAAAAGGAGGTTTTGTATACACAACATGTACAATAAGGATTCCAACTATATTAGCATTGGCGAAATGGCAAAGATCAATCGGACTACGGTTCCGACTCTTAAGCTCTACGACTCTATGGGACTTCTCACGCCGTGTTATGTGGAAGAACACACATGCGCAACTATCGTAAACCGCATCCCAGCAGTCCTTCGCTTATCGCCTTTCTTATCTCCTTGATTCCGGTCTCTTTATATACTGCCGTATCTGCCGTTATAACAATTGATAGCAGGTCATACACCGTTCCATTCCAACGCAGTTTCAGGCTGTCTTGCACATATGCCCATATATTACCAGGCATGACCTCTTCACAATTAGCCGGTACATATTCCGGAAATGTAAAATCAGCCGGATTAATATTGTATTTATTCAGGTACTGTTCCGTTACCTTTTCTTTCACCAGATTACAAAGCGTCTCTGTCTGCTCGCCGGTCAGACCGTATTCGTTGATTTCATCTGAAGATTCCCCTTTTTCTGCGGTATCTGCCGCCCCCTCTTTCTGCTTGTCATCGCTCTGGGATACATTTGTCTGCGCCTTGTCCTCCGTCTTTGAAGAACATGCAGACATCGGTATCACCATTGCCAATACCAGAACTCCAATTACAATTTTTCTCTTCATCTCTTTTCCTCCAATTTGTGTATTTTTCAAGATTACTTTTTCGCACAAGTACAAAAGTTGAAAATGTATCTGTTCTGCAATCCTGACTTCCCACTAAGACTTGCTTTAGAGTCTTGAATATATTTATATTATACCCTCCCCGTGTATTTGAATTGCAACAGAAAACATAGAATTTTTTGCGCCTAATGTCTTTTAACCACTTTCCATATAAAGCAAAAAATCAAAGCGTCTGGCCTGGATACGCTTGCTTTTATCTCTTATAAATGCTAAAATACAATAGCTGAGTTTCCTTAGTTAAATGGATATAACAAGCGTCTCCTAAGGGTCAGGTGGAGCAATCCCCTTTCGGAAGCGATTTATGAAATAAATTTGAAAATTGCTCCATGAAAATTAAATAAGTCTCAGTACCTCAGTAGGATAGAGGGTTCGCCTCCTAAGAGAAAGCCGAGGCATTCCCCAAAGGGAAAAAATGAAAAACAACTTTCAGTTCGAATCTATTCTGAAAAATGCCAAAGGTGACAACAAAGCATTCACCAAATTGGGGAACGTTCTAATGTTACCAACTCAAAAAAATCTGTAGATTGACAACTCAAAAAAGAGTTGATAATCTTATATATGGCCGAAGGGAAAAATCCCAGAAACCCAGTAAAATCAAGGGTTTGCGGCATGTGTCGTCATAGCTCAGCTGGATAGAGCACTCGCCTCCTAAGCGAGGGGTCGGAGGTTCAAATCCTCTTGGCGACGGGCTTCAAAGCGTTCGAAAATGTTAGCTGGATTAGCTGACAACGAACGCTTTTGTTATTTTCAAATCACGTTCGTGACACGAAATTCCATTCAAAATGATCAATTTCCAGCTAACGCAATCCGATTTTTGTTAGCTGACAGCTAATCAAAATTGCCGGTTTGCAAACATGGGTTTTAGGAAGTCCAGCTAACATTTGGGTTCCGCTCCGTTGTCACCCCTTATTCGGGGATGTAAATCAGAGAAAAGGCGGGAAAAGAAACAA
>OGXS01001616.1_pt1 | contig 14151 bp, 14 predicted proteins | sample 1576371 | NCBI WGS metagenome assembly OGXS01 (sample SAMEA3541475, study PRJEB24748) | human gut metagenome | biome: human gut; feature: human-associated habitat; material: faeces | place: China | collected 2012
ACACTGAGTACAAAGATTTCTGATGCCTGTGCAAGTTCCTCAACTGTCGGGAAGGAAGGTGCAATACGGATATTGCTGTCTTTTGGATCCTTTCCGTATGGGAATGTTGCTCCGGCGCCTGTCATGATCAGACCAGCTTCTTTTGCTTTTGCCACAATTGCCTTCGCACAGCCATCCATTGAATCGAAAGAAATAAAATATCCGCCGAGTGGCTTTGTCCATGTTCCGATTCCAAGTCCGCCAATTTCTTTCTCCAGAACATCTTCAACCTTTTCGAATTTCGGGCGAAGGATAGCAGCATGTTTTCTCATATGCTCATACATTCCCGGCATATCTTTAAAGAATCTTACATGACGGAGCTGGTTGAGCTTGTCATGTCCGATTGTCTGGAACTTCATAAAGCTCTTCGCATCTTCGATATTCGCTCTGGATGCAGCAAGTGCTGCAATTCCGGATCCAGGGAAAGAAACCTTGGATGTGGAAATAAATTTGAATACCATATCCGGATTGCCTGCTTTGATACATTCATTTAACAGTTCAAGGATAACGTCTCTCTTGTCATCATAAAGATGATGGATTGAATATGCATTATCCCAGAAGATACGGAAGTCTTTTGCTGCCGGTTTCAAGTGTGCAAATCTTCTGACTGTTTCGTCAGAGTAAGATACTCCCGTTGGGTTAGAATACTTCGGCACACACCAGATTCCTTTGATTGCAGGATCTTCTGCCACCAATTTTTCTACCATATCCATATCCGGACCTGTCGGAAGAAGCGGTACATTGATCATTTCAATTCCAAAATACTCTGTAATCGCAAAATGTCTGTCGTATCCCGGAACCGGACATAAGAATTTTACTTTATCTAATTTGCACCATGGTGTGTTTCCCATGATACCATGAGTCATAGCTCTTGATACTGTATCGAACATTACATTCAGGCTGGAGTTTCCGTAGATCAGAATATTTCTCTCTGGTACTTCTGACATATCTGCCAGTAATTTTCTTGCCTCTGTAATTCCATCCAGAACACCGTAGTTACGGCAGTCTACTCCATCAGAGCTTACCAGGTCACTGTCCCCATTCAGCACGTCCATCAGACCATTACTCAGATCCAGCTGTGCTTTTGACGGTTTACCACGGGACATATCCAAATGTATTCCCTTTGCTTTCACTTCTTCAAATTGTTTCTCTAACTGACCTTTTAACTTTTTCAGCTCTTCTTTCGTCAACTTGCTATACGGTTTCATACGGCATTCCTCCTGCTTTTCATGTTATCTTTTTCGCTATATGCTATTTTACCAAAATTTGAAGAAAATACAATATAAACTTGCATTTTCTACTAATTTTATAAAGAAAATGCTTATTCTTTCGTCTCCATATGCATTTTGCCGATACCATTCCGTCATTTAAGGCAACCATCACACATTTTACAACTAAGAAGACAGCCATCCTGCGCCTCAGCGCAAAACGACTGTCTTCTTATATTTATAACCATTCTTATTATAGATGCACTCTCAAATTCTCATCTTTAGGCAGACACATTTGCAATGTGTTACTCTGCTGCCTCTTCTCCGGCATAAGCCGCAAATACAGACTCGATACTGCTGTCGCAGGATTTCTGATTAGCTTCCTTACCAATGTAGAATCTTGTCTCTGGATCCTGAGTATATGTCAACTCAGCCCATGCTTTGATCGGTGCTGTGAATCCATCAACATCTTTCGCATCTTTGTTGAATGCGAACAGGAATGGCTCCTGGATCAGTGCTGTTCCGTCAGACATAGAATGTGCAACTTCAAGGTTTGTAAGCGCACCCTTTACAAGGTCTGTGTACATCAGATTCACGATTGCATTTTCATCAAGGATATTCATAGACTGTTTGTATCCCCAACGTCCTGTTGTCACATCTCCGTCCACCTGTGGATCATACAGATATACGCGGACGTTATTCTTTACTGCATAGTCATTCACTCTTGAGATAACGGCACGTGTCTTCTCATCTCCAGCGCCGCCGATCATAACCATTGCATTTCCGTCTTCATTCAGAAGCCATTTGAGCTGTCTGTATGTTACCGGATATACATTGATCTGCTGGTCTGCTGAGAAGATCTCGCTTCCATAGCTGTTAAATACATCGCGCAAGTGATCTGTTTTTGAATATGTAGAAAATTCAATATTGTTATTTTTGATAAAATCGAACATCTCTTTTACACTTGCATCATACTCATCTGTAATATAATCACGAATCTGGTTGCCATTCTCATCAAGAACCGGATTTCCGTCATCATCGAATCTCTTTGTGTAGATTCCCTTTGAATCACGCTCAACCATTTTCTCAAATGCATACATGATCGGGCATGAAGTGCTTCCGTTTCCAGAGTTGCTGTAATCTACTTTGTTATCTTTGTTGTATACAAATACGATCGGCTGCTGAAGTCTTCCAACTGTAACCTCTTTGCCATCTGCATTTGTATAAGAAAGAGCTGTTGCATGTGTAGATGGATACTCTACCCAGTCATCTAAGTTTGTCAGATATCTGGAAACCATCTCACCATACATATAATTCAGCTTTGTCCCCGGTGTTGTCTTCTCATTAGACATACGAACAAATAAAGATCCATCATCACCATTGTTGATGTTAAAGTCATAAGAGTATACTGTATCAATACCATACTCTTTTGCATATTTGTTGATAAATGGGCTCATTGCACGGCTGTTGTGGCACCATGATCCGCTAAGCTGAATCATGTAGTTTCCTTCACTGCCAAGAATGTCGATGAGCTGATCGTACGTAATATCCTGGAATACGATATCTTTGTCTTCAAATGTATCGATTCCGTCCTGACGATCTTCGTCAGCTCTTGAATGTGCATTAAAATCTCCATATGCATATTCTTTTTCAAAATCATAATCTGTAGAAGAAAGGTCTGTCTGGCTCTCAAGCTTATCAGCCTTATCAGCTTTGTTTTCTGTCGTTGCCTGGCTGCTTCCACATCCTGTTATCATTCCGACTGTCATTACCGCAGCAAGAACAGCCGAGATCATTTTTCTTTTCATCATTAAATCTCCTCTCTGTCTTCCTAGCACATCGGAACGGATACTTCTTCATCAGATCCGCCTGATCCACCTGTTGAAGTATATTCTTTTTCCAGTTCTGTGAGGTCTGCGTAGTTTGGTACCATACTTGTCTGATCAGCACTCAGATAGCTGTCTACGACTTCGCGTGCCTCTGTTACAAATTTCTTAATATCATCAGAAGTATATCCTTCCGGTACTTTTCTTGCATCTGCAACACTGGCAGCTTTGATTGCCAGACGTGCATACTCAATTTTAGCAGCATCGAAATTTTTCATATCTTCTTTATTCACTTTTTCCTGCAGGTCCAGGTTTTTGTCGAGTGCGTTGTAGTACTCCACTGCACGGTCGATCTTTGCCTTGCAATCTTCGGAGTAAGTAACCTCTCCAATTTCTTCAATCGCTTCGTTCGTTCTTGTAACAGAAGCTTTTGCTGAGAATGCTGAGAGGCCAAGACATACAACTGCAGCTACGATTAATGCGATGGTTGATTTTTTCATGATTTATGCCTCTCCTTTCTCTAATTTCTCGTCCTCTTTTGCAAATACTTCGTCATTCAGAAGTCCGTTCTGACGAGCTACAACTGCTGCACATACGCTGGCATCTGTAACATTTGTAAGAGTACGTACCATATCTGTAATATTGTTGATTGGAATCAGAAGTACTACTGCTGCGATCGGCAGGTTTACTGCACTGAACAGAGATACTGCTGTGATAACTCCGACTCCCGGCATTCCGGCGCTTCCAAGGGAAAGTACCAGACACATAAAGCACATAACAAGGTACTGGCTTACTCCCCAACTCTGACCTGTTGCATTAAGGTAGAACATTGCAAGAAGAATCGGCCATACACATGTACATCCTGCCATACCGATTGTTGTTCCAAGAGGAGCTGTAAAGTTTGCGACCTCCTCATCAACACCAACTTTACGAATCAGTCTGTCGATCGTGATTGGCATTGTTCCAACACTACTTGTTGTTGTAAATGCTGTTGCCTGTGCGTCAAATGTTTTCTTAAAGAACTTCAGCGGATTAACCTTGGCAAATGATTTTAAGATTACCGCATTGACAACATATGACTGAATAAGACATGCAACAAACACCATCACAACAAGAAGTACGAGCTGTACCAGCGCCTCTTTGTCGCTTAAGAGCTGACTTGCAGAGCATGCTGTCAGGCAAAGCACTGCGTATGGTGTAAGATCAATCACATATGCAAGAATGTTGAAAATGACCTTTTTAACTGCCTCAATCAGTTTCTTGATCACAAGAACTTTATCTTCCCCCTCTTCTGAAGAAATGCTTACATAAGCAACTGCAACTGCAACCGCAATAATAATGATTGCTACGATATTATCTGCTGCAAGATCTGCTGCGATATTGCTTGGAACTAGATTCAGAAGAATGGTATCAAAAGATGTCTCCATCTCCTGGTAAGCGCTCAGTGTAGCGTCTGTGACGCTGGAAATGTCTGCGAACACTGCACCTGCTCCTTTACCAATATTAGTCACTGCCCCAACAACAAGTGTGACAACAATGGCTGTTACAGATGTTACAAGAAGCCAGAATACTGATTTCGTTCCGATTTTTTTCATCTTCTCTTTATCGTTCAGAGAAATCAGTCCTGAAATAACCGATACTAAAATTACCGGTGCTACCAAAGCTTTGATCAGTTTTACATAAGCCTGTCCAATTAAATTCAGCCACACAAGGTATGTGTTCCCCTCTGAAGCAAATACTACTCCAATGACAGCACCAATGACCATACTGATCAGAATTACAACTGTCCAGTTCACTCTGTACGCGATCCAGTTCAGTGCTTTAAAAGAAAGCAGAGCGATCATAAGTACGAGAAGAGCTATCCAGTTCACACTTAAAAGTGCATCCATTTTGAAAAACCTCCTTTTCCTTCTCCTTTAGATTAGAAATACTTATAGTTACTGATAAGGAATTCTATTTCCTTATAAAAATGTATGTCATCTGTCATATTGTTTCAGGCAGTCACATACAAATCCCGAATAATCATACATCTGATATCCTTCATTTGTCCAATAAAGATTTTTGATAAAAGCATCTCTATATATTCTTTTTTTCAATAAAGCTTTCCCTTTGTATGTCTTGTATATTTCGGTGAAAATGTTGTATACTTCATTTGTACGAAATTGCATTCAAGAATGCCTCGGCATTCTTGCTGCGAGGTGCGCGTCATGCAATTGCATGACATACTTCTACTGCGCACCTCTGCAATCCTGCCGGAGGCTATATCAGCTGGGGGATTGACTCCCAGCTGATATATTTAGCAAAATTACAGGAGGCAGACACGAAACATGTTTAAATTTTTCAAAAAAATTTATAAACCCCTGTTCTGTTTTTGTCTGTGTTTTTTCTCTGTCTTTGTCCTGATTGGCTGCTCAGGCGGTCAGACCAATGATACATCTTCCGGAAAGAAAAGCGGGAAACGAAGTTCTGCTCTTCACCAAGAGATGGCAATTGGAAGTGAAGCACCGGATTTTACCGCCAAGTTGAATAACGGCGAAACTTTTACCCTCTCCGATAAGAAAGGACAGGTCATTCTTTTGAACTTCTGGGCAACCTGGTGCAGCAACTGCGTCAAGGAAATGCCCGCCATCGAGAAGCTTTATGAAGAGTATGGTGACCAGATTGTAATTGTCGGAGTAAATGTAGGCGAAGATGAAGATACTATTGATACATTTATCGAGGCAAAGAATTATTCATTTCCGGTTGCCTGCGACACCGAAAACAATATCAGTAATCTTTATCCGAGTGCCGGTATTCCTTACACAGTTATAGTAGGAAAAGACGGACTTGTTACCGAGACATTTCTCGGGGCAAAAGATGCAGACAGCCAGTACACGAAGCTGCGCCGTGCTTTACAGGAAGCTTACGAAGCAAACTAATTCACGGCAGACTCCAGATTCACAAGCAATTTAGATAGTCTGGCTCAAGTCCGATGAATCTAAAGCCGGTTTAAACACACATGAATTCAGACAGCACAAAGTAAGCAGTACACTTAGCACTTTATCTCAGTCGAGAAGACTCCCACCTCTTCAGGTGGTGAGTAATAGCAAATTTGTCTCAGTGGGAGTTAGGTCTCCGACTGAGATAAACGCTCCGCGAGGATGCGCAGTGATTCTGATAGGAATATGTCAGCTTTGCTGACCAGAATCACGCGCCAAGTCTCACGGATGTTCGACTTGAACCAGATATAGAGGAGAGACAGAATGAATAAAGCAGCATTATTTTTTGATGTAGATGGTACATTGATTGACGAACAGACGAAGATAGTGCCGGAAAGTACACTTCGTGCATTGAAGCAGGCGAGAGAAAACGGACATCTTGTGTTTATCAATACAGGTCGTACATCTTGTAATACATTGGATTCTATGAAGCACATACCGGTAGACGGATATGTGTGCGGTTGTGGAACGGAAATCATTTATCAGGGAAATGTGCTGATGCACAGTACACTGACCAAGGAGCAGTGCAGACGTTACATACAGGTGATTCAGGAGTGTCGTATGGAAGGAGTTCTGGAAGCCAGTGACGATCTATATTTTCCCCAAAATAGTTCCCGTTTTCCGGAAATCGAAGATATCAGACAGCGCATGGGAAAAGCCTGGGGATTAGGCTGTAAGAAATATATAGAGGATGGCGGATTCATTTATGATAAAATGTTCTTACTCTCTGATCAGACAAGTGATGTAGTAAAATTCATAGAGGAAGTCCGTGACGATCTGGCAGTCATCGATCGGAGACATGGAAGTTATGAGTGTATTCAAAAGCAATATACAAAAGCGACCGGGATTGAGTATATGAGGAAATATCTTGGCTATGACATGGATCAGATATATGTATTTGGAGATAGCAGCAATGATCTGGCGATGTTCGAATACGCCACACATACAGTAGCGATGAAAGAGCATGATTCTGTATTGGATCCATATACAGAATATGTGACGGACAGTGTGATGAATGACGGGATTGAAAAAGCAATGAAACATTATCAATTAATATAGAAGGGACTGTATCATATGGGAGAACAACTGACAGAAAGTGATGTAAAGAAAATAAAGGAAGAAATTGAGTACCGAAAGATTGTTGTCCGTAAAAAAGAGCTGGAAGCAGTAAAAGAGGCAAGAGCACAGGGAGACTTGAGCGAGAACTTTGAGTATAAAGCAGCGAAGCAGGATAAGAACCGCAACGAAAGCCGTATCCGTTATCTAGAGAGAATGTTAAAAACTGCCAACATTGTGTCTGATGATTCAAAAGAAGACGAGATAGGAATTAATAATACCGTGGATCTTTATTTTGAAGATGATGAAGAAGTGGAGACATACCGGATTGTGACAAGTGTCCGAGGAAATTCCCTGGCAGGACTGATCAGCATCGAGTCACCGCTTGGAAAAGCAGTACTTGGACATAAAGTTGGTGACCGCGTGAAAATACCGGCAGGAGATGACGGATATTATGTAGTAGTAAAGAGGATTGATAAAACTACTGATGACAGTCATGATACGTTAAGAAAATATTAGTAAAAGTGAAAAAATATTTTTGAGAATATTGCAAAGGAAATATGTATATACTATAAGAGAAAAGTGTGCTATAATTAATAAACTTGTAAAATTTTGTCTATTATGTATAATATATATGAAATGAATAACGAACAACAGGGGGCTTGCGTATCAAGCAGGCTGAGAGTGGGATGAATGCCTTGACCTGCAACCTGATTTGGATAATGCCAACGTAGGGAAAGAGATGCGTAAATGTTAGCAGGTATATCTTTTATTAGGTATATCTGCTATTTATGTTAGCAATATAAAAATCAGCGAATGTTCACAACACAAAAAGGAGAGAGAATTATGCTAGGTACATGTTTACAGAACGTTAGAGAAAAAGGACCGCTTGTCCATAATATTACGAATTATGTTACGGTCAATGATGTAGCAAATGTGATTCTTGCGTGTGGTGCAAGCCCAATCATGTCAGATGAGCCGCAGGACGTGCAGGATATCACTGCAATTTGCGGAGGTCTGAACATCAATATTGGAACGCTGAATGTAAGAACGATTGAAGGAATGTTGGCGGCAGGTCATAAGGCAAATGAATTAAATCACATGGTTCTGCTTGATCCGGTTGGTGCAGGAGCAAGTTCTCTTAGAACGAATACAGCTGTCAACTTGATGCAGGAAATAAAGTTTGATGTAATCCGTGGAAATATTTCCGAAATCAAGACATTAGCTGCAGGAAGCGGTACTACAAAGGGTGTTGACGCTGATGTAGCTGACGCAGTGACAGAAGAAAATCTGGACGAAGCAGTTGCATTTGCAAAAGCATTTTCTGAAAAATCCGGAAGTATAGTTGCAATTACAGGAGCAATTGATCTTGTCAGCGACGGCAGAAAATGTTACGTGATCCGTAATGGACGTCCGGAAATGGGAAGAATTACAGGAACAGGCTGCCAGTTATCTGGACTGATGACAGCATATCTTGTTGCAAATCCTGAGCAGAAGCTTGAGGCGGCAGCAGCGGCAGTTTGTACGATGGGACTTGCCGGTGAGATTGGATGGAGCTACATGCAGAAAGGTGACGGTAATTCTACCTACAGAAATAGAATTATTGATGCTATTTATAACATGACAAAAGAGCAGTTAGACGAAGGAGCAAAATATGAAGTGCGATAAAAAAGATTTGCTGCTTTATGCAGTGACAGACAGAAGTTGGCTGAATGGAGAGACACTTTACAGTCAGGTTGAGAAGGCACTGGAAGGTGGAGCTACATTTGTACAGCTTCGTGAGAAACATCTCGATCATGATGCTTTTCTTCAGGAGGCAAAGGAAATCAAAGATTTGTGTGCAAAGTACCAGGTACCGTTTGTGCTGGATGATGATGTGGAGCTTGCACTGGAAGTCGGCGCGGACGGAGTTCATGTAGGGCAAAGTGATATGGAAGCAGGAGATGTCCGGGCAAAGCTTGGTGAAGATAAGATTGTCGGAGTTTCAGCACAGACAGTGGAGCAGGCACTTCTCGCCAAGGAGCGCGGAGCAGACTATCTTGGAGTCGGAGCTGTATTTCCGACCAGTTCCAAAGATGACGCAGTAGAAGTTGACCATGAGATGGTAAAAGCAATTTGTGAGGCTGTAGATATTCCAGTTATCGCAATTGGCGGCATCACAAAAGATAATGTGCAGGAGTTGTCAGGCTGTGGACTTTGTGGAATCGCAGTTATCAGCGCTATTTTCGCAAAACCGGATATTAAGAAAGCAACAGAAGAGCTGAAAGCAGCCACTGAGAAGATGGTGAAAGCATGTTAGAAAATAAATCTGACGTGGAGAAAAATGCATCAGAGCAGAAATGTTGTGGAAAAGTTCCTGTACAGAATATGGGTGGTGTTATCTTAGACATAGACGGGACAGTTCTGGATTCTATGTCCATCTGGCAGGACGCGGGTGTGAGATACCTTGCGAGTCAGCGGATTGAAGCAGAGCCTGGACTTGCCGAGAAGATTTATTATATGTCTATCCCGGAGGCTGCATTATATATGCGGACACGCTATGGGCTTGAACAATCTGTAGAAGAAATCAGTCAGGGAATCAAAGATGTAGTGAGAGATTTCTATTATTACGAGGCACCGTTAAAAGCCGGAGTAAAAGAATTTCTACAAAAAATGTCAGATAGAAAGATTCCGGTCGTGGCAGCGACAGCCAGTGATGAAGATCACCTGGAACATGCATTTATCCGTCTTGGAATACGTCAGTATTTTGAATATATTTTTACATGCGCGCAGGCAGGAGCTGGAAAGCAGAGTCCGGCAGTCTATCATATGGCAGCTGGGTTTTTAGGCAGGAATCCGGAAGAACTGTATGTTTTTGAAGATGCATTGTATGCGATTCAGACAGCAAAACTGGCAGGATATCATACGGTTGGCGTGTATGACGAAGAAAGTAAAGAAGATCAGGAAATAATCCGCGAAGAAGCAGACATTTATATGGAAAGCTTCAAAGAGGCAGATATATTTTTCAAATAGAGTAAAAAAGGAAAGGTAAAATAATGAAAACAGCAGTAACAATTGCCGGAAGTGATTCTAGCGGTGGAGCAGGGATTCAGGCAGACATTAAGACAATGATTGCAAATGGCGTTTATGCGATGAGTGCAATCACAGCGTTAACCGCACAGAATACAACAGGTGTGACAGGGATTATGGAAGTGACACCGGAATTTCTGGGTGAGGAATTAGATAACATTTTTACAGATATTTATCCGGACGCAGTGAAGATCGGAATGGTATCTTCCAGTGCGCTGATTGAGAAAATTGCAGATAAACTGAAGGAGTATCAAGCAGAAAATATCGTTGTTGACCCAGTTATGGTAGCAACAAGTGGAGCGAAGCTGATCAGTGATGAGGCAATCGGAACTTTAAAGAAACGTCTTCTTCCAATTGCCAGTGTTCTGACACCGAATATTCCAGAAGCAGAAGTTCTGGCGGAAATGGAGATTCACTCAGCAGATGATATGATCGAGGCTGCAAAGAAAATCAGTGATACATACCACTGCGCAGTTCTCTGCAAGGGCGGACATAAGTTGAATGATGCAAATGACCTGCTTTATCGTGACGGTGATTATCGTTGGTTCAACGGAAAACGTATTGATAATCCGAATACACATGGAACCGGCTGCACACTTTCCAGTGCCATTGCATCGAACCTTGCAAAAGGATTTGATATGGACACATCCGTAGAGCGTGCAAAAGATTACATTTCCGGAGCACTGGCTGCGATGCTGGATTTCGGAAAAGGAAACGGACCTATGGATCACGGATTTGCAATTACGGGAGAATATAAGAAAGAAGCATAAAGAGGGAAAGACATCATGGAAGAAAAAAGAACAGGTTTATTTGAAAATGGACTGATCTGGTTTGGAGCAGGCGTTTCTATTGCGGAGATTCTGACCGGAACTTATCTGGCACCACTTGGAATGGGGAAAGGACTTCTTGCAATTATCGTAGGACATATCATCGGCTGCCTTATGTTATTCCTGGCAGGTGTAATCGGTGGTAAAGTCAGAAAAAGTGCAATGGAAACTGTAAAAATGAGTTTTGGACAGAAGGGAAGTATTCTGTTTGCAGTGTTAAATGTGTTGCAGCTTGTGGGCTGGACGGCGATTATGATTTATGATGGAGCACTGGCAGCAGATGGTGTCATGAATACCGGACGCTGGATCTGGTGCCTGGTCATCGGAGCGCTGATCATTCTGTGGATTGTTATTGGAATTACGAATCTTGGAAAAATAAACACGGTTGCTATGGCAGCATTATTTATCCTGACACTGATTCTTTGCAAAGTTATCTTCACAGGAAGCGGAGCTGGCGTACCATCGGATGACAGCATGACATTTGGCGCAGCAGTTGAACTTGCCGTTGCCATGCCATTATCCTGGCTTCCACTGATCAGTGATTATACAAGAGAAGCAAAAGAGCCGGTAAAAGCAACAGCAGTCAGCGCAATTACCTATGGTATTGTAAGCTGCTGGATGTATGTGATCGGAATGGGAGCAGCAATTATTACCGGAGAGTATGATATTGCACAGATCATGCTAAAAGCAGGTCTTGGAATCGCCGGACTTCTGATCATCGTATTTTCAACAGTTACAACAACATTTCTGGATGCATATTCCGCAGGAATTTCCAGTGAAACCGTTGTGAACAAATGGAATGGAAAACATGTGGCAATCGTGGTAACTGTGCTTGGAACGATTGCAGCAATTGTATACCCGATGGATAATATTACAGATTTTCTGTATCTCATCGGTTCCATATTTGCACCGATGATTGCAATCCAGATTGCAGACTTCTTCCTGCTGAAACTGGATAAGAGTAATCAGGCAGTGCATGTACCGAATATGATTATCTGGGTGATAGGATTTATTGCGTATCGAATTCTGATGAATATCGATATGCCGGTAGGAAATACACTGCCTGATATGTTGATCACGATTGTTCTGTGCCTCATTGTAGGGAAACTATTTTCGGTAAGCAAAAAGCGGTAAGCCGTTTTCTTCCGGTACCACCACTTTTCCTTGGATCAGTGGTCTTGCATACTGTATAAATGCTTCTGTGACATCACAGCCGTCTTCTGTGATCCAATCAGATGGTACGGCTTTTTCCATGTTACAGATTTCATTTACATCGGCAGTTTCGTAGGAGAGCTCGTAAGGAAGATCACCGTTTCGGATAAATGTGATCATCTTGCCTGTCTCTCCTTTTAATGCAGCCTGAACACCAACGATTCCGGCATTTTCAGATTCATTTAAATCTGTAGCTGACAGGTATTCGCTGGAGCAGCGCTGGCATACATTTAACTCAATGGAGCGGACTTTTACGCCGATTCGCTCTTTGACAAGATTTTCCAGATATTTTCCGGATCCGGTCAGCATTTTATGACCAAAGGTATCGGTTCCAATATCACCGGCAAGTTCGCAGACAAAGGTTCCATTTTTGTCATGAATTCCTTCAGAGATGCATACAACTAAGTTTGGGGTTGTTTCCAGCATTTCCTGTACTTTTTTAAGAAATGCTTCCTGGTCAAATGCAGTTTCCGGCAGATAAATAAGGCGTGGGTTATCACCATCATATTTGCGGGCAAGGGCACTGGCGGCAGTGAGCCAGCCGGCGGTCGAGCGTATGCTCACCATCGAACTGGATACGACGGATGAAATGGGTGTACCCTGCAAAAAGCACCTCATCTGCGAGCTGATGGGCAAGCACTCCAACGTCATCCTGTGCGGCGAGGATAACCGCATTATTGACGCTCTGCGCCGTGTAGACGGCGACCTGTCCGGCAAGCGGCAGGTTCTGCCCGGTCTGTTTTACCGCATGCCGCCCGCACAGGACAAGCACGACCCGTTCACGGTTTCCGGCACAGGACTTGCCGCCGCCGCATCGCAGGCGGAAGAAGGGCAGACGCTCGACCGCTGGCTGCTCAGTCATCTTCTGGGTTTTTCGCCGCTGCTCTGCCGCGAACTGTCCTTCCGCGCGACCGGTGACGCAGCCAAGCCGATCGCACGCATGACGGATGAGAACCGTCAGCAGCTCGGCAAGGTGTACGACGATTTCATGTCGTATGTCGAGGATAACCGAGCCAAGCCTTTCCTGCTGACCAAGGTCGAGGACGGTGCGGTGTTCGACTTCACCTTCCTTCCGGTGACGCAGTACGAGGGTCTGATGAACGTCACGCAGGCGGACAGCTTCAGTGCACTGCTTGCAGCCTTCTTTGAGAAAAAGGGTAAGGCTGAGCGGATGCAGCGCCGCACCGGCGACCTGCACAAAACGGTCACGAATGCCCGCGACCGCGTGGCCCGCAAGCTGGCGGCGCAGAAAAAGGAACTCGCGGCTACGCACAACCGTGAGCAGTACAAGCGCACCGGTGAACTTATCACCGCGAATCTGTACCAGCTGGAAAAGGGCATGAACAAGGCGAAAGTGGTCGATTACTACGCAGAAAACTGTCCGGAGGTTGAAATCACATTAGATGTTCGCCTGACACCGCAGCAGAACGCACAGAAATATTTCAAGCTGTACAACAAGGCCAAGACCGCCGAGGAAGTGCTCACACAGCAGATCGAGCAGGGCACAGCTGAGCTGGATTATCTGGAAAGTGTCCTCGCTGCTCTCAGCGAAGCCGAAAACGAGCGCGACCTTGCTCAGCTGCGCGAGGAGCTCACGCAGTCCGGTGGGCTCTCTGCCAAGCAGACGCGCAACAAGAAGCTGCGCGGCAAGCCGGCGCAGGCCAAGCCGTTCCATTATCGTACGAGCGACGGATTTGATGTGTTTGCAGGCAAAAACAACCTGCAAAACGATCTTTTGACACTCAAAACTGCGTTCAAGAGCGATATCTGGTTCCACACGCAGAAGATTCACGGCTCGCACGTTATCCTCGTGACGGACGGCAGGGAGCCGACTGATGAGGCCATGACCGAGGCCGCCATGATCGCAGCGTACCATTCGCGCGGCCGTTCGTCCTCGCTGGTTCCGGTGGACTATACGCCGGTTCGCCAGGTGAAA
>OGXS01001622.1_pt1 | contig 14130 bp, 11 predicted proteins | sample 1576371 | NCBI WGS metagenome assembly OGXS01 (sample SAMEA3541475, study PRJEB24748) | human gut metagenome | biome: human gut; feature: human-associated habitat; material: faeces | place: China | collected 2012
GGACGTACTTGTCGGTGTGGTCGCCGATGATCTTGATCGAGTTCTTGTTGGCGCCCACGGTGCCGTCGCCGCCAAGGCCCCAGAACTTGCACTCGATGGTGCCCTCGGCCGCGGTGTTGGGCGCGTCGGCGTCCATGGGGAGGGAGAGGTTGGTGACATCGTCGACGATGCCGATGGTGAACTCGCGCTTGGGCTCGTCGGCCTTGAGCTCCTCGTAGACCGAGAACGCAGCCGCGGGCGGCTCGTCCTTGGAACCGAGGCCGTAACGGCCGCCGACAACCTTGATGCCGGTCTTGCCGGACTCATAGAGCGCAGAGACGACGTCCTCGTAGAGCGGCTCGCCGATGGAACCGGCCTCCTTGGTGCGGTCGAGCACGGCAATCTTCTTGACGGTCTCGGGCAGCGCAGCGATGAAGTGCTCGATGGACCACGGACGATACAGACGGACCTTGACCAGGCCGACCTTCTCGCCATGGGCGTTGAGGTAGTCGATGACCTCCTCGAGGGTATCGCAGAAGGAGCCCATGCAGACCACGACGCGGTCCGCATCCGGCGCGCCATAGTAGTCGAAGAGGTGATAGTTGGTGCCGAGCTTCTCGTTCACCTGGTTCATGTAGTCCTCGACCACCGCGGGCAGCTCGTCGTAGGTCGTGTTGCAGGCCTCACGGTGCTGGAAGAAGACGTCGCCGTCCTCGTGGGTGCCGCGGTTGTGCGGGTGCTCCGGGTTGAGGGCGTGGTCACGGAACGCCTGGACGGCGTCCATGTCGCACATCTCGGCAAGATCGTCGAAGTCCCACACGGCAACCTTCTGGATCTCATGCGAGGTGCGGAAGCCGTCGAAAAAGTTCAGGAACGGCACGCGGCCCTTGATGGCGGAAAGGTGCGCCACGGCGGCGAGGTCCATGACCTCCTGGACGTTGGTCTCGGCGAGCATGGCGAAGCCGGTCTGGCGGCAGGCCATCACGTCGGAGTGATCGCCGAAGATGTTGAGCGCGTGGGAGGCAACCGTACGCGCGGAGACGTGGAATACGCCCGGCAGGTGCTCGCCAGCAATCTTGTACATGTTCGGGATCATGAGCAGCAGGCCCTGGGAAGCCGTGTACGTGGTGGTCAGCGCACCGGCGCAGAGCGAGCCGTGGACGGTGCCCGCGGCGCCCGCCTCGGACTCCATCTCGATGACCTTCACCGGGGTTCCGAAGATGTTCTTCATCCCCTGGGCTGCCCACTGGTCGACATGGTCGGCCATGGGGCTGGACGGCGTGATGGGGTAAATCCCCGCAACTTCGGTGAACGCATACGATACGTATGCGGCGGCCTCGTTGCCGTCCATGGACTTGAACTTGCGCGCCATATACCCTCTCCTCTCATAGGTATACAGGTTCCCGGTGCCTGGTGCGCCGGGGCTTTTCCGCATTTCTTGGAAAATCGCTGGTACTAGGCCGTGTCTGCGCAATTGGCGCGGCCGCGTGCGTCGGGCTTCGGCGATGAGGGGAAGCCGTCTGCTGGCGAAAATCCACATGCGTCGTTATTGTACCGCGTTCGGCGCGACCGTAATCGTGAATCTGAATAGGTGAGATGATTTGGAGGGGGAGGTTGCGAACGGGCCGATGGGCCGTGGGCGGGGCCTCATGCAGACACGATAGCTTGCAGAATGCAAAAATCTCATTCCACTGTATTGCTATCGGGATGCGTTAATAAAGGCAGCAAGAAAGCCCCTTATCGCGTTCCACGCGCTAAGGGCCCATGAGCACAGCACCAAGCAAAGCGCAATGACGGAACCCGTCTGTGCCAAAGACGTAACAGTCAGGCCAAGTAATGAATAGTCTCCGCGCGCAAAAAGGAAATATGCAAGCGCGAAGAGCATGCTAAGGCGCCGCGCAATCCCGGTCATAATAGACTCACGCATCCCAAGCGCGCGGTAGGTCCCCCATACATTGAGAACCACAACAACCACCCATAAGAAGAGCAGCCAGTTCAACATACTTATTTGGCTCGACAATTCACTGCTAACAGCATCTCCGGCTAACCCCTCAAACCCCCCAACCAATTCGTAAAGACCGCGCGCCTGAAGTAGCGAAAACTGGCGCGGCGAAGCAAAGAATGCATAACCGCCGGTCTGAACCATGGGAATAATCCCCAGCAGAATAGTTACAATTGTCCATTCCACGGAGGCAATCTTTGTCGCTTCCCAGTCAACTTCTCGCCCGCCGGTAACACCGCTTTGCACGAGCTTCGCACCGCATCTTGGACAATATGGGCCTTTTTGCACAATGCTATGGCCGCATTTTGGGCACTGCATGACATCCACCTAGCCTTTATCGCAAAACCATACCGCACACACCGAAATGTGATGGCTCAGCAAGCTTGCCGGAGAGGATCAAGCACCAGCGAGATCCTGGCCACAATGGGGACAAAACTTCATCGATGCCTCTACTGCCGTAGAGCAGCGTGGGCACTGCGCCGTATCCCCAAATAACTCTGCGGCATCCGCCCCGCACCGCGAACAGTACTTCTCCCCGGGCAATATTTCCCAGCCACAGATAGGGCAAAAACGCGATGTTGCGCACCCGCCATTGACCATCTCTTTACTTGCACGAGCTCTCTCTACCTCGCCTCTCTTAATGCGCTCGATTCGTGCCCGTTCGGACTTCTCTGCTTCAACAGCCGCAATGGCTGCCAGAAATTCCTTTGGACACCTCTGTTGCAGTTCCTCATGAGGAATCGTGGTAAATACGGCTTCGCCCAAGGCAAGGAGCGCCCGGCGTTTCTGTTTTCTTGCATCTTTGATTTTTTGCTCAAACTCGCTTGCCAATTCATTTTGAGACATCGTTCACCTCGGTATCATATAATTGCGTTGCGTCTTCATCCGGCACCACAGCAATGCAGCGGCTACTCAGCAGGCTCTTCTCCACGTACCTTGTGATCAAACCAGATTGTTAGTCCCACGACAATCAGCGTGAACCACCATCCAAGCCCCAGCGAAACTATGTCATAGCTATATGTGCCACCCATCGCATCACCCAGAGCATTGTTAATCGATGCATTGAGGCCAAAAACGAGAAGTGCTCCAATCAGCAACGCGCCAAGAGCGCAGTAAGGACCGACTGCGACCGAAGCCTTAGGTTCCCTGTATTTATATATCTCAATAGCCATGCACACGACAGGCACAGCAGCGAGTGCGAGCGAGAAAATCGAGATGGCCGCTAAACCAGATACGGCACTCGTGCTCGTTCCAGACATCGCCGCAAGATTAGATACCGACGATGAAAGCCGCGACAAAATGAATGTAATACTCACGAGATTAACGCCGGAGCTTCCGATTATGTAGCTCACATCAAACCATGGAGCCAGAACAAACAGGACGATAAGGGCGACCCTAAAAATGATGGGGAGCTTTGACCTTTGCCCGGTCTTCTGATCTCCATCTTCGCGTATCTTTGTTCTGCAATAGGCGCAGTACCGAGCTCCCTGCCTCGCTTCTTTGCCACAATTTGGACAATACATAATCCTCCCTTGAAATCATTCGTTTCAGAATGATCGATTGCTGTCACCAACTAGCTTTCAGCTCTATTTGGATTAATGTTGCGCACCGGATGGCCTTCCAAATCGCAGTCCGCCGACGCTATCGTCTGACCGTTATGCATAAACTCAATAGGCACAACATATGCATCGAATTCACTCGCATACCAAGCGTCGCTCATTGAGTAGCTGTACTCGGAATTCATAGGTACGCCAAGACTTGTGGCCGCATTACAAACAAAGTCGTCACTGATTTGAACAGTTTCCGATTCTCCAAAGGCGCTTTCGGTTGTTTCCATCATCATTTTGTCGATTGCACCACCGGAGCTTGCATAGGATTCCGACGAACGACCCGGCATATTGGTGATGTATGCACGGGCTGGCGGCCGGCTGTCAAGCACCGCGTTATTAGCTCCTACGCCAACCGCTATGAGCGCAACAACCGCCGCAAGGGCTAGGATGATTGCGCGTGCTCCCCCTCCGCCCTTTTCCTGTGCTGAAATGTCATGCCTGTTATCTTGCATCCCATCAATCGGCGTCTCGCTATGAAGAGAAACCCTCGTTCCATCATGAGGGCAGTACACCGTATTCTCCGCAACATCAATCCCGCATTTTGGACATTTCATGCCGCCTCCTAACTACCCACCTCTGCCGCCGTCCGCGAGATCGATAGGCAACGGCCCGTCGACCTTCCGGCAACAAAGCACTTTCCAGCGCGCCTGCCCAGCGCCTCAACCTATTGTTTGACCATCGAGAAAGTGTCGCGCCTCCACGCTACAAGCGGCTTTGCAACCTTTGCCTCCGTATACACCTCAACCAGAAACTCGCCATCTTGATTCAGGCATATGCTGACAGTGAAAAAACCGAGGTCCTTTCCTTCATAGATTTGATACGTTGCATTGCTGTTCTTTCTGATTGAGATAAGCTGATCGTTAATCTCAAGGTAGTGGTCACCATCGGTGGATTCGGCGGCATTTTCGAGAGACTGATGACTGTGTATCAGCACTTTCATATCAACAACGGCCGTTCCAGCGCTCTCGTCAACCGATTTAAAAGTAATGGTTACCGGATTATTCTTTCCGCCATAGCACGCCGCCTGGCCCGATACACCATTGTGCTCGGTCTCGACAAATTGACCCCTCCATGTACCAAGCAGGCTATCGAATTCAGGCCAAGTCTCCGAGGCGTCATTTGAGCCGTAGCTACCGTTATCGTCCCGCCCAGCCGAAGAAGAGCTTTCCGTGCCCTGCGCCCACTCGGTAATCGAGTCGACCATTTCATCATTATTTTGATCGCTCGACCCAATAGTGGCTGTTATATCAAATGACCTTCCGGAATCTGTGCCATCTTCTCCATACGATTGTTCAACAAGACAGAAGTCCGCAAGGTTGTACCCAAAGATGGCGTTATCGCTTTTCCTTGCGATAATTCTATACGTCCAATACGCCACACCGCTCTCATTTTGGTATGTAACCGTAATGTCAAACGAAACAAATGAGCCGAACTGTTGCCAGTCGGAACTTTCGAGATTGGCTGTGAGAGGAATGGATATCCAAGGCGAATGCCATCCGTCGTTAGCGGAAAAACTCGTATACCTGCTCGAAGAGCTTTCTAGGTAGCTCGCGTCTGACAACTCTTCCCCATAAACCGACTCAAGCACTTCTCGGCCAGATTCGGGGGAAACCCATAATAATCCGGGGGCTACTTCCTGAGGTACGATTCCATACGCTGCCGACGTGATGAGCCCACGCTCTGGAGCAATCTCTGGATGCGCCAGCAACTCAACTATTCGATTGTCAGTTCTGCCATCAGTAAATGGCTTTTCGAGCATCGATATCGGGAGCGGAGCATCGGCAGATACTTGCTCCGCCGTACCATAGGAGTACGAGAGCGCGAGGTCTTCGAGACGGGTCCTCTGCTCCTCGTCCAACTGAATGCTATTTCCGATTACGTGAACCCCCGCATCAAGCTTTATGTCACTCAATCCACTCTGGGTAGCCAAATCAACGCTCTGCAACCTATTGCCTTCCGCCCAGAGCGAAACGAGCGACCCAGAAGCAGGTAGCGCGAGATCTTGAATGCCATTGTTCGTGCAAACCAAGTGGGCAAGCTTGTCGTTTTTTGAAAGGTCAAGGGACGCTAGCGCGTTGTCGGAACAGACCAGCGTTTCGAGATTGCTAAAAACCTCAATACCTTGGAGACTGCCGATTTCCAGCCCCGTAAGTCCATTGCCCTTCTCGAGCGGCTCGCTAACAGAGCCGATACTCGTCACGGCTTCGGCTTCTCTTTTCGAGAGAGCACCGTCGCCATTGGCATCAAACGACTCGCTCAGGTATGTCCTAAATGCCTGGTCTTGAACATCCGCGAGATTGAGCGCAACTTCTGTTGCATCAAGGTCGTCATTCCTAACGTACGACCAAGCCAAGAACCCACCACCACACAGAAGCAAAATGACAACTATAATTTCGACGACAAGGACGGGGCGAAACTTGGCTACACGATCCCCCAGCAGCCCCTTTTCCGTCTTTTCCTTTATTTCGCCGTCCACTTTACTGGAACGATCGCTAGGCATGAAATTGTTTATAGCGTCGTCATCGCTATCTCGCTTTGGCGCATCTCTATGCCCGTCTTGGTTGACCTCGTCAGCAGGCACTACTTCTCGCCCGTCGTTCTTGACTCTCCGCGAATCCGAGCTCTCGTCTCCAAATCTTATCTCACCGATGGAAGCCCCACAGTTGTAACAATAATTTGTGCCATCAAGTATTTCCGTCTCGCAAAAAGGGCACTTCATCGCGTACTCCCCCTTAGCACACGCATTTCCATGGACTGCCACATCAGCAATCCTTTGGCTCTTTCATCGTTTGATACTAGATATCATATCATAGGGCGAGCATGCGTTCATATTCTGGCGCTATGAATACTGACCAACGCCGCCGCAGACTCGGCGAACGCATAAGAGCCGAGCGTGAACAACAAAATATTTCGCAGCGCTCCTTTGCGCTTATGATTGGCATCAGCCAGCCATATCTTTCTGCCGTTGAATCGGGCACCATCAGCATTGGCTACGACAACCTCTGCAAAATAGCTGATGGACTTGGAGTAACCGTCGCAGAACTGGTGAGCTAGCACACGCCAATCATCGTCAACGCATGTGCCGTACGGCAGTTATAAGCTATTAATAATCTTGCTCGCCGTTTCAGATTTGGAGTTAAGGCCGTCCAGGGAGACCGATAGCTCCGAATCTGAAACGGCGGGCAGAATGTAACTCCAGATACGAAGCGATAGAAAAGCGCTACGCGGGAAATCGCACTCAATAGCGCCGCGGATTTCCGTAAAGAAAGAGGGACTTAGGACATCGGCTGACGAATAAGCGGCAAGACGGGCCACCTCAGAGCGCGCGGCGGGCTTCGATGGCGCGGCCGAGGGTCAGCTCATCCGCGTATTCAAGGTCGCCGCCTACGGGCAAGCCACTCGCCAAACGGCTCACCGTCACGCCCAGCGGCTTGATGGTGCGTGCGAGGTAGCTCGCGGTTGTCTCGCCCTCTATGTTGGGGTTCGTAGCGATGATGACCTCTTGGATGTCTTCCTCGCCCAGGCGCATAAGCAGCTCGCGAATATGCAGCTGCTCCGGACCGATCTTGTCCATGGGGCTGATCACGCCGCCGAGCACGTGGTACAAGCCGTGGTAGCTGCCCGTGCGCTCGATGGCGGTCACATCACGCGGCTCGCCAACCACGCAGATGCGCGTGCGATCGCGCATGCTGTCCATGCAGATGGGGCACTCGTCGGCCGTAGCGTAGTTAAAGCAACGGCTACAGAAGTGCACGTGCTCCTTTACATCGAGGATGGCCTGCGCCAAACGACGTGCCTCCTCGGCGTCGGCTTCGAGTAGGTGGTAGGCGATGCGCTGGGCACTCTTGGGACCGATGCCCGGCAAACGCCCCAGCTCATCGAGCAAGCGTTGCAAATCTTGGTTGCTCGCCATGGCATCCTTCCTCATCGGCTTCCACGAGCGACATTCGGTGTTACGGGACCACACGCACCGTGTGCAAGCGCATTCGCGACGGATATCAACGGTTATTTTGCAATGAACCTAGTAGAGCGGTGTCTTTGGCAAAAGAATTTGCAGGTAGAACGCTTGTGCAGTTTCGTGCTAGTCGACGAGTCCAAAAACAACCGTTGATTTCCGAATCGAGTGAGCTTAGAACGGCATGCCCGGAATGTTGAGGCCTCCGGTAACAGCGCCCATCTGGCGGTTCGCAAGCTCGCCGACGCCGCGCAGGGCCTCGTTCACGGCTGCCATAACCATGTCCTCGAGCATCTCGACGTCCTCGGGGTCGATGGCCTCAGGGTCGATCTTGAGCGAAGTGACCTGCATGTCGCCGCTCACGGTGACCTTGACCATGCCGCCGCCGGCCGACGCATCGACCGTGGACTGCGCGATGGTCTCCTGTGCGGCGGCGAGCTGCTCCTGCATCTTACGAGCCTGCTTCATCATTTGCTGCATGTTCATCTGAGCCATGGGAACTCCTTTGATTGCGGTGCGGCGCGCATCTGGCAAACCGGGCGCGCCGCGAAATTTGACGTTGGCATCGTACCATGAACGAGCGCGCTACTCCGCGCCGCCCACCTGCGTCACCTTTACTCCGTCGCCGAATACGCTGCCCAGCACCGATGCAATATCGTCAGCGCCTTCGTCGCCCATGGAGACGGAAGGAGCCGACATTGCAGGGGCCGAATCAGAGGCCGAGGGCGCAGAGCCGGAAGATCCGCCGGCCGCCGGCATCGGGGACGCGGCTGGCGTAGCCCAGGGAACAGATGACGGAGCGGCAGGCTGAGCGACATCGGAAGAAGATGCCTTCGGCTGCGAAGACGACGAGGACGCAGACGCTTGCGCTGAGGGCGCCACAGCAGCAGCGACCTGTGACGCGCCAGCCGTGGAGGCTGCGGAAGAAACCGTCGTAGGAGCTGCTGCCGCAGAGGCTGCAGAAGAGCTGGCCGCAGGAGCGGGAGACGGTGATGCGGCGGCATCGAGATCCGCACCGGGCATATCGAACGGGGGTAGGTCGTCGTCATATGCCATGGCGGCAGCGTCGTCGTAGGGCACCTGGTCGTCATCCCATGCAGGGCCCTCGGAGGCCGGTGCCTGGGCGGGCTTTGTGAAAGCAGGGGCCGGTTCCTGGGCGGGCTCCGAGGGAGCGGAATCTAGCTTGCGCTCGGACACCGAGGAGGCTGGCTCAGGCGCTGGGCCAAACTCCGCCGGGGCAGGGGCCCACGGAGCAGAATCTGACGACAGCCCGGATGCGGGTTCCTGGGCGGTCGGCGTGGCTGTGGGTTTTTTGGCCACTGGCTCAGGCGCATCGGGCGATGCCGAAGCAGCAGAAGAGGAGTGGGTCGCCGGGGCTGACGATTCCGCCGCGACCTGGGGACCCGCCGGGGCCGACGATTCCGCCGCAGCTTGGGACGCCACCTGGGGCCCCGCCGGCGCCGTGGCCTCGGGCCGTGCGGCCGATGCAGGAGCCTCCGGCACAAAAGCAGCAGGAGCTGAAGGCTGTGGGGCGGAAGTTTTCGGCGCAGCGGCAGAACCATCCATCACGTAGTGCACCGCACGGTTACCAAAAACAGCGCACACCTGCGGAAGCACGATCTCCTGCGTGTCCGGCCGGCCGAGCATCGTGATCGCAAAGCCCGAACCGGGAGGGAAGCTCACCGTAAGCGCTGACCCGTCGTCGGATTGCGCGCGGGAGCTCTGCAGAAGTGCACCTCTCGAAGGCTGGGCCGCGGTAACGCGCTTCACCACATCGCTCCACTTGCGCGGCAGTTCGCCCGCATCGGTCACCGCGGGCGTGGGGGCCGCAGCCGACGCAGCGATCTCGGCCGCAGACGGGCGCGAGGAAGCGGCTGGGGCGGCGGCTGCCGAAGGGCGCGAGGGCACTGCCGCTGAGGTCGGGGCAACCCGCCCCGCTCCGCTCGCCGGACGAACAGCTTCGGGACCGGAAGCGTGCTCAGCCCCGGGCCCTCCGGCACGTGCGAGCCCTCGCTCGGCAGCATGCGCAGTCTGAACTCCCTGATCAGAACGCACGTCGGCTTCCCGCTGTTCGGCGCGAACCGAAGGATCCATCACCCTAAAATCCTGCGGAACAACGGGGGCGACGGGCACCGCGCCACGTTCCTCAACATGTGCGGCGGCAGCCTCGGTCGGCGTGCTCACCGATGGGCGATGAGCCTCACCAGCGGCATGGGAAGCCGCGGAACGGGCGGACGCGCCGGCCTCATCCGGCGATGCCATCTGTCCCCTCGCAAATTCGGCGGTTTTTGCCCCCGCCGGCGCGAAAGCCTGCTCCGCCGCAGAGACGACTGCCCCGGCGGGAGCAGATACCTTATCGGGTTTGGAAGTTCCAGCCGAACCGGAAGTTCCCACCGGCGCGGGAGCCTCAGCCGACACGGGCGCCCCGGCTGGCATGGACGCCTTGGCCTCGTTCGGCACGGGCGCCTTCGTCACCGCCCCCCGCACGCCGGCAAGCGCAGCCACTCCGCTCGCATCAAGAGGCGCTGCGGGCACACCGGAAGCAATCCGGGACTCCAGGCGGTCAATTCGCTCGGCAAGCGCTTCGAGCGTAAGGTCGGATTCGGGGCGAGCAAGCCGGGTAAGTGCGATTTCGAGCACCAGGCGCGTATCTGCTGCCGTGCGCATCTCGAGCGCAGCGTCGTCAAGCACCGTGAGCGCGCGCGCCAGGCGGTCGGCCGTCCCGAACAGCCCGGCTTCCTCGGCCAGCGCCTCGACGTCCTCCGTCCCATCGAAGAGCTCGGGGCGCGCACCCGCCACGCTTACCATATATATATCTCGCGTGTGCGCCACGAGGTCGCGCGTGAGCTCCATGAGGTCCTCGCCGGCATCAACCTGCGTGCGCACGAGCCCGAAGAGCGTGGCCACATCACGTGCCGCGATGGCCCGGCTGAACTCCGAGAGCACCGTGCCCGACACCTCGCCCAGCAGCGCCCGAGCGTCCGATGCATGCACCGAGCCGTTGCCGAATACCGACAGCTGCTCCAACGTGGACAGTGCATCACGCATGCCGCCGCGGGCGTGCTTCGCCACGATTTCGAGCGCCTCGGCATCGTAGTCGAAGCCCTCCTGTTCGCAGATGTAGGCGAGCCTGCCCACAATGTCCTCGTTGCCGATACGGTGAAAATCGAACCGCTGGCAGCGCGAAAGGATGGTTTCGGGAATCTTTTGAGGATCGGTCGTGCAGAGCACGAACAGCACATGCTCAGGAGGCTCTTCGAGCGTCTTGAGCAGGGCGTTGAACGCCTGCGTGGTGAGCATGTGGACCTCGTCGATGATATAGATCTTGTATGCGCCGCGCACCGGGGCGAAGCTCACCGAGTTGATGATTTCCTCGCGGACGTTATCCACGCCGGTGCGGCTCGCAGCGTCGAGCTCGTAGACATCCGGATGCGTGCCCTCGGCGATGCGCTGGCATTCCTCGCACGAGCCATCCGGCATGCAGCCAGAGGCGCCCTCGGCGCGGGCGGCCGCAGCGCGCTCGCAGAGCAGCGCCTTGGCAAGGATGCGCGCCATGGTCGTCTTGCCCGTGCCGCGCGGGCCGCAGAACAGGTACGCGTGGCTCAAGCGGCCCTCTGTGATGGCATGTTCCAACGTCGAAACGATATGTCGCTGTCCCACCACGCTCTCGAACGTCAACGGGCGGTATTTACGATAGAGCGACTCCATGGATTCTCCTTCGTGCAGTACGGTCGACGGCGCCGAGGTGGCCGCTCGCCAACCGGGCAACGGCGTGCCTCCATGATACCCTCCCGCGCGGTCACGCAAGCGCGAGCCTGCCACCGCGCGATTCGACTCGAAGGGCCGCCGACACGCCCCCTCCCGGCTCGCCCGGCAGCCCCTTCGGCCTGCCCGGCAGCCCCCAAGCCGCCGTCAGCCTTACAAGCCGTGGGACGCCAGACGGCGGTCGATTTCCTTGAGCGTGACGCGCGCGGCAAAGAGCTGCCGGTACGTCGCGGTCTTCACCTTGTTCTGCGCCTGCAGGTCCTCCATGCGCGCGACCGTGCCCGAAAGCTCCTCGCGCACCTCGGCCGCAAAGGCCTCGTACGCCGCCAACCGCTCTTGGTCCGTCATGGCCCCTCCCGTCACGCAGCCTTCATAACGGCAGCTATTGTCGCATGGTAAAATGTGCGCCAAGGCATACCGCACTCACATCACAAACGCACCAAGGATGGCCATGCCGCTCTTCTCGCAACATACCCGCCCCCCGCGGGGCGCATCGCCGCATAGCGCGGCACCCCGCCCGGCAATGCCCGGACGCGCCGCTGCAACCCGTCGCGCGCCCGCGCCGCAGCCGGTGCCAGGAGCCACGGCGTCCGCGCTGCTCAAGCGCTATCGGCCGATTGAAACCCGTGCCACCGGCGGCTTCGGCAGCGTGGAGGTCTGCCTCGACGCTCGCCTGCAGCGCCGCGTGGCCATCAAGCGCATTCCCCTCGCCGCACCGTTTGAGGTCGCATCCAACGACGCGCGCGCCGACGCCCTGGCTGAGGCCCGCACCGCGAGCCTCCTGCAGCACCCCAACATCGTCACGGTCATCGACTTCACCTACGACAGCGCTTACGCCTACCTCGTCATGGAGTACGTCGACGGCATGTCGCTCGAGGAGTTCCTCGCCACGGTAGACGGCAACTCGCTCACCTACGACGAGTGCGCCTGCATTGCGGACGCCCTCGCGCAGGCACTCTCCTATGCCCACGAAAACGGCGTGTTGCACCTCGACATCAAACCGGCGAACGTGCTCATCGACCGGAGCGGCCACGTCAAGCTCGCAGACTTTGGCATGGCAACGCTCACGAGCGCCGCCGGCTTTGGCGGGGCGCGGGGCGGCACCATCGGCTACATGCCCCCCGAACAGCTACGCGGTGACGCGGTGGATGAGCGCAGCGACGTGTTCGCGCTCGCCGCCGTGCTCTATGAATCCCTCTGCGCCACGGCGCCGTTCCGCGCGGGCACCCCCGCCGACTCGCTCAAGCGCATAGACAAGGGCGTCATCGTGCCCTCGAGCCTCCTGCCGGACATTCCCGAAACCAGCGAGGAAGCCCTGATCTGCGCCCTCTCGCCCGAACCGTCGGAACGCATGGCGAGTATTGCGGACTTTAGCGACTGGTTCCTCCCTCACCTGGGAGACGCGCGCGAGGGGCGAAAAAGCCTTGCGCGCATGATTGAAAAGCTCACCGCCGACGACGAAGGCGATTCCGGGGAAACCGAAGCCACAGGGCAACGCCGCGTATGGGAGCTCGATCCTGCCGAGGGCTACCTGGGAAGCCGTACCCCGCGGGCGCGCGCACTCGCCACGAGCGTGATCGGAGGCGTGGGGACGGCAATCTGCTGCGCCCTCATCCTCATGACCCTCGGGCTCGACATCCAGGCGAGCGTTCTCGCCGCGATCGCCATCGGCACCGCCGGCGGCATCGCCCCGCAGATCGGCTCGGCACTGGTAGCCACGGGCTTCCTCATGATGATCATGAGCACCACGAACCTCATCGCCGTCTTGCCCGCAGCCGCCGTGCTCTGCGCGATTTTCATTGGGTGGTGGTACACGTGGGGCCGCACGCTCGGAGCGGCCTCGGCAGCGCTCGTGTGCATCATGGCGCTCGGCGCCGCCACGGGCGATTCCCTCGTGCTCGCAGGCCCGGCGGCGGCCTTAGCGGGATACTTCCTGCCCGCAGTGCCCGCCGCCATCAGCTGCTCGCTCGGAGTTGCCCTCAGCCGATGGCTCGACCTCGCGATCGAGAACGGTGGAGCGCTCGAGAGCGCCGCCGCCTTCGCCTCGCTCGCTGATGCGCCCTTCCTCGCGGGGCTCGCGCTCATCGCCGCGACCGCCGCGGCAACGAGCGTCGCGCTCTCCCGGCACGCCCGCAACATGCGCGATTCGCGCGGCGGAGGCATGCTCGGCGTTGCCTGCGCGCTCGCGGGAATTATGGTTGTTTTGCTGCTCTGTCTTGCAAACCCTATGGAAATTGCCAGCGTGGACACTGCATCGATTGCCAAGATTCTCGGGGCGGGAGCTCTATCCTCTATAATCATCGGCATGTGTGTATATCTGCTTGGCTATCGCAAGGACATCCCGGAGGGTGATCGATCGTGAACTTCCTGAACATCTTCGAGGACCACGTGGCGGGTATCTTCGGTGCCGCGCGCGCCCCGTTCTCGTTTAAGAAGCTCGCCAAGCAGGCGGCTCGCGAGATGGAAGATCAGACCCTCGTGGTCAACGGCGCCAACACCGCGCCGGCGCTCTACACGATCCTCATCTCTGCCGACGACGATTCGCTTATGGCGCCGTTCTACCCACAGCTCGCACGCGAGGTCGCGAGCTTTGTGAAAGCCCAGGCCGACAAGAAGCGCTACGGGTTCGTGGGCGAGCCCCTCGTGCGCTTCATGATCGACCCCGCCCTCAAGCCGGGAAAGTTCTCCGTCTTTGCCGAGAACGTCGACGGCCCCACGCTCGCCCGGCTCTATGAGGAGGAGCGCGCCTATCAGAACAGCCTGAGCCAGAACTACGGGCGCTCCGCAGTCAATCGCGCGCAGCAGGCGCCCATGCCGCG
>OGXS01001624.1_pt1 | contig 14124 bp, 11 predicted proteins | sample 1576371 | NCBI WGS metagenome assembly OGXS01 (sample SAMEA3541475, study PRJEB24748) | human gut metagenome | biome: human gut; feature: human-associated habitat; material: faeces | place: China | collected 2012
GGGCAGGGGGAGGGTTTCCTCCCCCTGGGACACCATGTCCCAGAACAGGGTCTCCTGGGGCTTGGGGCCGGTGTAGAGGGTGTTGTACCACCCCCCGTGGGCCGGGGTGAGGGGGCTGCCCCCCGCCTGCCACAGGGCCAGGGCGCACCGGCGGAAGAAGGGGTCCCCCTGCTGCCGGAACAGGGTGCGCAGGCCGGGGTCCGGCAGGGCGGCGAGGAAGGGGGACACCTGGGCAGTATAGGCGTTGTGGAGTTGTTCTGGGGTCATCACGGGCCTCCTTTTCCGAGGAAAACCGAAGGAAAATGGTGGATTTTTTGGGCAATTCCCACAAGGATTTCTGGCCGCCCTCCCGGGGGCCGGGGCCGGGGAGGGGGCAGACTTAGTGGTTCCCCCCGGGGGCGGGCACAAGAAGCGGGCCCCGGGGGCGTTTTCTCTACTATACTGGAAAAGCCCTGGCGGGTCAAGGCGGGCCCGGCCGCCAGGAGTTGGCGGTTGACGATATTTGCAGAGCTGTGGTAAAATACATTGAATTATAGGGATTTTTCGTCCCGGCCCCCCGGCCAGGGACAGACCTTCGCCCACGCAAGGGCCGCAATCCCGCCAAAGCCATTGTCCGCTTTGCCCATCCACTTGGAAGGAGGAAATCTGAATGGAAACCAAAAAGGTCACCCTGCGCAGCCAGACCGTCCAGTGCCCCCATTGCGGAGAGTACTATTCCGTGACCTATAAATACTGCCCCTTCTGTGACGCCGGCCGCCAGGAGGAGGAGCGCCGCCTGGCGGAAAAGAAGAAAAAGAAGCAGGACTTTTTCGGCAACCTCTTCGGCAGCCACGCCGGGAACAAGAAGGAGAGTAAGCCCGAAAAGGCCCCCAAGGCCCCCTCGGAGGAGGAGGGCGTCCAGGACTTCGAGCTGCTGGAGGCGGTCCAGCCCAAGCCCAAGCAGGTCCGCCCCTCCCGGGACCATGCCGAGAAGAAACCCACCGTCAAGGAGACGGCCAAGAAAAAGGCCCCCACCCGCCGCCGGGGTCCTCGGAAAAAGACCAGCGAGATGACCGAGGAGGAGAAGGCCGCCGCCCGGGCCGACCGGGAAGCCCGGGCTGCCGCCCGGAAGCGGGAGCGGGACCGCAAGGCCCGGGAGGCTGCCCTGGCCGCCGCCGCCCAACCGGCCCAGGAGGCCCAGCCCGACCAGGTGGAGATGACCGCCACCCCCGGGGAGACGGGCCCGGTCTTTGACCAGCCCACCGTGCCGGAGACCTTCGGCTACGACCAGCCCCCCCTGGTGGAGCCGGACCCCGCCGCCTTCACCCCCACCCCCGTGTCTGCGGAGGGCCCGGTGGTGGAGCCGGAGCCCGCCCCGGTGCAGGAGACCCCTGCCTTCACTCCCGCCGCCCAAGCGCCGGCGGAGAGTGAGTGGGACGCCCTGAAAGACCTGAACACCCTGGCCGGCCAGCCGGAGGCCGCCCCGGAAATCCCCGAGGCCATCCCCGCCCCCACGGCGGAGATCCAGGTGGGCCAGACCACCGTGGAGCCCGCCGCCCCGGCCCAGGCAGACCAGCAGCCCCAGCCGGCCCCCCAGGCAGAGCCGCCGGTGAACACCGAGGAGGACCTGGATGCCCTCCTCCGGGAGGTGCGGGACCTGCTGGCGGAGAGCCCCGTCCCCACCCTCACCCAGGAGCAGCTGGAAAAGCCTGCCCAGCCGGTGGAGGAAGTGGCCATCCAGGAGGAGCCCGAGGCCGAAGCCGCCCCGGAGGCCCCCGCCCAGGCGGTCCCCCAGCAGCAGGCCCCTGCCGCCGAGCCCCCGGTGGAGCAGGCGCAGCCCCCCCAGGAGGAGGCCCCCCGGGCCGACTTCGACGTGGAGGAGCCCACCATCCACATCGGGGAGATCCCCACCCAGGCCCTCTGGCAGGGGGACGGGCAGGACAAGCCCGCGGCAGAGAACTATGTCGACGTCATCGATGACCAGCCCACCCAGGTCATCCCCACCCAGGAGATCTCCAAGGAGATCCAGGCCCAGCAGGCGGCCAAAGCCCAGGAGGACGAGGCCGCAGAGCCCCAGCCGGCCCAGGAGGACCTGCTGGAAGCCGTGCTGCCCCCCCAGGCCAAGGCCCCCACCGCGGAGGAGAAGGCCGCCGCCCGCCGGGCCGCCCGGAAGAAAAAGAAGAAGCGGGGGATGAACCCTGTTCTGCTCATCGTGTCCCTGATCATTGTGGTGGCCGCGGTGTTCATTGTGGTGCGCACTGTGGTGCCCGCCTTCCAGACCGGCATCTTCAGCAGCCAGCAGGCCGCAGAGGGCCTCACCCTGGACCGGGAGACCCTGGACCTGGCAGAGGCCGGGACCACCATGACCTTGGTCCCCACCTTCTCCCCTGAGGGGTCCACCGGGACGGTCACCTGGTCCAGCAGCGACGAGGCCGTGGCCACCGTGGACGGCCAGGGCATGGTCACCGCCGTGGCCCCTGGCACCGCCACCATCACCGCCACGTTGGAAAACGGCCAGTCGGCCCAGTGCACCGTCAACTGCACCTGGGATCCTGAGGCCGCGGCGGATGGCGAGGAAGCTCCGGCGGAGCAGACCACCGTGGGCTTAAGCGCCAACGACATCACCCTGGACAGCGCCGGGGACAGCCAGCAGCTCACCGTCAACGGGGCGGAGGGAGACGTCACCTGGGCCAGCGAGGACACCGCCGTGGCCACCGTGGACGACCAGGGCAACGTCACCGCCGTGGCCCCGGGCCGCACCACCGTCACCGCCACCGTGGGGGACCAGACCTTCAACTGCGCCGTGCGCTGCATCTGGTAAAAGGAGAACCCCTATGCACGAGACGATAGAAACCCTGAAAACCCGCCGTAGCTGCCGGGCCTACCAGCCCCGGCAGGTGGAGGAAGGGCTCTTGCAGCAGGTCTTGGAGGCCGGCCTCTATGCCCCCAGCGGCCGGGGCGCCCAGCCGGTGGTCTTCGTGGTGGTCCAGGACCAGGCCACCCTGGCAGAGCTCTCCCGGCGGAACGCCGCCGTCATGGGGGCGGACACCGACCCCTTCTACGGCGCCCCCACCGTGATCGTGGTCCTGGCCGACCGCAGCCGCCCCACCTGGGTGGAGGATGGCAGCCTGGCCCTGGGCAACCTGATGAACGCCGCCCACGCCCTGGGCCTGGGGTCCTGCTGGATCCACCGGGCCCGGGAGGTCTTTGACAGCCCGGAGGGGCAGGCCCTCCTGCACCAGTGGGGCCTGGAAGGGACCTACGCCGGGGTGGGCCACTGCATTCTGGGCTACCCCGCTACCGACCTGCCGCCGGCCCCGCCCCGGAAGCCCAGCCGGGTGGTCCGGGTGTAAGGCCCGCGCCCCGGACCCGGAGCGGGACAGAAACCGCAAGTCGTATCAACATCCAACGCCCCCAAGCCGAACCTCGGCTTGGGGGCGTTGCTGCGTCCAGGGACAAAAGGGCTTACCGGATCTGCCCGTCTCCCAGGATGATGTACTTGTAGCTGGTGAGCTCCTCCAGCCCCATGGGGCCCCGGGCGTGGAGCTTCTGGGTGGAGATGCCCATCTCACACCCCAGGCCGAACTGGCCCCCGTCGGTGAACCGGGTGGAGGCGTTGACGTAGACGGCGGCGCTGTCCACCAGTTTGGTGAACAGGTCCGCGTGGGCCCGGGTCTGGGTGAGGATGGCCTCGCTGTGGCCGGTGGAGTGGCGGTTGATGTGGTCGATGGCCTCCTCCACGCTGCCCACCACCCGGACGGCCAGGATGTAGTCCAAAAACTCCGTGTCGAAGTCCGCCGGCCCGGCAGGGGATCCCTTCCCCAGGAGGGCCAGGGCCTCCGGGTCCAGGCGGAGCTCCACCGGCGGCTGGCCGGCGGCCCGGCGGCGGTCCACCAGCCGGTCCCACAGCTGGGGCAGGAAGGCGGGGGCAATGTCCCGGTGGACCAGGCAGACCTCGGCGGCGTTGCACACCGAGGGGCGGCTGGTCTTGGCGTTGTCCACGATGGTGAGGGCCTTGTCCAGGTCGGCGTCCCCGTCCACGTAGAGGTGGCAGATGCCGGTGCCCGTCTGGATGCAGGGGACCTTGGCATTGTCCACACAGGACTGGATCAGGGAGGCGCCCCCCCGGGGGATCAGCAGATCCACATACCCCACCGCCCGCATCAGCTCGTTGGCGGAGTCCCGGGTGGTGTCGGTGACCAGGCTCACCAGGGCGGCGGGGAGGTGGTGCTTTTCCAGGGCCTGGTGGAGGGCGTCCACAATGGCGGTGTTGGAGTGGATGGACTCCTTGCCCCCCCGCAGCACGCACACCGACCCCGCCTGGAAGGTGAGGCTGGCGGCGTCGGAGGTGACGTTGGGCCGGGACTCATAGATGATGGCGATGACCCCCAGGGGGACGGACACCTTGTTCACCTGCAGCCCGTTGGGCAGGGTGTGGGAGGCCAGGGTGCGGCCCACCGGGTCCGGCAGGGCGGCCACCGCCCGGACGCCGGCGGCCATGTCGGCGATCCGCCCCTGGGTGAGGCGGAGGCGGTCCTGCATCACCGGGGCGATGGTGCCCTGGGCGGCCTCCAGGTCCTGGGCGTTGGCGGCCAGGATGGCCGGGGCGTTGGCCTCCAGGGCGTCGGCCATGGACAGCAGGACGGCCTTCTTCTCCTCGGTGGACAGGGCGGCCAGGGCGGGCTTGGCGGCCAGGGCGGCCTCCAGCAGGGCGCCGGTGCGGGGCAGGTGGGGGGTGCCGGCGGCCTGGCCGGGGGCTGCGCCCCCGTCAGGGGGATAGCAGGACATCCCCTGGGAAGGAAGGGTGGTATTCATAGGCTTATCCTTTCTTAACGGCGCGGAAGCGGCTGCCCACAGGCTTGCCCTCCGCAATGTCGTACAGGCGCTCCGGCTGGGAGCCGTTGGTGATCACCATGTCGCACCCGGCGGGGGTGCACAGGGCGGCGGCCTGGAGCTTGGAGGTCATCCCCCCGGTGCCCAGCTTGGAGCTGGCCCCCCCGGCCAGGGCCCAGATCTCCTGGGTGAGGGAGGGGATCTCGGTGATGAGGGTGGCCTCCGGGTGGGTGTGGGGGTCGGCGGTGTACAGCCCGTTGATGTCCGAGAGGATCACCAAAAGGTCGGCCCCCATGGTCACCGCCACCTGGGCGGCCAGGGTGTCGTTCTCGCCGATGGTGGTGTGTTCGCCGATCTCCTCGGTGGAGACGGCGTCGTTCTCGTTGAGGATGGGCAGGGCGTGGAGCTCCAGCAGGCGCTGGATGGTGCTCTTGACGTTGGTGGAGCGCTGGGGGTCGTGAATGTCGTCCCCCGACAGCAGGACCTGGGCCACCACATGGCCATACTCGGAAAAAAGTTTGTCGTAGGTATACATCAGCTCGCACTGGCCCACCGCGGCGGCGGCCTGCTTGGTGGGCATATCCTCTGGCCGGCGGGAGAGGGAGAGTTTTCCCACCCCCATGCCAATGGCGCCGGAGGAGACCAGGATGAGCTCATGCCCGGCGTTTTTCAGGTCGCTGAGGACCTTGCACAGGGACTCCACCTGCCGGATGTTCAGCAGGCCCGAGGGATGGGCCAGGGTGGAGGTGCCGATCTTGACCACAATGCGCTTGTTCTGCATGGAAGGAATCTCCTTACCTGGAAATGACGGAACCCCAAACGGAAGGCTTTGGGGCTGCCGTCCTTTATTGTACTGGATGGTCCCGGGGCTTGTCAATGACCCGGGCCAGCCGGGGAAGAAAAAACGTCCGGCCCAGGGCCGGACGTTTTTTTGCTGGAAAGGGGGCTTAGGGAACCTGGTGGGCCTGGGGGCGGGCTGCCGTCCCGTCTGCGAAAGCCGGCGCCGATCCCCCTCACCCGGCCAGCCCGTTCTGGGTGAGGTAGGCGTCCATGGTCTCCGTGTCCCCGGGGCGGGCGAACAGGCCGTCGTGGACCGTGGCGCTGGCGGTGCTCTCCCGGACGAAGGTCATGGATTGGTCAAACTGGGTGGTGTCCCTGGGGGCGGTTTCGGGATGACGGCCTGGTTTTTTCCGTCAGTTTATGATTCTGTTATAAATTGGGTGTACAATCACAGGGATCAAGGAGGCAGACACCTATGACCATCAAAAAACGACTGTTCCTGTCCAACATTCTGATGATTGTCATCCCGGCTTGCCTGGGGGTGCTGGCGGTGGCGGCGGCGCTGCTGCTCTTCCTCACCGTTTTGCTGCCCCAGTCCGGTTCGACCTGGCTCAGCCAGCACGACGTGGCGGAGACCCGCAGCGAGCTGGTGTCCCTGGCGGAGGATTGGCTGTCGGAGGCCGACCCCGCCCAGCAGACCGCCCTGGCCGCCCGTCTGGAGAAGACCGCCGCTGCCCATCAGATGGTCCTGGTGATCCGCCAGGACGGCGGGGAGGCCGGGCGCTTTGGCCAGGGGGCGGCCACGGACCAGCCCGGCCTCACCCAGGCCCTGGCGGCTTTGGAGGGCAGCGGCACCGTCTCCGACGGCACCACGGACCTTTTCGGCGCGGTGTATTCCGCCGGGGGGGTCACCTATCAGCTGGAGGTCTACAGCCAAGGGGTGGTCACCGACCTGCCCCACCAGACGGAGCACCTGGCGGCCACCCTCCTGGCCGCGGCGGTGGTAATCGTCCTGGCGGCGGTGCTGGTCACCAACCGCTTCCTCACCCGGTTCGTGTTCCGGCATATCCAGGAGCCCTTGGAGACCCTGGCGGAGGGGGTTCACCAGATCCGGGACGGCAACCTCACCCACCGCATCGCCTACGACAGCCGGGACGAGTTCCAGCCGGTGTGCGAGGACTTCAACGACATGGCCCAGCGGCTGCGGGCCTCGGTGGAGCAGTCCCAGCGGGAGGAGGCCAGCCGGAAGGAGCTGCTGGCCAGCATCTCCCACGACATCCGCTCCCCCCTCACCGCCATCCAGGCCTATGTGGAGGGCCTGCTGGACGGGGTGGCGGACACCCCGGAAAAGCAGCGGGAGTACCTCACCATCCTCCAGGCCAAGTCCACGGAGATGGACCAGCTGGTGCGGAAGATCTTCCTGTTCTCCAAGATGGACCTGGGGGAGTACCCCTACAGCCCGGAACCCCTGGACCCCGCCCAGGAGGTGGAGGCCGTGGTGGCGGCCTCCCGGGAGGCCTACCGCCAGCGGGGCCTGTCCATCACCGTGGAACCCCTGCCCACCGGCTGCCAGGTGCTGGCAGACCCCATCTACTTCCACAGCATCCTCACCAACCTGCTGGACAACAGCGCCAAGTATAAGGACAAGGCCACCGGCCAGGTGACCATCACCGGGGCGGTGGAGGGGCAGGACTTCTGCCTCACCGTGGACGACGACGGCCCCGGCGTGCCCCCCGAGGCCCTGCCCCGGCTCTTTGACGTGTTCTACCGCAACGACCCCGCCCGGAAGAACCCCGACCAGGGCAGCGGCCTGGGCCTGGCCATCGTGGCCAAGAGCATGGAGCGGATGGGCGGAACCATCCGGGCGGAAAACCGCTCCCAGGGGGGGCTGCGGATGGTGCTGCGCATCCCCCAGACGGAAGGAGAGATGGACCATGAAACGCATTCTGATCGTTGAGGACGACGGGGCCATTGCCGCCATCGAGCGGGACTACCTGATGCTCAGCGACTTCCAGGTGGACATCGCCGCCACCGGCCCGGAGGGGCTGGCCATGGGACGGTCCGGGGGGGACGATTTGATCCTCCTGGACCTGATGCTCCCGGGGCTGGACGGGTTTGCCCTGTGCAGCACCCTGCGGGAGACTTTGGACATCCCCATCCTCATGGTCACCGCCCGGCAGGAGGACATCGACAAGATCAAGGGCCTGGGGCTGGGGGCGGACGACTACATCACCAAGCCCTTCTCCCCCAGTGTGCTGGTGGCCCGGATCAAGGCTCACCTGGCCCAGTATGGCCGGCTGAAGCAGGCCGGGGGCGTGGACCGGAACCAGCTCCAGCTGGGCAGCGTCCTGCTCCAGAAGGACGCCCGCCGGGTCTTCGTGGACGGGGCAGAGGTGGCCTTGAAGAACAAGGAGTATGAGCTCCTCCTCTTCCTCCTGTCCAACCCCGACATCGTCTTTTCCGAGGAGACCCTGTACGAGCGGATCTGGGGGTACGACGCCATGGGGGGCAACGCCACCGAGGTGGTCCACATCAACCGCCTGCGAGAGAAGATCGAGAAGGACCCCTCCCACCCCCGGTACATCCAGACGGTCTGGGGGGCGGGGTACCGGTTCAAACCCTGAGAGGAGGGAAGGCCATGTCTTGGCTGCTGTTTGCAGTGGGTTCCGCCTTTTTCGCCGGGATCACGGCGATTTTGGCCAAAATCGGCATCCAATCCGTCCCCTCCCACCTGGCCACTGCCCTGCGGACCGGGGTGGTGCTGGTGTTCGCCTGGGGGATGGTCTTCCTGGTGGGCTCCCAGGGGGACCTGGCCCAGCTCACCGGGGGGGACCTGGCCTGGCTGGTGCTGTCGGGGCTGGCCACCGGGGCCTCCTGGCTGTGCTACTTCCGGGCCCTCCAGCTGGGGGATGTGAACAAGGTCACCCCCATTGACAAGTCCAGCACGGTGCTCACCATCCTGCTGGCCTGGCTGCTGCTGGGGGAGCCCCTCTCCCTGCCCCAGGGGCTGGGGGTGGTGGCCATCGGTGCCGGCACCCTGCTGATGATCACCCGGAAGGAGGGGGCGGCCGGGCAGCCCCATGACCGGCGCTGGCTCCTCTATGCCCTGGGCTCGGCGGTGTTTGCCAGCCTCACCGCCCTCTTTGGCAAGTTGGGGGTGGCGAACATCGAGTCCAACCTGGCCACCGCCATCCGCACCATTGTGGTGCTGGCCATGGCCTGGGGGATGGTCTTTCTCACCGGGGAGCAGAAGGCCCTGCCCCAGGTGGACCGGCGGAGCGGGACCTTCCTGGTGCTCTCGGGGCTGGCCACTGGGGCCTCCTGGCTGTGCTATTTCCGGGCCCTGCAGGCCGGGCCGGCCAGCGTGGTGGTGCCCATTGACAAGCTGAGCATCCTGGTGACCATCCTGTTCTCCGGCCTGGTTTTGAAGGAGACGTTAAGCAGAAAGGCCGCCCTGGGCCTGGTGCTGATCCTGGCCGGCACCGGGGCCATGCTGCTATGATGCCGTGCCCCCACGGCCTTTGCGGAGGTGATTTTCCACCGGCATGTATCGACGGTTGCTTTCCAACACGGTGCTCTTTTCCGTGAGCACCTTTGGGTCGAAGATTCTCCTCTTCCTCCTGACCCCCTTTTACACCAGCATCCTCACCGACGCGGAGTACGGCGTCACCGATCTTATCATCCAGACGGGCAATGTGCTCATCCCCCTGGTCTCCATGGGGATCATCAACGCCGTGCTGCGCTTCGGCCTGGACGAGACCACCGACCTCAAAGGCCTGTTCACCACAGGCCTGGTGGTGATCCTGGTGGGGGAGGGGGTGCTGGCCCTGTGCTACCCCCTGCTCCAGAGCATCGGCCTGCTGTCGGACTACGTCCTTCTGCTGCTGCTCTATGTCCTCATGGCCAACCTCCACGCGGTGTTCGGCGCCATGGCCCAGGCCATGGGGAAGGTGCGGCTGTACGCCGGCAGCGGCATCCTGTGCACCGCCCTGGTGGTGGCGCTGAACATCCTGCTCCTGTCGGTGTTCCGGCTGGGAATTGTGGGGTATGTCCTCTCCAACGTCATCGCCGACGGGGTGGTGGCGCTGGTGCTGTTTGGCGCCCTGGGGCTGTGGCGGTACTTCCAGCCGGCGGCGGTGGGGCGGGGCCTGGTGAAGCAGATGTTCCGCTACTGCCTGCCCCTGATCCCGGCCACCGTCTGCTCCTGGATCATCAACATCTCCGACCGGTACTTCATTTCCTTCCTCATCGGCCCCGATGTCTCCGGCCTGTACGCGGTGGGGAACAAGGTGGCCTCCATCCTCCTCATCCTCTCGGGGATCTTCACCTCCGCCTGGCAGCTGTCCATCGTCTCGGAGCGGTCCAAGGCGGAGCAGGAGCGGTTCTTCTCCAACGTCTTTTCCGTCTACGAGGCAGGGGCTCTGGTGGGGGCCTCCCTGCTCATGGCGGCCAGCCGGCTGGTGATGCGCTTTCTGGCCGCGCCGGACTACTTCTCCGCCTGGCACTATGCTCCGGTGCTCATCCTGGGCACCGCCATGGCCTGCCTGGGGTCCTTCTTCGCCTCGGTCTATGTGGCGGAGAAGCGGAGCTCCGCCACCCTGGTGACCACCCTGGCCGGGGCGGGGGTGAACCTGGCGGGCAACGCCCTGCTGATCCCCCTCTACGGCGCCATGGGGGCGGCGGTGGCCACCTTGCTGAGCTACCTGGTGATCCTCATCGCCCGGGCGGTCCACTCCCGCAGCCTGCTGCGGGTGGCGTGGAAGGTGCCCCGGTTCGTCCTGGCCATGGGGATCCTCCTGCTCCAGTGCGTGCTGGTGGAGTGGGAAAACACGGCCCTGGCCCTGGTCTGCTGCCTGGGGATCCTGGCGCTCTACTTCCGCCCCCTGTGGCGGGCCTGGAAGACGGGGATCTTCACCCGGCGGTAAAGAGATGGCATGTAAAAAACCCCACGGGGGCTTCCCAATCAGGAAGCCCCCGTGGGGTTTCTCTCTTTGCTTAGTCCAGGCCCGTCAGGTGCCGGCGCAGCAGGTCCAGGGCGGTCTGGGCGGCCTGGCGGCGGACCCGCTCCCGCTCCACCGGGCCGGCGCGGAATTCCGTGACCTGGCACTGGTCCCCCCAGGCCAGGCCCAGGTAGACCAGGCCGATGGGGTTGCCCCGGTCGTCGGCGTCCGGCCCGGCCACCCCGGTGGTGGACAGGGCGATGTCGCAGCCCAGGGAGGCCTTGGCCCCCCGGGCCATGGCCTCCGCCACTTGGGGGGAGACGGCGCCGTACCGGTCCAGCAGGTCCTGGGGCACCCCCAGCAGGCCAGCCTTCACCCCGTTGGTGTAGCTCACCACGCCCCCCCGGAACACGGCGGAGGACCCGGGCAGGTCGGTGAGGAGCTTGGCCAGCAGCCCCCCGGTGCAGGACTCGGCGGTGCCCACGGTGAGGCCGCGGTCCTTCAGCAGGGCAAAGCACACCTCCTCCAGGGAGTCCACGTCCACCCCGATGACCTTGTCCCCCAGGATGGCCTTCACCTGTTCCTCCACCGGGGCGATGAGGCGGAGGGCCTCCTCCCGGGTGGGGGCGTGGGCGGTGATCCGCAGCTCGGTCCCCGTAGGCTTGGCGTAGGGGGCCAGGGTGGGGTTGTGGAGGGCATTCATCAGGTCCCGGAGCAGGGCCTCGGCGGCGGATTCCCCGATGCCGAAGGTCTTCACCGTCCGGGAGGCGATCACCCCGTCGGCCAGCTGCTGGAGGTAGGGCAGGGCCCGGTGGCGGAACATCATGGCACACTCCCGGGGCGGGCCGGGGAGCATGAGCACATGGGTGCCGCCGGCCTGGAAGGCCACCCCCGGGGCGGTGCCCCAGTCGTTGTCCAGCACGGTGCACCCTTCGGGGACCATGGCCTGCTGGAAGTTGTTCTCGGTGACCGGGGTGCCCCGCTGGGCAAACCGTTCCCGGATCCGCTGGGCGGAGGGTTCGTGGTACACCAGTTCCTTCCCGAAGGCCTGGGCCACCGCCACCTTGGTCAGGTCGTCACAGGTGGGCCCCAGGCCCCCGGTGGTGATGAGGATATCCGCCCGGCCCCGGGCGATGTCCACTGCCTGGCGGACCCGCTGGGGGTTGTCCCCCACCACGGTGTGGTAGTAGACGTTGATCCCCAGCTGGGACAGGCCCTGGGAGATCATCTGGGCATCGGTGTTGGCGATGTTGCCCAGCAGCAGCTCGGTGCCCACGGCGATGAGTTCGGCGGTGTGGCTCACGGGTCCAGCACCACCCTTTCGATGCCTTGGACGGCCTCCTCCACCAGGGCCTCGATGTCCAGGGCGGCCTCGGCCTCGGTGATCTCCTCCAGTTTGGGGTGGGTCTTGGGGTGCCGGGGGGTGAAGACGGTGCAGCAGTCCTCGTAGGGGAGGATGGAGGTCTCAAAGGTGCCGATTTTCCGGGCGGTGCGGACGATCTCCTCCTTGTCCATCCCCACCAGGGGGCGGAACACCGGCAGGGTACACACCTGGCCGGTGACCGCCATGGCCTCCATGGTCTGGCTGGCCACCTGGCCCAGGGACTCCCCGGTGATCAGCCCGTGGGCCCCCACCCGCTGGGCCACCCGCTCCGAGATGCGCATCATGAACCGGCGCATCAGCAGGGTGAAGAGGGCCTCCGGGCAGTGGAGCCGCAGCTGCTCCTGAATCTTGGTGAAGGGCACCACGTGGACGGTGAGCCGCCCGCACCAGGGGGTCAGGAGCTGGGCCAGGGTGAGGACCTTGTCCTTGGCCTCGGGGGAGGTGTAGGGGTAGCTGAAGAAGTGGACCATCTCCAGGGCCACCCCCCGCTTGGCCATCATCCAGGAGGCCACGGGGCTGTCAATCCCTCCGGACAGGAGGGAGACCGCCTTGCCCCCCACCCCCACCGGCAGGCCGCCGGCGCCGGGGGCGGGGTCCCCGTGGACGTAGGCGGCAAAGTCCCGCACCTCCACGTGGACGGTGAGCTCCGGGTGGTGCATGTCCGCCTGGATGTGGGGGAAGGCCTCGTTGAGCTCCCCCCCCACAAACTGGGACAGCTGGATGGAGGTCATGGGGAAGGTCTTGTCTGACCGCTTGGACTCCACCTTGAAGGTCCGGGCGGCCAGCAGGTCCTCCCGGAGGTAGGTCTTGGCGGTCTCCAGAATGGCCTCGGGGGTCTTCTCGCAGGCCTTGGCCCGGGACAGGCCCACCACCCCGAACAGGCGGGAGAGGGTGGCAAAGGCCCCGTCCATGTCGCACCCGGCCTCCTTGGGCTCCACGTAGGTGATGGACTGGCGGGAGTAGATGCGGAACTTGCCGTACTTTTGCAGCCGGCGGCGGGTGTTGCCCATGAGCCGCTCCTCAAAGGTGCGGCGGTTGAGGCCCTTGAGGACCATCTCTCCCATCTTGAGCAGAAAGATCTCATCGCCCACAGGGGGCGCGCTGGGAACGTAAGACATAGTGGATAGCTTCCTTTCGTGGTTGGGTTGGCGCCCCGCCCTCAGGCGGGGAAGTAGTCCGACTGGCGGTACTGGATGGCCTCCGCCAGGTGGTGGGGCTGGAGGGGCTGGCTGCCGTCCAGGTCGGCAATGGTCCGGGCCACCCGGAGGATGCGGTCATAGCTCCGGGCGGTGAGGCCCATGTGCTCGTAGGCCCCCTTCATAAGGGCCTGGCTCTCCCCGTCCAGGGCGCAGTACTGCCGCAGCTCGGCCTGGCCCATGGCGGCGTTGCACAGGGGCCCCTCCGGGCCGTAGCGCTGGGTCTGGATGGCCCGGGCCTGGGTCACCCGGGCTCGGATGGCGGAAGAGGGCTCCCCGGGGCTGCGGTCGGCCAGAGCCTCGAACTCCAGGGCGGGGACCTCGGCGAAGAGGTCGATCCGGTCCAGCAGGGGGCCGGAGAGCTTGCCCAGATACTTCTTCACCTGCTGGGGGGAGCACCGGCACCGGCCGGAGGGGTGGCCGTACCACCCGCACTTGCAGGGGTTCATGGCGCACAGGAGGAGGAACCGGCTGGGATAGGTCTCGGTGGCCGCCGAGCGGACCACGGAGATCACCCCGTCCTCCATGGGCTGGCGGAGGACCTCGATGACGTCCTTGTGAAACTCCGGCAGCTCGTCCAGAAACAGCACCCCGTGGTGGGCCAGGGAGATCTCCCCCGGCCGGGGGTAGGGGGAGCCGCCCCCCGCCATCCCCCCGGGGGAGATGGTGTGGTGGGGGGACCGGAAGGGCCGCTGGGTCAGCAGGGGCCGCTCCTTGGTGGTGAGCCCCAGCACCGAGTGGATCTGGGTGGTCTCCAAGGCCTCCCGCCGGGTCATGGGGGGCAGGATGGAGGGCAGCCGCCGGGCCAGCATACTCTTCCCCGAGCCCGGGGGGCCCACCAGGAGCACGTTGTGCCCCCCGGCGGCGGCGATCTCCAACACCCGCTTCACCGGGCCCTGGCCCCGGACCTCGGCAAAGTCCGGCAGGGGGAGGTCCTCCTCGCCCCCCTGCCACACCGGGGCGGGGTCGATGGGGGCCCGGCCGGCCAGGTGGTCGGCCAGCTGGCCCACCG
>OGXS01001626.1_pt1 | contig 14116 bp, 10 predicted proteins | sample 1576371 | NCBI WGS metagenome assembly OGXS01 (sample SAMEA3541475, study PRJEB24748) | human gut metagenome | biome: human gut; feature: human-associated habitat; material: faeces | place: China | collected 2012
GAGAAATGGGGACCCCGCCGGGCAGGCGGGCCCCCGGGGCGCTGCGCCCCGAGGCCGGAAACAGCCCCGACCACCCGTAGGGTACGTACCCCGGCGGGCCCAGGCCCCCGGCCCCCCGCGGCAGGTCAGCAGGGCTTACCAGCGGTAGCCATTTTTGACGCGGGTCTTGGCGTTCTTGACGGCAACGAGATCCTCGTTCTTCTTCAGGAGGATGCCGGCGTAGGGCAGCTCCTTCTCGATCTTCTCCGGGTCCACGCCGCCCAGGCGGAGGGCCTGGAGCCAGTCCAGCAGCTCCGAGGTGGAGGGCTTCTTGGCCACCGTGGGCAGGTCCCGCACCTGGTAGAAGGCCCCCATGGCCTTGTCCAGCAGGTGGTCCTCAATGTCGGGGTAGTGGGCGTGGACGATGTCGCTCATCATCGCCTGGTTGGGGAAGGCGATGTAGTGGAAGATGCACCGGCGGAGGAAGGCGTCGGGCAGCTCCTTCTCAGCGTTGGAGGTGATGATGACGATGGGCCGCTGCTTGGCGGCGATGGTCTCCTTGGTCTCGGGGATGTAGAACTCCATCTGGTCCAGCTCCCACAGCAGGTCGTTGGGGAACTCCAGGTCGGCCTTGTCGATCTCGTCGATGAGCAGGACCACCTGCTCGTCGGCGGAGAAGGCCTCCCCCAGCTTGCCCAGCTTGATGTACTTCTTGATATCGTCCACCCCTTCGCCGCCGAACTGGCTGTCGTAGAGGCGCTGGACGGTGTCGTAGACGTACAGGCCGTCCTGGGCCTTGGTGGTGGACTTGATGTTCCAGATGATGAGCTTCTTGCCCAGGGCCTCGGCGATGGCGTCGGCCAGCATGGTCTTGCCGGTGCCGGGCTCCCCCTTGATCAGCAGGGGCTTCTGGAGGGCAATGGAGATGTTCACGATGCGCAGCAGGTCGTCGGAGACCACGTACTGGCTGCTTCCCTTGAATTCGGTCATGGCGGTGTGTTTCCTTTCTCAAATAATGGATATGATTTATGGCGCAAAGTCATGGATTTAACTTACAATGCAGTCGGTTTCATTGTACCACAAAAGGCCAGCAAAGTCATGGGATTTCCCCTATCCGCTCCGCCGATTTTCGTCGGGTGCGGGGGGCTTTTTTTGTGGAGTTGGGGAAAGGCCCTCCCCCTGGAGGGCCAGGTTCCGCCGCAGGGGGGCGATGCCCCGCCAGGCGAAGGCCCGGTGGCCGTAGGTCCGGCGGAAGGCCTTGTTGCTCAGCCCCGCCAGGTCCTGGGGGGTGAGGGTGGGCAGCAGGTCCTCCCGGAACTCCGGCAGGGGGGAGAGGGCCGCCCCCTGGTTGTGGGGGCAGGCGGTCTGGCACCGGTCACACCCCCAGACGGTGGGGCTGGCCCCCAGGGCCTGGGCCATCTCCGGGGGCAGGTCCCCCTTCTCCTGGGACCAGTGGGACAGGCACCGGCTCACGTCGCACCCCCCCTCCCCCAGGGCCCCGGTGGGGCAGGCCTGCTGGCAGGCCCGGCAGTTTGGGGGGCAGAGGGTCCCCTCCCTGGGCCCGGTGGCGGGCAGGGCCAGGTCGGTGAGGACGGTGCCCAGGAACACGTAAGACCCATAGGGGGGCACGATGCGCAGGCCGTGGCGGCCCCGGAACCCCACCCCCGCCAGCTCCGCCGCGGCCAGCTCGGGCACCGGGGAACTGTCCGCCCCCGGGACGAAGGCGTGGCCGGGGTGGCGCTGGGCCAGGGCCTGGCACACCGGGGCCAGGCGGCGGTGGAGGACCCGGTGGTAATCCTCCCCCCGGCAGTAGAGGGAGAGGTTCCCCGGCGCTGCCCCGGCGTAGTAGGGAAAGGCGGCCACCAGCACCGTCCGCGCCCCGGGGCACAGGGCCTGGATGGCCGCTGCCCCCTGGGGGGACAAAAATGGCTGGAGGCCGCCCAGCGCAGCGGCACCCCATGCCGCCGCGCCAGCGGCCTTCCAAAGTCGTTCCATGTGGGATTACTTGTGGTTCTTCTTGGCGTCCCGGGCTTCCATGGCGGCGATTTCCCGCTGGGCGTCCCGGAGGGAGAGGTTCACCCGGCCCTTCTCGTCGATGTCGGTGACCTTCACCCACACCATGTCGCCGATGTTCACCACATCCTCCACCCGGTTCACCCGGCGCTCGGAGAGCTTGGAGATGTGGACCATACCGTCCTTCCCGGGGGCCAGTTCCACGAAGGCGCCGAAGTTCAGGATGCGCACCACCTTGCCGTAGTAGAGCATGCCCACCTCGGGGACGAAGACGATGGTGTCGATCATCTTCTTGGCCGCGTCGCAGCAGGCGGCGTTCTCGGCGGAGATATAGATGGTGCCGTCGTCCTCGATGTCGATCTTGGCGCCGGACTCGGCGGTGATCTTCTGGATCACCTTGCCGCCGGAGCCGATGACCTCCCGGATCTTGTCGGGGTCGATCTTCATGGTGAGCATCTTGGGGGCGTACTCGCTGACCTGGGGCCGGGGGGCGGGGATGCAGGGGAGCATGATCTCGTCCAGGATGGCCTTCCGGGCGTCGCCGGTGATGTCCAGGGCCTCCTTGATGATGGCGTGGGAGAGGCCGTCGTTCTTAATGTCCATCTGGATGGCGGTGATGCCGGCCTTGGTGCCGGCCACCTTGAAGTCCATCTCGCCGTGGAAGTCCTCCACCCCCTGGATGTCGATGAAGGTGGTGAAGGAGCCGTCGTCGTCCTGGATCAGGCCGCAGGAGATGCCGGCCACGGGGGCCTTGATGGGCACGCCGGCGTCCATCAGGGCCAGGGTGGAGCCGCAGATGGACCCCTGGGAGGTGGAGCCGTTGGAGGAGACCACCTCAGAGACCACCCGGATGGCGTAGGGGAACTCCTCCACCGAGGGGATCACGGGGTCCAGGGCCCGCTCGGCCAGGGCGCCGTGGCCCTTTTCCCGGCGGTTGACGCTCCGGGCGCCCCGGGCCTCGCCCACGGAGTAGGCGGGGAAGTTGTAGTGGTGCATGTAGCGCTTCTCCTCTTCCTCCCAGATGGTGTCCAGCTTCTGGCAGGCGGAGAGGGTGTTCAGGGTGGCCACGGACAGCACCTGGGTCTGGCCCCGGGTGAACAGGGCGGAGCCGTGGACCCGGGGCAGGACCCCTACCTCGGCGGCCAGGGGACGGATCTCGTTCTTCTGGCGCCCGTCCACCCGGTGGCCCTGGAGGAGCCAGGCCTTGACGATCTTCTTCTGGAACTTATAGGTGATCTCTTCCAGGTACTGGTCCATGTCGGGGTAGTCCTCCAGGAAGAGTTCGTGCCAATGGTCGATGAGGGCGTTCCACCGCTCCTCCCGGACGTTCTTGTCGTCGGTGTCCATGGCGGCCTTGGCCTCGTCCATGGTGGCGGCCACGATCTTGTCGAAGAGCTCCTGGTCGAAGTCGGCGTGGTCGTAGGTCATCTTCTCCCGGCCGATCTCGGCGACAATGCCGTTGATGAAGTCCACCTGGGCGGCGATGGCCTCGTGGGCCTTCACGATGGCCTGGTACATGACGTCGTCGGGGATCTGGTCCGCCCCGGCCTCGATCATGACCACCTTCTCCTTGGAGGCGGCCACGGTGAGGTCCAGCTTGGAGGCGTGCTTCTGGGCCTGGTTGGGGTTCAGGACGATTTCGCCGTCCACGTAGCCCACCTCCAGGCAGCCGATGGGGCCGCCCCAGGGGATGTTGGACACGGCCAGGCAGGCGGACACGCCCACCATGGCGGCAGCCTCAGGAGAGCAGTCCCGGTCCACGCTCATGACGGTGCAGGTGACCACCACGTCGTTGCGGAAGTCCCCAGGGAAGAGGGGGCGGATGGACCGGTCAATCACCCGGCTGGCCAGGACGGCGGGGAGGGAGGGCTGCCCCTCTCTCCGGAGGAAGGAGCCGGGGATGCGGCCCACGGCGTAGAGTTTCTCCTCAAAGTCCACGGACAGGGGGAAGAAGTCGATGCCGTCCCGGGGACGGGGGGAGGCGGTGACGGCCACCAGGACGGAGGTGTCCCCGTAGCGGACCATGGCAGAGGCGTTGGCCAGCTCGGCCACCTTGCCGAACTCCAGGGAGAAGGGGCGGCCGGCGATCTCGGTCCGGTAGATGTGGTTGTTGAATTGCTTATGGGTGATAATGGTTGACATAGGTGCAGACTCCTTTCATAGGCAATGGATTGGGAATGGGTGGGGAGAGCCTGCTGCCTGATTTAGCACTTGAAGGCGTGTCCGACCCTGGGGCAGGGGCGCCTCGGGCACAGCTTCAAACGCTAAACAAGGGCGGCGCTCTCCGGGAGAAGTGGGTTTGGGGAGAAAAGAGGGGCGGTGCGGCTGATCCACACCGCCCCTTGCATTGACGGAAAAATACGGTACACTGCGTAGGTTCCGCGCTGGCCGTCACGCTACACCGGTTCGCGACGCGGCTCTAAGCCCTCCGACTCCGGCGAAACCCATCCGGGCCTGTAGGCCCTCCTTGGGCTTCCGCCTGCGCTCCGGTCTTAGCCCGCTGCTCACGACGGTTCCGCGCTGGATATTATTTACGGATACCCAGCTTGGCGATAATCGCACGATACCGCTCGATGTCCTTCTTGGCCAGGTAGTCCAGCATCTTGCGGCGCTTACCGACCATCTTCAGCAGGCCGCGGCGGCTGTGGTTGTCGTGGATGTGGACCTTCAGGTGCTCGGTGAGCTCCTGAATCCGGGCGGTGAGGATGGCGATCTGGACCTCGGGGGAGCCGGTGTCCGTGGGATGGGTGCGGTTGGCCTCGATGACGGCCGTCTTTTCGTCCTTACGAATCATGGGATAGTTCCACCTTTCTAAACGTTGCCTCTGACTGAGTGACGGGCGGGTGTGACCCTGGGTACAGGCGATGGTCCCGGGACTAAGTCAGGGTTGTCTGCGTGCTGTTTACACGTATCCTGTAGTATACCATTGCCCGGGTAGAAAGTAAAGCGCAATTTTGAAAAACCTTGGTATGGCAAAAGGACTTTGCCTATGAAATTTGCCCCGGAACAGGCATTTACAGTCTGATTCCGGGGCTATGGGCTATTCTGGCGTTTCCGGTGGGGCAGCAGGCTCAAGTCCCTGCTCCACCGGCACAAGGGTGGCTGAACAGATGTCTGGTCCGGGAGGATCATCGGGAAACATCATCGGGTTATCCGGGTCATGGAGGAAGGACTGGGTCATATACAGGAGAAACTCCTCCCCCCGGGCATCCAGGTCCTCCTGGGAAATTCCGGCCACCCGGCGCAGTTTACTGAACAGTAGGGCACTGCTGGTTTGGAAATAGGCAGAGTGGACCTCCAACCAAAGAAATACCTCCCCCTTTCGGGGTGTGCCGTCGCTTTCCTGATAGAAAACCTGATTCCGCCCACCGGGCTTGACCAGAAAGAGCAGAATTTCCGGTGTTTTCCCCCGCAGGGCCTCATCCTCTGCGAAAAGGTCCGCCATCATTTGGAGGATACGCCGGAGGGAGGAAGGGGAGAGATAGGCGGTGGGGTCCACGGTCTCCAGATCCACAAAGTCCTCGGCGCAACGGAGGAGTTCCCCTGTTGTTTTTTCTCCCACGACTACTTCTGACCGATGGGTTTGATACATACGTTCGCAGCGTTTTAAGGCATTTTGATTAGACATCATAAAAAAGGCCTTCAGGGAGTTACACTAACCCATTGTCCCCCTAATTTTGGCAGGGACCAAACATTATCTGCAGGCAAGTATGCTTGTAAGTTGACCGTACGGACAGCAACACGATCCACATCAACAGGAATCCAAACCGTTGCTATATTTAAAATAAAGCTATCTGTAGTTGCCCGTCGAAAATGGTGGATATTTTGGCCGAAAGCTCCATATTTGTCAAAATCAAGTCCACTACCCACTTTCATACTCGAGTAGCTTATACTCGATGCTGCATATTTAGGACTATTAGCAACATATCGTACATCGATAGTACACTTACTTTCATTAGGTTGTAAACGCACTACGCGAAAATATACCGTTCCAGTCTCTACTACTGCTTTTGTTTCTCCAGAATCTGCAGGACAGGAAGCATATACAGGCACGCCAATCTCTTCGTCATTGATCTTAACTATTTCTATGCTATCTTCTTTTTCCGCGTTATCATAGTCAACACTGAGAGATTCTTGGGCACTCGCTGAGACAGCTGAACACATTATTACCGCAAATAATAACATGGCAATTGACTGCTTGACTTTTTTCATTCGTGGTAAGTCTCCTTTTGTTTTTTAATAATTATACCATGAGGCTTTTATTTTTTCAACACTTTTATCAAGACTCATTGATTCGGCAACACGATATCTTTTGCTTTGTTTCCATACCGTCATCAGGTGTGAGATCAATAGGGCAATCTCTTTTCATTTTCTCAAATTTCTGGTATAGGAATGCCAGTCCCGCTACACTTGGAACGGCTCCCCCGCCCCCTACCGAAACAATCTCCCCCCTCGCTTTCCCCAGAAATCTGCACAAAATCCCAGCCTGCGGCTTTTCACAGGCTGGGATTTCTGGTATCATAGGGGACATATTTGGAAACCCGAAAGAAAGGAGCCTCTCCATGAAGAAACGTCTGCTCAGCCTGGCACTGGCCCTGTGCCTGGTCTGTTCCCTCCTCCCCGGCACCGCTCTGGCCGCGGGAGAAAACCCCTTCACCGACGTGCCCGCCAGCCATTGGGCCCACGACGACATCACCTACGTCTATGAGAACGACCTGATGAACGGCACCGACGGCAGCCTCTTCTCCCCTGAGAGCACCACCACCCGGGCTCAGGTGGCCACCGCCCTCTACCGGCTGGCCGGCCAGCCCGCCGCCGACTGGGCCAACCCCTTCTGGGACGTGCCCGCCTCGGCCTGGTTCCACGACGCGGTCACCTGGGCCTGGGAGAACGACATCACCGGCGGCGTCTCCTCCACCCACTTCGGGGCAGGCAATGCCGTCACCCGGGAGCAGCTGGCCACCTTCCTCTACCGCTACGCCCAGGACCAGGGGTACGACACCTCCGCCCGGGCAGACCTGTCCGGCTACAGCGACGCCGGGTTGGTGAGCTCCTACGCCACCGAGGCCCTGTCCTGGGCCAACGCCACAGGGCTCATCATCGGCACCACCGCCACCACCCTCAGCCCCAAGGGCTCTGCCACCCGGGCCCAGGTGGCCACCATCCTCAGCCGGTTCTGCCAGGACGTGATCCCCGGGGGGTATGTGAGCCCTGCCCACATGATCCGCAACCTGGAAGACTCCACCCTGTCCAAGAAGGACACCCTGGTGGCCATGGCCGAAGTCCTGCTGGACGACGGCTTCGCCCCCGCCTTTGTGGCCGGGATCCTGGGGAACATCATGGTGGAGGGGGACTGCGGCCGGTTTGAGAGTTCGGCCTACATCTCCAACCCCGACGCAGAGCCCGACTACCTGGTCTACCTAGACGAGAACTACGACTACCGGGAGAAGTACTCCTACAAGCTCATCTATGAGGGCATCTCCCTCCAGGAGGTCTACAACATGATCCTGGAGCTGGGCCCCGGCGGGGCCAACGGCCGGGGGAGCTGCTTCGGCCTGGGCTGCCTGCAGTGGACCTCCTACGAGCGCATCAAGCGCCTGGTGGAGAACTACCTGGATGTCAACGGCAACGCCGATTCCATCACCCTGGCCCAGGTGCAGGAGGCGGAGGGCATGACCGTGAGCTATGAGCTCAACAACACCTACCGCTCCGTCTACACCACCTGGCAGAGTGAGAACGCCGACCAGAACACCACCGAGGCGGCCTTCGCCGCCGGGGTCATCGTCTGCGTGCGCTACGGGGTGCCCGTGGGGTACAACACCGAGGAGGTCCAGAACACCCGGGGTGCCCTGGCCGAGGCGGTGTATAATGTGATGATGGGAAACTCTTGAAATTTGGGACCCGCTGACGCTGGGCTCCCAAATTTGAACAGCAGCCGCTGCGCGCGCCCTAGCGGGCACACTGGCGGCTGAGCGGAATACCCCCCCTGGCGGAGCCAGGGGGGTATCTTTGGATTGGGTTGCCCCCTTGGGGGCAGGGAAAGGGAACCGCTGGAAAAAACGTTGGCTTTATGGTATCCTATTTATAAACGACCCGTTCCGGGAGGGTATTGCTATGAAACCCATAGAACAGAAAACCGCCGCCAAACAGTTCGCCGCCCACTGGGCCACCCGGGGCGACGAAAAGCAGGATACCCAGAGCTTCTGGCTGTCCCTGCTGCAAAGCGTCTACGGCGTGGAGGGCCCCGCCCAGTTCATCCAGTTCGAGGTTCCCGTCAAGCTGGACCACGTCAGCTACATCGACGGATTCATCCCCGCCACCCGGGTGCTCATCGAACAGAAGAGCGCAAACGTCGACCTGCGGCGGGGATCCCGGCAGTCAGACGGCTCGATGCTCACCCCCTACCAGCAGGCCCGCCGTTACGCCGCTTACCTGCCCCACAACCAGAACCCCCGGTGGATCGTGGTGTGCAACTTTCAGCAGTTCCAGATCCACGACATGAACCGCCCCAATGATGAGCCAGAAACCGTCCTCCTGGCCGACCTGGAAAAGGAATACCACCGTCTCCAGTTCCTGGTGGACACGGGAAGCACGTTGGTGAAAAAGGAGATGGAGGTCTCCCTCCAGGCCGGGGAGATCGTGGGGGTGCTGTACGACGCCCTGTTGAAGCAATACAAGGACCCAGAGAGCCCCGAAACCCTGAAAAGCCTCAACGCCCTCTGCGTCCGGCTGGTGTTCTGCCTGTACGCGGAGGACGCCGGCGTTTTCGGCGGTCACGGCATGTTCCAGCGGTACCTGCAAAACCACACCGGCGACGCCCGCCGGGCCCTCATCGACCTCTTCCGCGTCCTGGACACCCAGCCGGAGGACCGGGACCCCTACATCGACGAGGACCTGGCCGCCTTCCCCTACGTCAACGGCGGGCTGTTCGCCGACGAGGACGTGGTCATCCCCCGGCTGGATGAGACCATCGTGGACCTGATCCTCCACCGGGCCAGCGAGGACTTTGACTGGTCAGTGATCAGCCCCACCATCTTCGGCGCCGTCTTTGAGAGCACCCTGAACCAGGAGACCCGGCGCTCCGGCGGGATGCACTACACCTCCATCGAGAACATCCACAAGGTCATCGACCCCCTGTTCCTGGACGACCTCCGGGCCGAGCTGGACGCCATCAAGGCCATCCCCGTGGACAAGACCCGGAACAAGCAGCTGCGGCAGTTCCAGACCAAGCTGGCGGGGCTCACCTTCCTGGACCCCGCCTGCGGCTCGGGGAATTTTCTGACGGAGACCTACCTCTCCCTGCGGCGCCTGGAGAACGAAGTCATTGACGCCCTGCTGTACGGCCAGGTCATTCTGGGCCAGGTGACCGACCCCATCCGGGTCTCCATTGGCCAGTTCTACGGCATCGAGATCAACGACTTCGCCGTCACCGTGGCCAAGACCGCCCTGTGGATCGCCGAGAGCCAGATGATGCAGGAGACGGAAAAGCTGGTGCGCCATACCCTGGACTTCCTCCCCCTGCGGTCCTACGCCAACATCGTGGAGGGCAACGCCCTTCGGCTAGACTGGGAGAGTGTGGTGCCCAAGCAGAAGCTGAACTACATCATGGGCAACCCGCCGTTTGTGGGGGCACGTATCATGGATGCGGGACAGAAAGCTGACGTAAGCATCATTTTTGAAAAATGGAAAAATATCGGGAATCTCGATTATGTGGCCTGCTGGTATAAAAAAGCAGCGGACCTTATGCAAGGAACAGCTACTCGCGCCGCGCTGGTTTCTACAAACTCGATTGTCCAAGGAGAAATGGTATCAACACTGTGGAAACCATTATTTGAAGCTGGCGTCCATATTGATTTTGGACATCGGACGTTTCAGTGGGACAGCGAGGCAAAGCTTAAAGCTCATGTTCATTGTGTAATAGTAGGTTTCAGTATAGAGGCAAATTGCCGGTCCAAAGTTATTTACTCCGCGGATCGGCCTCAAGAAGCGCAAAATATTAACGCTTACTTAGTAAATGGACCTAATGTCTTCGTTGAAAGTCGCAAAAAGCCAATTAGTGATGTTTCTGAAATGGTTTTTGGTAGTATGCCTAACGATGGAGGAAATTTAAGTGACTATTCAGACGAATGCAAATCAAAAATAGTTGCACAATATCCTGGCGTAGAGACCTTGTTTAGAAAGTTTTTAGGTGCGACAGAATTTATCAATAACAAAACACGTTGGTGTCTTTGGTTAAAAGGAATTTCGCCAGCAGTAATCAAAAAATTTCCGCCCGTGCTAGAGGCAGTTACCGCAACAAGGGAAATGCGAGAAACGAGCAGCAGGATAGCAACTCAAAAACTGGCGCAAACACCTACTTTGTTTGGAGAAATTCGGCAACCCGATAGCGAATACATCCTCATTCCTCGGCACTCGTCTCAAAAACGCAAATATATTCCGATGGGGTTTGTTTCTCCCGATGTTATCTGTGGAGATGCAAATCTGCTTCTGCCTCATGCAACTCTTTACCACTTTGGAATTATGGTTTCCAATGTTCATAATGCTTGGGTGAGAACAGTTTGTGGACGAATCAAAAGTGATTTCAGGTATTCTGTAAACGTGGTCTACAACAACTTCCCCTGGCCCACCCCCACTGACGCACAGAAAGCCAAAATCGAGGAGACCGCCCAGGCCATTCTGGACGCCCGCGCCCTCTACCCTGACTCCAGCCTGGCCGACCTCTACGACGAGACCACCATGCCCCCGGAACTTCGCAAGGCTCACCAGCAGAACGACAAGGCCGTCATGCGGGCCTATGGCTTCGACATCAAGACCACCACCGAGAGCAGCTGCGTGGCGGAGCTGATGCGGAGGTATCAGGGGTTGATGGAGGGGAAGGCGTGAACCAAATGAAAGAAAACGATATGATGGATACCCATTCTGAAGAAGAGGATAAGTCTAAGGAACAGGAGAAGTCCTCCACTTCTGGTATATTGGAGGGTCTTAACGCTGCGGAGAAAGCCCTTGCCTCAACAAAAGAGGTCCGTCAGGCGCTCTCTTCTGTTTTTTCCTCTTCTGCCTACCAAAAATATTGGGACACCCTGCGGGAAACCGCTGTCTCTATGTCATCAATTACCGCAGAATTGTCTGCGGCTATCCGCACTTTAGCAGATCGTTTAACCGACGGCATTTTAGAACTTTCTGTTCCCGGTCTGTCCGAAGAAGAGAAAAAACGGAAAATCCAAAACTATTCCCAATGGGGAACCTTTGGATGGACCCTTTTCCCTGATATGCCACTGACCTATTTCTCGGATGCCCCAGACACCTTGGAAGAGGCAAACACCCAAATGCAACCATTTTGCGACGCATGGGATTTGATAGAGCACGCAGAGCAATTACGCAGGTACAACATTTCTCAAATAGATCTGGATTCCGCCATTGTCTGCTATCAAAGCCAGCAATATAAAGCGTGCGCACTGCTCCTATTTGGGATCATCGATTCGCAACTAATCAGCATACAACCCAAACCGAAGGGAAACAAGAAGCGGCCATCTGGGTGTGGAGCAGTTAAAGTCATATCTCAGCATCTAAAGAAACAGGAAGAGGAACAAACACTATACCATTTGTTGCAGTCCAAAAATCTTTTGCATTGTTTAGAAACGTTGTTTGCCCCGGGGAAGGATTTCGCTGATGAACCTGAGGTTCTCAACCGGAATTTTATTTCCCATGGGATGAATCATCGTCCCGTCGAAAAGAACGACTGCATTCAATTGTTCGTGGCCCTGCAAAATTTACTGTTCCACTTATCGGCCTTTCAAAAATGGCTTCACACTCCCGAAACCCAAGAATAAAAGAGCCCCGGAGCTTTTTGGCTCCGGGGCGTCCTTTTCTCACAAATTCTGATACTTCTTATTCCCCTTCAGCGCCTTCATGCGGATCTCGTGGTTCAAAATCCGTTTCCGCAGGCGGAGGGTCTTGGGGGTGACTTCCAGCAGCTCGTCATCGGCCAGGAACTCCAGGCACTGCTCCAGGCTCAGGTTCCGGGGGGGCACCAGGCGGAGGGCCTCGTCGGAACCGGAGGCCCGCATGTTGGTCAGCTGCTTTTTCCGGCAGACGTTGACGGTGATGTCCTCGCTCTTGGGGGTCTCCCCCACCACCATGCCGCCGTAGACGGGGATGCCGGGGCCGATGAACAGGGCGCCCCGCTCCTGGGCGGCCCACAGGCCGTAGGTCACCGACTCCCCGTTCTCGAAGGCGATGAGGCTGCCGGTGTTCCGGCGGCTGAGCTCGCCTTTGAAGGGGGCGTAGGAGTCAAAGACCGAGGCCATGATCCCCTCCCCCCGGGTGTCGGTGAGGAACTCGTTGCGGTAGCCGAAGAGGCCCCGGGCGGGGACCAGGAACTCCAGCTTCATCCGGGTGCCCACGGGGGTCATCTCCAAAAGGTCCCCCTTCCGGGAGCCCAGCTTCTCGATGACCGCCCCCACCGCGTCGGCGGGGACGTCGGCCACCAGGCGCTCCATGGGTTCGCACTTCACCCCGTCGATCTCCTGGTAGAGGACCCGCGGGGGGGAGACCTGGAACTCATACCCCTCCCGGCGCATGGTCTCGATGAGGATGGACAGGTGCATCTCTCCCCGGCCGGCCACGTGGAAGGCCTCGGTGGTGTCGGTGTCGCTGACCCGGAGGGAGACGTCCTTGAGGGTCTCCCGCATCAGGCGGTCCCGGAGGTTGCGGGAGGTGACGTATTTCCCCTCCCGCCCGGCGAAGGGGGAGTCGTTGACGGAGAAGGTCATCTCCATGGTGGGGGCGGAGATCTTCACGAAGGGCAGGGCCTCGGCGTGGCCGGCGGCGCAGATGGTGTCCCCGATGGTGATGTCCCCGATGCCGGACATGGCGATGATGTTCCCGGCGGCGGCCTCGGTGACGGGGACCCGGGCCAGGCCCTCGAACTGGTACAGGCTCACCGCCTTGGCCTTGCGGCTCTGCTCCGGGTCGTGGTAGTTGCAGACGGTGATCTCCTGGTTCTGCTGGATGGTGCCCCGCTCGATGCGGCCGATGGCGATGCGGCCCACGAACTCGTTGTAGTCGATGGAGGACACCAGCATCTGGAAGGGCTGGCTGTCGTCGGCCTCCGGGGCGGGGATGTAGCTGAGGATGGTCTCGAAGAGGGGTTTCAGATCGGTGCCCAGCACGTCGGGGTCGTCGGAGCAGATCCCCTGCCGGGCGGAACAGAAGAGCATGGGGGAGTCCAGCTGCTCGTCGGTGGCGTCCAGGTCCAGGAGGAGCTCCAGCACCTCGTCCATGACCTCGTGGATGCGCTGGTCGGGGCGGTCGATCTTGTTGATGACCACGATAACCCGGTGGCCCAGGTCCAGGGCCCGGGAGAGGACGAAGCGGGTCTGGGGCATGGGGCCCTCGGCGGCGTCCACCAGGAGGATGACGCCGTTGACCATCTTCAAGATCCGCTCCACCTCCCCGCCGAAGTCGGCGTGGCCGGGGGTGTCCACGATGTTGATCTTCACATCCCCGTACTGGATGGCGGTGTTCTTGGCCAGGATGGTGATGCCCCGCTCCCGCTCCAGGTCGCCGGAGTCCATCACCCGGTCCTGGACCTCCTGGTTGGCCCGGAAGGCACCGCCCTGTTTCAGCATCTCGTCCACCAGCGTCGTCTTTCCGTGGTCGACGTGGGCGATGATGGCGACGTTGCGTAAGTGTTCATTCTGCATAGTATATTCTTCCTCTCTTGGCAAAACCACCGGGGCCCCGCACAGCGGGGCGCGCCAGGTGGCGCGTACAAACAATTTCCGCAGGAAATTTTTGGCGCAAGGCGGAATTCACTTCCGCCGCGCAAGTCCAATCCATTCGGGGATCCCCCCGCAGGGCAAAGCCCTGTGGGGGCGTCATTCTGCATAGTCTTGCACCTCAGTTGCGCTTGCGTAAAATTCCTGATTTTCAACGGCTTTTTATTATACTATTGAATATAGAGGTTTGCAAGTTGATTTTTTGGAGGGGCGGGGGGAGGTACCCTCCAGGTGGGTGGCGCGGAAGCCACCCTTGGGGCGCAGCGCCCCGGGGGCCCCGCCGACTCCGGCGGGGGAGCCCGGCTTTCTTTGGAAGAAAGCCGGAGGAAAGAACACCAGGGAGG
>OGXS01001640.1_pt1 | contig 14000 bp, 13 predicted proteins | sample 1576371 | NCBI WGS metagenome assembly OGXS01 (sample SAMEA3541475, study PRJEB24748) | human gut metagenome | biome: human gut; feature: human-associated habitat; material: faeces | place: China | collected 2012
TCAAACACCCTATTATGTAATAATAAAATTTTTTATATGGGGTCATATACAAAGTTAATTTTGATAAATATTTTTTATATATTGAACACTACGTGTTCAGATGTTGGCTCACCTAACGCGCTTGCTATCGCAAGCCTACCGATGTTCACTAAAAAACCTGCTTTTTATCAACATACTAAATAAAAAAGATACGTTGTATAAATTACAAACGTATCTTTTAACTTATTATACCAAATGATTTAGCATATGCTTTTATTATTTCTTCCGCATGACTACTTTGTTCAGGTGACATTTTTAATAATATTTCATTTAGTGGATTGTGATTATCTCTTGTGACTGTACCAAATAGAATATAATCTGCATCTATATCTAATATCCTACATATTTCCATTAATGATGGAATTGATAATCCGCTTAAACCTCTTTCGATTTCACTAATATGCTGACTACTCACGCCTAACTTATTCGCTACATATTCTTGAGTACATTTTTTCATTGTACGTGCATTACGTAATCTCGTACCTATTGGCCCATAATCATATTCTCTTATTCTCACAATCTCACCTCCATACACATATAAAAACTAATTTTTATTTTATGAAAATACCGCATGATTTTGCATACACTTTTATTAATTCTTCTGCATACTGGCTTTGTTCAGGAGTCATCTGCAATAACAATTTATTAAACGGGTTATTATTGTCACGGGTAATAGTGCCAAATAAAATGTAGTCCGCATCTATATCTAAAAATTTACATAAATCCATTAGCGAAGAAATAGATAACCCACGCTCTCCTCGTTCAACACTGCTAAGATGTTTACTATTAACGCCAATATAATTTGCCACTTGTTCTTGCGTAAGTTCTCTCATAACTCTAGCATTTTTTACTCTTTCCCCAACTGGAGCATAATCGTACGGTTTAATTTTCACATGCTCACCTCTAATTCAAGTTTGCATATTAATTATAAAACTTATACTTGATTTTTATAACCATCCATGATATGATAACTACATATTATGGATTGAGTTTTGAGAAAAATTTCTCCTTTTCGACAAAGTTTGCTAAAATTTTTATTTATTAAATTATACAATCATATAAAAAAACATAATAAATAAAAAAAGCTTGGAAGGGATTTAAAGTGAAAAAACTTCACATAATTATAATAACAATCATACTGCTGCTCTCCGCATGTTCAGCAGCCATATTCTTAACCCAAAACCCTGCGGCAACAGTCACAGAAACATCAGCGCTGACATCACCATACATATTATCAACAGAAATAACGCCGTCAGCGGAACAGCCGGCACAAACAGATTCGGCACAAACGGCGAAAAAGCCCGGCGCCGGGCAACTGACGGCGCACTTCATCAATGTGGGTCAGGGCGACTGTGAGTTTATCGAACTGCCGAACAATGAAACAATGCTTATCGACGCCGGAGATTCGGGCAGCGGTCCCGAAATCACCGCATATATAAAAAACCTCGGCTATGATACTATAAATTACCTCGTGGCTACCCACCCTCATGCCGACCATATCGGAGGAATGTCCTATGTGATTAAAAACCTGAACATCATTCATATGTATATGCCGAAAAAATCAACCAATACAAAAACGTTTGAAAACCTGCTCCAAACTATACTGGATATGAATATTTCAGTGGAAAAAGCCGAATCGGGAACAGAGATTTTAAACACCGGAAACTTAAAAATCGGTATTTTGGCTCCTGACTCAGAAGCATATAAGAACTTAAACAATTATTCCGCTGTAATAAAAATGGACTATAAAAATACCTCTTTCCTGTTCATGGGAGACGCAGAAAAAGAGACGGAAGTAAAACTGCAGGATGAAGACGTTCAGGCGGATGTTTTAAAGGTCGGGCACCATGGTTCCGACACCTCCTCCACAACGGCGTTTTTGGAAAAAGTCTCTCCTAAATATGCCATAATTTCCTGCGGCAAAAATAATAAATACGGACACCCGGACAGCACAGTGCTTCAAAATCTTGAAAGTATAGGCTCGGCAGTCTTACGCACCGACCAGCTCGGTACTATAATTATTCGTTCAGACGGCACATTATTAACACAATTATAAGCTAACAGTTTCAGAAGGGCGCAATTTTTAAAATTTTGACTCATATAAAAAAATAAACACACAAATTTTATTTGATATTGGCCGCAAAAATATCAATAAAAGCCTAGGATTGCGCCCTTCTGAAACTGTTAAACACACCCGCATGCGCCTGATAGAAATATAATATATTTTTTATTAAACTTGCAAAACTATAATGCAGGCACTCGTCCGCTAATAAGTTACCTAGATGTAGTATATGCGCTTGCACACCCCAATAGGCGGTGAACTGACATATCACGCGAAGCGTGTACATACTTAGTTAAATTTGCTATAACTCCCTTTATATCAGACTTTTCCGAGGCTTGCAAACCACATTTTTATATATTTTTAATTTAAACAGCTTTAATTTTTTGTCTGGTTTTCACTTTCCACATTAAAGGAAAGTGTATTATGGCTTACATACATCTTGCAGGTTCGACCCTTTATGAATTTAAAAATTGTTCAGTAGATTAACATATCTTATCTTTCATTATTAGATAAAAGACTTTATAAAAATTCTCCTAAAATTTTATAAACACATGTATTTTTTTCATGTTTTGGGAAAGACTTTTATCTGAGGTGATAAAATGAGTAAAAATCCGAAAGACAGAGATGACAGAAACAAAGGGAGAAATGACAATTATGACCGTAGAATAATAGTCGATCCGCCCAGCGATGAGCAGAAAAAGCAGCCGGAAGAGGCCGTTTCATCAAGAAGAAAAGGATTTTACATAATCCTTTTACTGGGGATTACGGCAATCGGAATTTATGCGGTTCTGAACTCACTGCTTCCGCACACCACTGCAAAAAAACCAAATGAAACCAAAACCGGCTCAGCCTACAGCACTGCGGCGCCAAACTATGACAGCGTTCCCGCAAACGCTCAGACAACACCATATGACGCAAGCGAGCCGCTGAGCAGAAACGAAATCAACTCTCAAACTCAAAAGGCAACCGAAAAGCCTGACGCTGAAACAACATCTGATTCCGAAGCAGCAGAACTGGTTCAGCCGCCTGTGTCCGGAAAAATTATAAAAGATTTTTCTGACTCTGAACTGCTCTATTCTGACACGATGAAGGACTGGAGAACCCACGCCGGAGTTGATATAGCCGCCAACAAGGATACGCCTGTAACAGCCATAAAGGACGGGGTTCTAAAAAAGGTATACGAGGACAGTCTTTTCGGCACAACCGTGATTCTGCACCATGACGACAGCGGAATCGACAGTGTATACTGCAATCTTAAAGACGCAACGTCTGAGCCTATTGGCGCGGCAATAAAGATGGGCGATGTTTTGGGCAAAGTCGGAAGTTCAGCGGTGTCTGAAGTGAACGACCAGCCGCACCTGCACTTTGAAATCAAACTTGACGACAACTTCCTTGACCCGAAACAGTTTGTTAAATTTGAAGAAGTAGATTATGTTCAGCCGGAGCCGTCCGCTTCAGCGTCGGCCAGCGCTGCTACTTCAAGCAGTGCGGCTCCTACAACTTCAAACAGTTCGGTTCCCACCACTTCGAATCCCGGAACGGCTTCACCTGCCAAATCATCGCCTGAAGTTTCCGGCGACGACTATGACTACGGCGATGAAGACGCTGAAACAATGATAATTGATTAATAAAAGACCCTCCTATGAATGCTCATAGGAGGGTCTTTTTGTCTATGTCGGCGGACACGTCTTATAAGACGGTTACAACAATAAAGCGGATAAAAATGTTAGAGTCAATAATCACGCACCTCGTGAACATTCTTAAAAAAGTATATCATAATTTTTTTTACTAATATATTTTTCCGTGACTGCGCGCCTTACGCGGCAAACATAGTTTGCACATCACAACTAAGTAATTTATTGTGCATTTATGCGCCACGTTAGGTGAGCTACCATCTGAACACGTAGTGTTCATTATATAGCTTTTCTATGTATATGACCCCATATAATATTTATTATTTTACTTATAATAGGTGTTTGAACCATTTCTTTTTCTGGCAAGAAAAAGAAACGCTTCACCAAAGAAAAAGTGCTTGCTCGCTTAGGTCGCCTAACGGCTCCAAGAAGCGCTCGCCCCCGCTAATTTCATCTTGAATCTGCGCTTCAAGATGAAAAAGCCCTGTAACTTTCCCGTTGACTTTGTGTACTACCGTGAATAAAGATATTCCGAGTTCCTATTAATTTAACACATCAAAAAAGCTGGTCTTCGGCGAACATCGGTAGGTGTGACCCCACCTTTGGCGGGTGTGATACAAAGTGACTTCTTTTATTATAGCCTTCAACGTCAATTGTGGCTACACTTTTGTTTAAAAGTGTATGTTATATAAACTATAAACGCCAATAAATAACTTAGGTGTCATATAATAAATTACTTAGTTGTGATGTATACGCACCCCGCTCATTTCACCATGAAGCATGGCTTCATGGTGAAAAAAGCCCTGTAACTTTCCCGTTGACTTTGTGTACTACCGTGACAAAAGATATTTCGAGCTCATATTGATTCAATCCATTAAAAAGTCAGTTTTTCAGCAAACATTGGAAGATGTGACCCCACCTGTAGGGTGGATGTGATTCTTTTTAATTCGTTTTGATTTATCTGCAATGTCTGTAAACCCGTCTGTAAGGCAGTCACTGTCACACACTGCAAGGTTCACTAAAAACACCTTTAATTTTTCTGTTGACTTTTATAATTTTTTATTATTAATATAAATTACATGATTATTATTTGGATTGAAACAATTCATACAGTGTGGGGCTGAAATTAAACTCTTTCATCAGCGTTTCGGCTTTTGTTTTTGCAGTCTCCATCACATGTTTTGAGGTGCTGCGCTTTACAGCTTTTATTAAAAGATTTTTAGGCGAGTGCTCAAAATCCACAAACTCCAGCATTTGCACTTTATAGCCCTGCCATTCCAATATTTTTCCCCGTATTGCATCGGTAGCCAACGCTGAAAAACGTTCCTTTATCAGACCGTAATCTGTGAGCGCAGAAAAGTTTTCTGTCTCTATCTGCCCGTTCAGCTCGTGCTGACAGCACGGAACCGATATTATAGCCTTTGCATTCCATGATACTGCGTTATATAGCGCATAATCTGTTGCCGTATCGCAGGCGTGCAGAGTAATGACCATATCCGGTGGAGTTTTAACGCTATATCCGTTTATATCCCCTATTTCAAAGCTCAGTCCGTCATACCGATACTTTTCAGCCAGTTTATTACACTTTTCTATTACATCAGCTTTTAAATCAAGACCTGTTATGCTCACTTTCATTTTTTTAATCTCAGTCAGATAGTAATATAATATAAATGTGAGATACGACTTTCCGCAGCCAAAATCCAGTATGTTTATACTGCTGAGTTTTAAAGAATCCACAACATTGTCCGCTATCTCAACAAAACGGTTTATCTGCCTGTATTTATCATACATAGAGCTAACGATATGTCCGTCCTTAGTAAACACGCCTAAATCAACCAGCGGCGGTATTGACGTGTTTTCCTCCAGCAGATACTTTTTCTTTCTGTTGTTGCCGGTTATGGCTTCGTCAGTTTTACTCGCAATCCGTTTTTTATCAGACTTTCTTTGCCTTTTTTTGAAACCTTCAGCATATAGAAAAAATCCGCGCCCCAAGCGTCGAGCTGTCTGAAGCTCTCTGACCGCATTATCTCCTCAACGGTGCCTGTTATCAAATCCGGTTCTACGTTCTCGTGAAAAACCTGTTTTTCTGTGTAGCAGGCGATTTGATATTTCTCTGTGCCGCCGATTTTTTTCAGCTCTATTTCAATCTTTTTATATTTGCCGTCTTTATGTTTTGGATTGCTTATTACAGCCTTTAAGATTCTTTCACTGAAAATTGTTTTTATATATTCCATTTCAGTTCCTCCTAAACCACAAACCCGCCGTTGACGCCGATAACCTGACCAGTTATGAACTCCGCTCCGCTTCCTGACAGAAAGTAAGCCAGCTCGCCCACGTCACGGGGTTTTCCGATTCTCATCACCGGGGTTTCGGAAATCAATTCTCTGACAGTATTTTCATCAAGCCCTGCGTTCATATCAGTATCTATAACCCCCGGCGCTATGCAGTTGACTCTTATATTTGAGGGGCCAAGTTCTTTTGCCAGCGCCTTAGTCATGCCGATAAGACCGGATTTGGCCGTTGAATATGCCACCTCGCACGAACTGCCCACTACTCCCCACATAGAGGATATATTTATTATTGAGCCAAAATGATTGTTTATCATATGTCTGACAACGCCGCGCGTCACTCTGTACGGACCGTTTAGATTGACCTCCATAACCTCCGACCATTCCTCCTCGGTTATATCCGTGAACAAATTAAACTTTGAAATTCCGGCGTTGTTGATAAGTATATCAACTCCGCCGAATTTATCTTCTATTTTATCAATCATGCTCTCAACCTGCTCCGGTACGCTTATATCCGCCTTTATAGGGTAACCGCCCGTCTCCTCCGCCAAAGCCTTTGCTTCACCGGCGGATTTGTTATAGTTGATTATAACGCTATATTCGCCTCGGTGCTCTGCAAATACCCGTGCGGTTTCAGCGCCGATTCCTCTTGAAGCTCCGGTAATCAATACAGTTTTCATAAAAACCACCTTTAAAGTATAAAGGAACGGTTTAAACCGTTCCAGTATGTTTTTTAAATATTGAATTTATCATGTATAACTTTAACTGCTTTTTCAGCATTTTCAAGCTTTATCAGAACCGAAACCTTTATTTCGGAAGTTGAAATCATATGAATATTTATGTCATTATCAAACAGAGCCTCAAACATTTTTGCAGCAACCCCGGGGTTGTTCACCATTCCGGCACCGACAATAGAAACCTTTGACAGGTCATCCCTGTGGTTGACTTCTTTATAATTTAAAATATCCTTTAACCCTTCCAAAACTTCCAGCGTTTTAGCCTCATTCTCACGCGTAACCGTAAACGCTATATCCTTTGTTCCCTCACGGCCTACTGACTGGAGTATCATATCAACATTTATATTCTCCTGAGCAAGCTGAGAAAATACTCTGAAAGCAATCCCCGGTGTGTTTTCAAGACCGACAACCGCTATTCTGGCAACATCGTTATCACGAGTTACTCCCCTAATCAACATTTTTTCCACACTAACTACCTCCTTAACAAGAGTGCCCGGCACTCTCTCAAAACTAGATTTAACTTCCAATTTTACATTATACTTCTTCGCCATCTCAACGCTTCTGTTATGAAGCACATTCGCCCCGAGGCTTGCAAGTTCAAGCATCTCGTCGTATGTGATTTCATCCAGCTTTTTTGCGTCCTTGCAAATACGCGGATCGGCAGTATAGACCCCGTCGACATCAGTATAAATCTCACATTTATCTGCACGCATAGCAGCCGCTATAGCAACAGCGGAAGTATCACTGCCTCCGCGGCCCAGCGTCGTTATATTATCATATTTATCCAAGCCCTGGAATCCTGCAACCACGATAATATTTCTTCTGTCAAGTTCAGACTGCATACGCTCAGTATCTATATTGTTGATACGCGCATTTCCCGACGCGGCGTTTGTATTAAACCCTGCCTGCCAGCCGGTTAAAGATACCACCGGGCATCCTATTTTTTCTATCGCCATCGCCAAAAGAGCTATAGAAATCTGCTCGCCGCTTGAAAGCAAAACATCCATTTCACGCTTTGAAGCGTCAGGATTTATTTCATTCGCCTTTGTGATTAAGTCGTCTGTGGTATCGCCCTGTGCAGACACTACCACAATAACTTGATTTCCCGCCTTATAAGTCTCGGTAACCCTCTCTGCAACATTGATTACTTTTGCGGCGTCAGCCACAGAACTACCACCAAATTTTTGAACGATAAGTCCCAAAAAAACCCCTCCTGTTTTTATATATCTTTTCAAATAAGAATTCCATGCCGTAAACACAGTTTTCCTTTTGAAAATTCTAAAATAATTTACTTAGGTATTTTCTATTATACACGCTCCGAGATTATCGGGCTTTAAAAGATGAAGCTTCCAATCCTTCATTTTGCTTATAAGCACCTTGCTGATGTTGCAGTTAAACGCTTGATTGTCGGCTTTTATAATTGCAATTATAGTCGGTCCGGCTCCGCTCAGATACACGCCAAGCGCGCCGTTGTCATAACAAAGCCTGAACAGGCTGTCCATATTAGGGATAAGCCGCTTTCTGTAATTTTGATGCAGTTTATCGCCTACTGCGGTCCTTATGTTTTCATACTTCCCGGACATGAGGCTTGCTGTCAGCAGCGCGCTGTGCCCGGCATTATATACCGCGTCGTCATGAGACACGGATTTAGGCAGAACCCCTCTTGATTTTTTGGTTTGAAGATAGAAGTCCGGCACTAGAGCCGCAAAACACAAATCTTTCGGATTAAGCTCAGTCTTAACATACCGTATAGCATATTTGGTTCTGACATTCACGGTAAATCCGCCGAGCAGAGCAGGCGTCACGTTGTCGGGATGCCCCTCAATATCCGCAGCCAGCTTTAACAGCTCATTCATAGACAGTCTGTCTCCGGAAAGTTTATTAGCCGCAACTATTCCTCCGACTATTCCGGCGCTGCTGCTTCCAAGCCCCCTGGTAATCATTATGTTATTCTCCAGGGTGAGTTTAAGACCAGGGCATTTATGGCCGACCATCTCAAAAACTCTTTTCATGGATTTATATATTAAGTTGTTCTCATTTTCAGGCAGGAATTTTTTTGAGTCATCCAAAATATTAATCTGCAGTCTGCCCGAATTATTTTCCTCGGCGGTAACATAATTATACAGCCCCAGCGCAATACCCATGCTGTCGAATCCGGGGCCGATGTTGGCCGATGTTGCAGGAACTCTGACCTTAACCATTTTATTCAGCCACCAATCTTATCTTTCCCAAAACGTTATATCCGCCAAGCTCGCCGTCAACTGACACAAGTTTGTCAAATTCATAACCGGTCATTTCAGGCGTTACAACCGCAAACTCATCTTTATATTTCTCGCCGTCCAAAGTTATAACATCGTATCCTTTTTTAGCAAACGTCTCCGGAGCCGCCTCCGTCTTTGAAAGCCTCACATAAAATCTTGACGGCAAAGTTTTGGCGTCGAGCAAATAGCCTTCCTGCCCCTCGCTCCAGCCTAACCTGATATGCTTATCCTTATGCTTTACAGTATCTATTATATCTGAAAGCACCGCGCTGGCTGTCGGAAGCGCTCCGGCGCCGCGGCCGTAAAACATCACGTCTCCCAGCCCCTCGCCTCTGACCATAATACCATTGAATACGTCATCTATTCCCGCAAGGGGATGTGAAGAATCCAGAATAGCCGGGCAAACCATAGCATAAACGCCGTTTTCAGCCCTTGAAGTTATACCCAGCAATTTTATTACTGCGCCGAACTTAGCCGCGTATTCCACATCCTCAAGGGTTACTTTTGTGATACCCTCGCACGGAATCTCATCACTGTCAACAAATTTGCCAAACGCCAAAGACGCCAGTATGGCAGTCTTACGGCAGGTGTCGTGACCTTCAATATCAGCGGTCGGGTCTTTTTCTGCATACCCGTTTTCCTGAGCGCCTTTCAGTGCGTTCTCAAAGGTTTCCCCTTCTTTAATCATTTGGGTCAAAATGTAATTCGTGGTACCGTTCAAAATACCATATATATCAGTAAGCTCATTTGCGGCCAAACTGGTGTAAAGAGGTCTTATAATCGGGATACCTCCGCCTACGCTCGCTTCAAACAAATAGTTAACGTTATTGTCCTTAGCTATTTTAAGAAGTTCGGTTCCGTGTTTTGCAACAAGTTCTTTATTTGAAGTTACAACGCTTTTACCGGCCTCAAGCAGTTGTTTTGTGAACTCATAAGCCGGTTTTGTGCCGCCCATGACTTCCGCCACAACTCCGATTTCAGGGTCGTTTAAAATATCCTGAAAGTCCTTAGTAAAGCATTTATACTGACTGTCCGGAAAATCTCTTAAATCCAGTATCTTCCCGACTGTTATTTCCTCGCCGCTGCGGCGTTTTATTGATTCGGCGTTAGTGGCAATAAGCTCTCCGACGCCGCCCCCTACAACACCGAATCCCATAATTCCTATCTTCATTGGTATATTCCTCCTGCTCTGTTATCTTCTAAAAACATAAACCGGTTATCAAGTTAAAAATATTAGTCAAACTTATTAATAACTATACCCGTTATGAGTTTAGGCCAGAAATAGGTAGATTTTTGAGGCATTTTCTCATTAGCCAAAGAAATATCCTTTATTTCTGAAATCTTTGTCGCATTTATCAAAAACGAGCATTGATAATCGCCGTTCTTTACACAGTTAACCGCGTCAGACGCGTCTCTTGTATATACAAGGTGATCCTGGTTGGCTAAGCTTGCGTAATCTATATCAAAATACTTTTCTAATATAAGCTTATGCAGTATTGTAACGTCCAAATATTTATAAGCATTGCTCTTATCCTTTATTAAATCATCCATTATATGAACATCTTTGAGTTCAAGCAGATAATAATAATTTCCGCCGGTATAGAACGCAAACCTCTTTTCATCAACGGTGTTGCGTAGTTTAGTCATTATTATCTCCGCAAAATCGCCCTCGGTGAAGTATATCTTAGACGCGTTAAAATCATCGGTCAGCATACTGATTGTAAGCTGTTCAGAGAAGTTTTTAACGTTTTTTATCATTCTGTGTGTGGGAAATACAAAAAGACCGCTGTCATCCATCGAAACAAGCATCATCATAGTATAGTCATACGACTGGGTGCCGATTTCAGTTCCGTCAGCTTCATGACGGGCGTTTCTGTAATTCAGAGCAGTCTCGTATCTATGGTGACCGTCGGCAATAAACAATTGCTTATTTTCAAACTTTTTAGAAATAACATTAATTATAGCCGGGTCTTTTATAATCCAAATATTTTGAATAACATTCTCCCTGGTTGTAAAACTAATATCAGGAGCTCCGTCTGAACACTCTGAAATAATATCAGCGATTGCCTGGTCAGGGTCCATATAAAGCGAATATATTTGGCTCATATTTGTCTTAGTTGCTTCCATTAAATCAAGTCTGTCACGCTTTGCCTTTTTCAAAGTTTCCTCATGAGGCAGAATAACTTTTTTTGAGAACTCCTCAAGCTGAACCAAAGAGATAATACCCTTCAGCGAATGTGTAGGGGATTCTTCAGTATCAAGCTGAAAAACCTGCTCATAGATATAAAACGCCGGTTCGTCTTCAAACACAAGAACCTGTTCCTCTATCCACTTATTCAAATACGCCGCGCTTCTGGTATACTTGTTATTGTCAGAATCATCGCTTTCAAATTCCATACCGTAATCCAAGCGAATAACGTTATACTCATCCTTATTATAAAGCTCCTGCTGTTCTTCCGCTGAAATTATGTCATACGGAGGAGCTGTAACCATATCTAAATCTTTAAATTTTTCTGTATTATATCTAAGCCCTTTAAAGGGTACTACTTTTGCCATTATTATCATCCTTCCGGAATAATTTAATTTTCGCGCTGACAAATGTTACAGCACGGACAATTTATCATAATCGATAACATATCATATTAGATAATACAACATATTTGTCAATACGTCAAGGTAAATTTACTCTGCGCATGTAAATATTTTCCCAAAAATTCCTGGATTTTTTAGATTTAATCTACAAATAATATTATTGTGATAATTAATGAAATTATTACAAATCTATTTAAACATAGTAGAATTTGTTGGAAAGGAGAACCCATGGGAAAATTCAGTACCGGTATGCTTCTTGGAACAGTGTTTGGAATAGGAATTCTAATGCTCGACAAGAAGAATGTTAAAAAAGCAAAAAAGATGATGAACGGAATGCACTTTTAACCTCCAAACACCAATTATTAAGAGCCGCGCAAATTTGCGCGGCTCTTAGTTTTATAAACTTAATAATAAAATAATATCAACCATTTGTATATAAACAAATGGTTCGCATGTTGCGTTTACTCGTCAAATGCAGTACATTAAATAAATTCTAAAGCCAATAAAGTTAATTTTAACTACGGTTAATATTTAAAATATAATACTTTAACTTAAATATTATTTTATACATTTCCGTCCCTATTAACTTCAATCACATCGGTACGGCCGAGTAAATAATCAACTGAACAATTAAGGTAATCAGCAATCTTTGCAAGATTATTAGCTTTAGGCATTGAATTCTTCATATTTGACATAGTATTAAGCCCTAAATTAATATCTTTAAGCATTTTTTTGACGGTGACATTGCGCATTTTTGCTACTAGCCTAATTCTATCAGCAACCTTGCCGGAAATATACATAAATTTAACCTCCATATTTTGTGCATTTATTGCAAAAATCTAAATATAGATATTTCACCGTCGACAACAACTAAACTTAGAAATGCAGTATTTTCATAACAGTTATAAGTTTCATATGACTATACCATATTACACCTGTAGATAGTAATATAATTAATCAAGAGCAGTTTAACTGCTACAAAACTATTATAAAACTTTAAAATTATTGTTTTCAGTATTTACTGCACTGCTGTTAATTTCTATTACATCAGTACGCCCGAGGAGATAGTCAACAGAGCAGTCAAGACAATCAGCAATACGTTCAATTTTATCTACTGACGGTATTTTATTTTGCTTTTCAATATCATAAATAAAACCTTTATTTATACCGCATTTTTCTAAAAGGTATTTAATTGAAATTCCTTTTTGCTTAGCTCTTAGTTTTATTCTTTCTGTCATTTGTAAGTTTTGCATAAGACATTTTGCTCCTTTTTGTTAACAAGCGATAATTTTCCACAATATAAGTAAAATACTCGGCATATTTTTTTGCGGTATAATAACACATTTATTATATTAAAATCAAATTACTCTATAAAATTATAATTTAATCATCTAAAAAGCTATTAATGAAAAATTATATAATAAAATGACATAATTTGCAACAAAATTAAAATAAAAAATATGTATGGCGATTATACTTTAAACAGTTAACATCTATAACTGCCTTAATATTACATATAAATTTATGTTAATAATTTTTGAAATAATAATTTAAAAAAAGATAATATAATTTATGAAAAAAGAAGCAGGTTTTGAAAACAGGAACCCTTTCGTTGAGCTGGGATTGGTAATTTCAGTTTTGAGAAAAGCCAAGGGCTACACCCAATACAACTCGAAGAGAGGGCACAAATCAGCTGTTCTCATCTTAGTTCTATTGAAGCTCCTAATATATCTTCCTAATTTTCTTTAGAAGTATTCTTCAATATTGCTGATATTTTAGAAGTTAAACCCGGCGACCTGCTTAATCTTAATTTGCCATCGTCCTATTTTAATAAAGATGAAGAAGAGAAAAAATTAGAAGATAAGTAGAGGAAGTAATAAAATGTATTTAAAAAGATGAAGAACTCTGCGTATAAATGCAGGATTAGGGCAAACAAAAATTGCTGAAATATTAGGAATACAACAAACGGTATACTCTCGATATGAGAGAGGGTTTCAAACTATACTGTTACATTTTCCAGTGAAACTTGCAGACTTTTATAATAAATCAACTGATTACATATTAAGTCTCACAAATGAAATAAATCCACATTAAAGTAATAATATTTACAAATATATTGAACACTGCGTGTTCAGATGGTAGCTCACCTAACGCGCTTGCTAGCGCAAGCCTACCGAGGTTCACTAAAAAACCTACTTTTTTTATGTATTATAAAAGCTGAAAACTTAGTTTTTTGATAAGTTAAACTAATAGGAACTCGAAAAATCTTTTTTCACGGCAGTTCACAAAGTCAACGGGAAAGTAGTAGGGCTTTTTTCATCATGAAGCCATGGCTTCATGGTGAAATGAGCGGGGTGCGAGCGCCCCTTGGAGCCGCAGGCGACCTA
>OGXS01001641.1_pt1 | contig 13996 bp, 10 predicted proteins | sample 1576371 | NCBI WGS metagenome assembly OGXS01 (sample SAMEA3541475, study PRJEB24748) | human gut metagenome | biome: human gut; feature: human-associated habitat; material: faeces | place: China | collected 2012
GGTCGAAGGGGTGGGGCACTTCGAGCCGCTGCGCCACTATGCCGAGGTGCGAGTACGGCTGGAACCGCTGCCGCGCGGAACGGGGGTGCAGTTTGGCACGCGCTGCTCTGAAGATGACCTCGATCGCAACTGGCAGCGTCTCGCTCTGAGCAATGCCATGGAGCACGACCATGCGGGCGTGCTCACCGGGGCGCCCCTCACCGATGTGCGCATCACGCTCATCGCTGGCCGGGCGCACGCCAAACATACCGAGGGCGGAGACTTTCGGCAGGCCACGTACCGCGCGGTTCGCCAAGCGCTCATGACGGCTCGCGAGCAGGGAGCGTGTGTGCTGTTGGAGCCATGGTATCGGTTTCGACTTGTCGTTCCCGCTGATAAGGTTGGTCGCGCGCTCACCGATCTCACGCGCATGGCAGCGGTATTCGAAGCGCCCGAAGCGGCAAGCGAGATGGCGGCAATCAAGGGAGTCGTCCCGGCTTCCGAAACCGGCGAATATGGGCTCGAAGTCGCTCGGTATACTGGAGGACGCGGTCGCATCTCACTTGAATTCGAAGGCTATGCAAGCTGCCATAACGCGGAAGCGGTCATCGAAGCCGGCGCATACGATCCGGAGGCAGACCTCCCCAATACGCCTGACTCCGTGTTCTGCAGCCATGGCGCTGGCCATACCGTCAAGTGGTACGACGTGCCGGAACACGCCCACACGACGGTCGATCCCGCGCGCCTGCGCCCATGGCGCCCAGCCGACGCTGCGTTTTTCTCAAAATGACGAAGCCAACGGAGCGGCACGTATCATTTTGAGCACCAGGCCCGGCTGGGATGCCCATACAAGATGACCTGCAGCGCAAGCGGTAGGAGCGGCATGCAACGACGCGTTCGACCCAGCTGGAATGCACCAAACATGACGGTCTTCGGCCCTTTCGACCAGCATTGCGATTATCGTCACCCATCCCACACGCACAGGTGCATCTCGCCGCGCAGCGAGGGGTAAGGCTACCCCGGACGACGGTCCCGCGTCCAGCCACTCGAAAATGAATCCGTTCGATAATTAATAACGACACCCCAAGCGCTCATGTATCCAAAAATGCGCTAAGTCGGTCTTTTTATCTGCGGAATGATGGTGCGGACTCCCCACCGCCCTGGTAGAGGACTTGGCAACAAGCCTTCTATCAGGGCGGTGATCAGATGGCACCCCTCTTTGACCAGATAAAAAGACCGACTTAGCGCATTTTTGGATAAAAACTCGCAACTAGTGGGGTTATTAATTCTAAAGCGCGCGATCTAGCTCCGCCTTGAGGTGGGCGGCGGCGCTGCGATGGGCCAGAAACGAGAACGCCCCGCACGCTGCAACCCATGCGACCATAAGGCCTGCAAGCAGTGCAGGCGATGCAGCCGATTCCATGCCGCAGAGCGCCCGGGCGAGCTCCGCCGCCTGGCCACCCGGCATGAGCCACCACACCTATTACAGCGCACCGCCAAGACCGCGCGCAAGACCATCCAAGCGCGGCAATCCCGGCGAGGGCGCTCTAATCCTCCTTGATCTGGATGCCCAGAAGACCAGCGAGCTGCACGGCCTGCTCGGGACCAACGATGCAACCGCGCAGCTCGCGGAACGTATTCGATACGATGATGCCGGAAATATCGCATGTCGAAAGGTCTATTCCCAAAAGCGGTGTGCGGAACACATCCGCGCGCGTTAGGTCGCACGACTCGAACGCGCTGCGCTTGAGCGAAACGTCGTGCCACAGGCTCTCGGCCAGATTCGTCTTCCGTGCACGCAAATCGCGAATGGAAGCCTCCGAGAACTCTGTGTAGCGCATCTGGCTCTCTGCCAGCAAGACGCTGGTAAAGCGGCCTTTCTGAAAGCTCAGGCCCGGAGCGGAGCACGAGATGAAGTCGCACCGGTTGAGCCAGCAGCGCTCCATCGAGCACGAGATGAACCGGCACCCCATGAACTTTACATCGGTAAACGTGCAACGAGAGAAGTCGACGTCCTCGAACACGCAGGATTTGAAGACGACTTGGTCGAACGTTGCGCCTCCTGCCGACACCGCGGCAAGCTCAAGCCCATCGAAGGCCGTCATCGTCACGAGCGCATCGCCCTCGGCAAAGAGCGCGAGCAACTCGTCGCTGCCCACATGCGCATTGATATGCTCGCTTGCCCGCGCAAATCCTACACGTCGCGCCATATCGACCTCACCGCACGCCCGAAATCGCCATCGAAGTTGGCCGCCTTGCGAAGGCCCGCTGCGCGGCCCCGCCCATTGTCCCACAAGGCCAACGCGCGTAAAAGGAGGGTACGGAGCGCGACGTCCCACAAGTCCGCGCACAGCGCCAGGGCCCTGCCATGTCCCACAAGTCCGCGCACAGCGCCACTCCCCAGCAACCACCCGAGAATCTATGCGCAGCTCCATGCCCCGCAAATCCACTATGATTTGAATTATGGGCGGGCAAGCCCCCCGCACGACGCCAGCGAGGCCACCGCCCGTTAGCCGCCTAACCGCATCTCACAAAGGAGCACGCATGGCACTTCAGGAGATACCCATCAGCGACCTCAGCATCAATCCGTTCGAGCTCATCGGCACGGAATGGGGGCTCGTGACCGCCGGCGACGCAACGGGCTTCAACACCATGACGGTGAGCTGGGGCGGCATGGGCGTGATCTGGGGCAAAAACGTCGTAACGATCTACGTTCGCCCGCAGCGCTACACCAAGCGCTTCATCGATGCCACGGGACGATTCACGCTCTCGTTTTATGCCCCGGAGCACAAGCGCGCGCTCGGGGTGCTTGGAACGAAAAGCGGCCGCGATGGCGACAAAGTTGCCGAGGTGGGGTTCACGCCGCTCTTCCTCGATGACACGACCGCATTCGAAGAGGCGCGCCTGGTTCTCTCGTGCCGGACGCTCTACGCCGACGACATCAAGCCGGAATGCTTCCTCGAACAAAGCTGCGACAGCACCCATTACCCCGAGCATGACTATCACACCATGTATATCGCCGAGGTTGAGCACGTCTATCGCGCGGAGTAGACTGCGTGCACGTATATTGTTTCCGCAGGTCAGATGGCATGTCAAGACCTTTTGACGGCGCCAATGCGCCGTGATTGGGGCCATGTCGGGCCCTTTTGATGGTACGCTAGCTCGCGCCATGGCACGCTCCTTCTCGACAGGGCCGTGCCGAAGATCGAGGGAGGGCAAGGATGCAGATCGGAGCGCGCATACGCGACCATCGTACTCAGGCGGGCATGTCGCAAGACGACCTCGCCATGCGCGTATACGTGAGTCGTCAGACCATCAGCTCGTGGGAAAACGATAAGACGTATCCCGATGTGCAAAGCCTGCTCCTGCTCTCCGAGATCTTCGACACGTCCATCGACGACCTCATCAAAGGAGACGTGGAGACCATGACCAGTACGCTCGATTCAGATGCAACCACCATGAAGCGGCTTGGCTACACCATGCTCGGCTTCCTGGCCCTGATGCTGCTTGCTTTGATTTGGCAGACAGTTCAGCTCGTGGTTTGGGATTGGCCATTTACCCAGACGTTGCCCACCTTCGTGCTCGCACTCATGCTATGGGGCATCGCGATGTTCGCAGCCATTTGGGCGGAGCGCATCAAAAAGGAGCATGACCTCGTAACCTATCACGAGATCGTCTCCTTCTGGAAAGGCGAGCCCATCGACCGCGATACGCCTCGCGGGCGCCGCCTACGTTTGATCCCTACCTGGATGAAGGTCATCCGCACGATCGGCATAACGCTTCTCGCGGCAGCGATCGGCGCCTTCGTGGGCTACGGCGGCTCCGCACTCGTTGACCTGCTGTTTGGGTAAGTTCTAGGGCAATGGCGCCGGCACCGCATTTAGATGGTGGCCCGGCACCGGGCAGAATGGCAGCTCGGCGCCGGGCATGGCACGGTCAAATGACAACGCATTACCTGGTGTCGAGCGGTCAATCGGCTCTCCAAATCCCGTTATGAAACGCCAACACCCGGTATTGAATTGTCAAAACGGCCATTGCCCATTCAGCGCAGGCGATTAAGGGCGGCGAAGAGCTCGCACGGGCGAGGGCGCGCCAGACCGCAGGCAGCATCTCCGTAAGGCGAAAGTGCCTCCCAACCCTGCTCGTCAAGAACACGGAAGGCCTCGTCTACCACATCCCGTAGCGCGCGCATGCCATCGAGCAGCCCATGCTCGAGCACCACGCGCACCATCTGGGCAAGAGCCGCGGACTGCTCAGCATCCACGAGCTGCTCGACCAAGCGCAGGTCCGCGTCGTACGAGCCAACAGTAAACCCGTCACGACCGCGCCCGCGGACCTTGAGATGCTCGTGCCGAGCGGTTCCAGCACCGTCGCCTCCCCTTGCTCGGCCACGACGCCCGGGCCGCCCCGTCGAGCGGCGCTCGAGCCTTCCACCCAGCTCAAGCGGACGCGATGCCGGGGCATCTTGATCCGATGACGATGAAGCGGAGGTCTCGCCCGCCTCGCCCGCCTCGCCCGCCGAAACGCCCAGGCCGGGTGCCTCCGGGTGCGTGCCCGCCAACCGCGCATCGGCAAGCACAGCTCGTACGCGCTCCGTGATATCGTTTGCCTCGTAGGCGTCCATCTGAATAACGCTATCTGCCACCGGGAAAAACGCTCCCGAGCTTCCCATCACGAGCACGCAGCTCACGCCGTGCCGCTCCCAAAGGGCGCGCACGCGCTCGACGAATGGCGTGATGGGCTCGTGCTCCGCCGCAACCACCGCCTCCATGAGCGCGTCGCGCACCATGAAATTCGTTGCCGACGTGTCTTCATCGATCAGCAGCGTCCGAGCGCCGGCCTCGAGGGCCTCCACGGTCGACGCCGCCTGCGAGGTGCTTCCGCTTGCGTCTCCCGTGCTGAACGAGCGCGTATCGCGACCATCTGGAAGGTTGTTGATGAACGAGGAGATATCGACCGCATGCACGACGCGACCGTCTTCCGCGCGCAGCTTGATCGCCGTCTCATCGGTTACCACAAGTTCGCGCCCATCGCCCGCAATATGGTCGTATACACCCTCTTGCAGTGCTTTGAGCAGAGTCGACTTGCCATGGTAGCCACCGCCCACGATGAGGGTGATGCCCCGGCGAATGCCCATGCCGCGCACACGGCCGCGGTGGGGCAACTCGAGCGTCACACGCATGCTTTCGGGAGAGGTGAAGGGCCGAGCGCCCGCAAGCGGCTTCGCCGAGACACCGCTCGACCGTGGCAAGACCGAACCGTCCGCAACAAAGGCCACGAGGTCCCGCTCCCGCATCGCAGAGCGGACTGCCCGCTGATCGTCGGCCAATTCCGCTGCCTTCTGAGCCGCGCACCGCCCAGCGTCGTCTAACATGAGCGCGCGCTCCACACAAACCGGGATGAGGTCCAGCAGCATACGCGCTGCAGCGCGTGCATCGATGGTGCGACCATGCGCCGGGAGACCCGCCTCGAAGCGCAGCATCACCGCGCCATCCGGCGCGATCTCGCATGCCGACCGCGCGAGTATCTCGGGGCCCGGATTGCTTGTTCCGATAAACCCGCTCTTGCCCGAGCCTCCCACCTTGAAGCTCGCTTGCGCCGCCTCCTTCGAGAACCGTCGCACGAGCAGGTCCTCCGTCGCCGTGCGCCTATGCGCGGCATCGCGGCAACATGCCGGAAGCCCGGAAACATCGCCTGGAACATATACAGCGAGCTGAGAGGGCGCGGCGAACGGATCCCCCTGTACGTGGGCGATATCCAGCTCGAAATCACCGAAATCGTATGTTCCGCGCAGACCCTTGTATGCCGGGTATCCGAGCCGATCGATTGATGCGAGCTGGCGCTCCAAGTCCCGGTCCGTCTTCATGCCGCCCCCTTTGCTAGCTCATCCGATTGTAGCAAGGTGTCCGATACGCTGCTTGTGGGCGAAGGGGCGCCCGCAGGCGCGCCGCGCACACCGCCCGCGCCACCGCACCTGCCCCCGGCCTCACCGCACCTGCCCCCTGCCTCGGTTGGCGAGCAACCACGCATGGGTACCATGGAGTCATCCAGAGAAACGGAGGTGACCGTGACAACGCTCTTTCTGCTGGCTGCACTCCTAGCCGTTGTGCTCGCCTATTGCACCGCGAGCATAATCATCATGCGCGCGGGCCGCAGCACCCCGCCCGAAGACCTTGAGCACCTCATCGTGCTCGGCGCCATGGTCCGGCCCGACGGACTGCCCACGCGCGCGCTGCGTTATCGGCTCGAAGCGGCGCGCTCCTATCTTGCCGAACACCCCGCCACCATCGCTATCGTATCCGGTGGCCAGGGCGCCGACGAACCCGTTAGCGAAGCGGCTGCGATGGCATGCTGGCTCGCAGACCGCGGCATCGGCAGCGAGCGCATCATTCAGGAGAGCGCCTCGACCACCACAGCCGAAAACCTCTCGCTATCCGCTCAACTCGTGCCCGGACTCCGAAAGCGGCGCGTAGGTATCGTGACAAACGACTTCCATCTTTATCGCTCCCTGCTCATCGCTCGCAAACAGGGGTTTCAACGAGTCTGGGGCGTTCCCGCCGCCTCCACGCCCGAAAATCTTCCCGTTAACCTCGCCCGCGAGTGCTTCGCCCTCATCAAAAACCGCATCCAGGGCAACCTCTAGCTTTACCACTCCAGAAACCGCCCGCTCGCGACGCTTGTCGCGCATCCCCGCGCCCCACCGATGTCTTGATGCCCACACGGGGTGTTCGTGCCGCGAATAGGGACCTTTTGGACAGCCGGTACGGCTGGCCCCACCCCGGGGGGTCAACAAAACTCCTGTTGGCACGCAGGCGTACCGCACCTTCGGGTGACGTCCCGCTCAAAACGAACAAATTCGAGCCTCGAACATGCGAAGGCCCGCCAGAAATCCGTCCCTACCGACAAACGCGGGCCGTGCGGCGCGCCAGAAAGGCCTGCGCCTCCCAGCTCTTATGAAGGGCAGCCCTCATTGATCCTTCCCAGGTCAGGTCAGAGCTCGTCGTACGGCATGCGGCGGCGGACGAAATAGTACAGCGCCAGCAGCGGCCATGCGAACGGGAAGAAGCAATAGCTCATGCCCAGCACCGCAAGACGCGCCGCGTAGAACACCCAGCGCCCGAGCCCCTCGCGCTCTCTGGTTTCGCACGTCATGCGCACGAAGCTGCCTCCCGGCGTGGACCCACCGTGCAACCATGGAAGCACGCCTTCAACCAGCAGGAACGTCGCAACTGACACGACGAGAATCCAGGGCGCTCGCGCCAAGCGATCCCCGCCCGGTACGTTCTCGAATAGCATCGTGAGCATCGTGGTCGCCACGATGACGATCAGCCCCATAAGAAGGCTATCGAGCCAGAACGCCACGCAGCGGCGCACGAACCCCGGTTCATGGGTGATATCGCTGGCATTTGCCAGCGCACCCGGCGGCAGCACGCGCCCGAGCTGCGCTGCGCACCACCAGCCAATCGCCGCACCAAGCGTGTTGTACATGAGATCGTTGACATCGGCGGTGCGGTACGCGTACGGATAAATTCCGAGCAACCCCGTGCCCTGCGCGAGCTCGATGCAAAGCGAAGCCACAAGCCCCGCCGCCACCGAAGCCCCAAACCCCCAGCGCAGTAGGCGCCCAGCGATAAACCCGAGGGGCACGAAGAACGCCACGTTAAACGCAATCTGCGGAATCGTCGATATGCCCTCGCGCTCGAAATCGCCTATACATGCCAAGGGATTTAGTTGCCATGGCACACCGTACGTGATGCCCAAGCCAGAATCTCCCGACGGCAGCGGGTAGAGGGTAAAACAACCGAGACCAAGCAGGTAGAGCACCGCGAGATAGGTCGATACCACCGAAACGAATTTGAGACGCCCATCGCGATGGTAGAGATACGCCAAAATAGGCAAGGTGAGCGCCGTGGCCGCAAGCGGCCACAAACCCACCGCGAGCATGAAGTTCTCGCTGTATCCGCTTATGAATCGCTCGATCATGCCCATGGCTACCCCGTGTTCAAAATCGCATTTGCACCGCAGCGCTATGCCCCATTGCCTACGCTGCCAGCCATTTTTACAGGTACACGCCAGACACACCATCGATTTTGCTTACGTGTAGCTTACGGTTTGGTAAGAAGATGAGCAGGGAGTGTCCAGATGTGCGCGGCCGTCGCGAAAAAGGGCGCGAGATGCTTCGGGCCTGGGCGCGTGAAGCGTTCTCAAAAGGGCCGCGCATTGCCCCCTCAAAAGATGCACGGAAGCCACTGCAAGCGATATGCTAAGAAGATAGCAAACTCATTCTGGAAAACGGGGGTTGCCCATGGCAATCGAAAAGGTCAGGGCGTATTTAGCCGAACATGACATGGCAGATCGCATCTTGGAATTCGAAGTTTCGAGTGCCACCGTCGAACTTGCCGCCCAGGCGGCGGGCGTGGAACCGGAGCGCATCGCGAAAACGCTCTCGTTTCACGTGGGCGACCGCGTGGCGCTCATCGTTGCCGCGGGAGACGCGCGCATCGACAATCAAAAGTACAAAGCGCAGTTTCACACCAAGGCGAAAATGCTCAGGGCCGAGGAAGCCGAGCAGCTCATTGGCCATGCCGTCGGCGGCGTGTGCCCCTTCGCCGTGGACGACGGATGCGATGTGTACCTCGACGCCTCGCTCCGCCGGTTCGAGACGGTCTTCCCCGCCTGCGGCAGTGCGAACAGCGCCATCGAGCTCACGCTGAACGAACTCGAAGAGCTCTGCGCACCCTGCACCTGGGTCGACGTGTGCAAGCTACCGGCCTAGCGCGACGCGCAAAACGACCCCATGTAAAATCACCCCAGGGTTTTTAACATTACCGTCCCGTGCGAGCGAGACGGCAGCCACCTTGGCTATTCCGCAGCACGCCCCGCACGCGCCAGTCCCACCAAGCACACGACGGAACCCACAGCTGCAAGCACACCACCTGCAAGCCCGATGCTCGACAGCGAAAACGCCGTGCTCGCCATGCCGCCAATAAACGACCCAGAACCAATCCCCAAATTGAATATCCCCGAGTATAGCGCGACCGCCACGGAAGCCTCGTCCGGTCGCGCGTAGCGAATAATCTCGGCCTGGAACGCGATGCCGAACGCCGTGTTGCACGCTCCCCACAGCGCGAGCATGCCGAATATGCCTGCTACAAACGGTGCCGCGACATTCAACAGGAGCAGCGCAGCCGAAAGCCCCGCGAGCGCCGTACCCAAGAACGGAAGCCGGTGCGCGTCGTAGGCTCGCGAGAACAGAAGGCTCCCTGCGAGCCCGGCAGCGCCGAAGACCGTGAGCGCCATGGTGGCGGTACCGGCATCGAGGTGCGTGACCTGCGTAAGATACGGGTCGATGTAGCTGTACGCCGTGTAATAGCCGGTCGCCACGAGCAATGTGCTCACATAGACCGTCAGGAGCGCACGGTTGCGGAAGAGACCAGGCAGCTGACGCAGTCCGAAACGCTCGCCAGCGGGAATGCGCGGAAAGATGGCCGCCATGTAGACTGCGAGAGCTGCGCCCACCACGCCCACGCAGGCAAACGTCATGCGCCAGCCCACCGCCAATCCGATCGCACGACCAAGGGGCAGGCCGAACACCATGGCGACCGACGTTCCCGTCGCGACCATGCTGAGCGCAAGCGACCCATGCTCCGGCGCGACCGCACGCGTCGCCATGACCGAGGCGATCGACCAGAAGATCGCATGCGCGCAGGCAACGAGCAGGCGCGCTGCAACGAGCAGCTCGAAGGTGGGAGCCACAGCGCAGGCGAACTGACCCGCCGTGAACAGCGCAATTACCGTGAGCAGCAGCCGTTTGAACTCGAAGCGCGATGCGAACACCATAAGAGGCAGCGAGAGCGCCATGACCGCCCATGCATAGATCGAGGTCATCATGCCAGCCTGCGCCTCGGTAAGGCCGAAGCCGCCGGCGATGCTGCTCAAAAGGCCGATGGGCATGAACTCCGAGGTGTTGAATACGAATGCCGAGCAGGTGAGACCCGCAAGCGCAAGCCACTGCCGCGCCGTCATGGAGCCGCTCTGCGGGGAAGCTGCGCACGCTGCCGCACCGCGAACGGCAGACGACTCGGTTGCGGCAGCAGCGGCAGATGTAATCTCAACGGCAACCGCTTCTCCGCATTTTTCCATCGTCCATCCCCTCTCCCTGCTATTCGGGCGCTCGCCATACCCAACAAACGGTTCGCGATTGTAGCAAAGTGAGGCTCTGGCGTTGGCCCTGGAGACACGGCAACATTTCCGAAACATCCCGCCGCGAGCAATGGCGCAAACGCGCCCCGCGAAACGCCTGCCGTGCACCCGTCAGACAAAAACTTCCGGATATCAACGGTTGTTTTCCGAGTCGCCGAGTATAGACGATTTTAGCTCGCGTTTACCTGGGAAAACATTCGAAATTTCGGACGTCTACTCGACACATCCAAGAATAACCGTTGATATCCGAAAGTTTTGGCGCTCAAACACCGGCGACCCCGCCACCGGCATGGGCAGCGGGGCCGCAATGTTAGAAAAACCCTGGAGTTCTTTTACATGGTGCTAGTCCTTCTTGATCCAGGAGAACATGGAACGAATCTTCTCGCCTGCCTGCTCAATCGGATGGCTGTTAATCTCTTCGCGCTTCTCGAGCAGCCACTTATGGCCGTTGTTGCAGTCGTCGACGAACTCCTGTGCAAAGCTGCCGTCCTGGATGCGAGCCAGGATCTGCTTCATAGCCTCGCGGCTCTGCTCGTTGATGACCTTGGGGCCGGCATAGTACTCGCCGTACTCGGCCGTGTTGGAGATGGAGTAGTTCATGAAGTGGATACCGCTCTCGTACATGAGGTCCACGATCATCTTCATCTCGTGGTAGCACTCGAAGTACGCAAGCTCGGGCGGATAGCCAGCCTCGGTCAGGGTCTCAAAGCCCGCCTTCACCAGCTCAACAAGGCCGCCGCACAGCACGGCCTGCTCGCCGAACAGGTCCTCCTCGGTCTCCTCCTTGAACGTGGCCTTGATGATGCCGGAACGGGCACCGCCCACGCCCCAGCAGTACGCCAGCGCGATGTCCCACGCGTTACCGGTAGCGTCCTGCTGCACGCAGGCGAGGTCGGGCACGCCGGAACCCTCGGTGTACTGGCGACGAACGATGTGGCCCGGGCCCTTAGGCGCGCACATGATGACGTTCACGTCCTCGGGCGGCACGATGTAGCCGTAGTGGATGTTGAAACCATGGGCGAAGGCGAGCGTGTTGCCGGGCTTGAGATGCGCCTTGATGTGCTCCTCGTAGACCTTGGGCTGGGTCTCATCAGGCGTGAGAATCATGATGAGGTCGGCTTCCTCGGCCGCGGTGTCCATGTCGCACACCTTGAGGCCCGCCTCCTCGGCCTTGGCCCAGCTGCTCGAGCCCTCGCGCAGGCCCACACGCACATCGCAGCCCGAATCGAGCAGGTTGAGCGCATGGGCGTGACCCTGGCTTCCGTACCCGATGATGGCAATCTTCATGTCCTGGATCACCTCGGGCTTGCAGTCCGCCTCATAGTAAATCGTTACAGCCATTTCTTGTCTCCTTTGAATCGTGGCTGATAGTACCTTGCTTGCATCTCCGTGTCGGAACGCTGCCGCGACATGAGTCAAAATGGACCCGTCCCAAAATGGATCGCTACGAGCGCGACATGGCGATCTTGCCCGTGCGCGTGATTTGACGCAGGCCGTAGCCGCGGAAGAGGTCCTCCATGGCGTCGAGCTTGCTCGCCGTGCCCGTCGCCTCGACGGTCAACGAGTTCTTGCCCACGTCGACCACCTTCGCGCGGAAGATGTTCGCGATCTCGATGATCTCGTGGCGCTTGTCGGCCGGCGCGAGCACCTTGAACAGCACGAGCTCGCGTTCTATAGCGTCCTCATGCGTCATATCGCTGATCTTATAGACGCTCACGAGCTTATGGAGCTGCTTGGTGAGCTGCTCGTATGCCACCGCATCGGCGTCGACGATGATGGTCATGCGGCTCATGGTGGTGTCTTCGGTTGGGGCCACGGTCAGCGAGTCGATGTTGAACCCGCGTCGGCTGATGAGCCCCGTCACGCGGCTGAGCACGCCGGGCTTGTTCTCGACGAGCACCGAGAGGATGTATTTCATCTCACTCGCCTCCCTTCTGCGCAGCAGCGCCGCGCGCAAGCCCGCCGCCCTCGGGGCCGGGCTGCGGACCGGCGGCAACGCGGGCCGACGCATCGAATTCATCGAGCGGCAGCGGCTCTGCCACGGTTCCCGCATGCTCGCCCGCCGGGCTCATACCCTTCTCGGTTACGCGCACGCCGCCGAGCGTCACATCGATCGCGCCGATGATATCGTCGATGGCCGCGCCGGGCGCCACCATGGGATAGACGGTCTGCGCCGTGGGAATGATGACATCCAGCAGGTAGGGACCGTCGGCCGCCAGCATCCGGTCCAGAGCGTCACTGATCTGGTCGGGGTGCGCGATGCGCTCCGCCTGCCAGCCGTACGCCTCGGCCAGCTTCACGAAGTCGGGGTTCGCCGTGAACTCCGTGCACGAATAGCGTTCGTGATAGAACAGCCGCTGCCACTGGTGCACCATGCCGAGAGCGTTGTTATCGATGACGAGCACCTTCACCGCCACGCCGTTACCGAGCGCCGTGGCCATCTCCTGGATGTTCATCTGGATGGAGCCGTCGCCCGCGATGCACACCACCTGCGCGTCCGGCCGCCCGATCTTGGCGCCGATCGCCGCCGGGAATCCGAAGCCCATCGTGCCCAGGCCACCCGAGCTGATGAACGTGCGGCTCTCCTCGCGGTGCACGTGCTGGTGTGCCCACATCTGATGCTGGCCAACCTCGGTCGTGACCACGCTTTCATGGGGATCGAGCTTGTTAGAGAGCTGTTCGAGCACTTGCTCCGGCGCGATGCGGTCGGGATAGTCGACGAAATCCTCGGTATAGAACGGCCAGCGCTCGCGCCACTCGAACACGGTCTCGACCCATTCCGCGCTTCTTGGCTGGGCCTCAACCTTGTCAAGCCGCGCGTTGATGGCCGCGACGACGCCCTGGGCATCGCCCACGATGGGCACCTGCGGGTCGCGCACCTTGCCGATCTCGGCCGGATCGATGTCGATGTGAATGACCTTCGCATGCGGCGCGAACTCGCTGAGCTTGCCCGTCACGCGATCCGAGAAGCGCGCGCCCACCGCAATGAGGAGGTCGCACTCGGTCACTGCCATGTTTGCATACTTGGAGCCGTGCATGCCCACGGGTCCTAAGTTGAGCGGGTTGGAGCAGGGCATGGCCGCCTTGCCCAACAAGGTCGTGACCACGGGAATCTGCATCTTCTCCGCGAGCTCAACCACCTCGTCGCATGCATGGCTCGACACCACGCCGCCACCCACCATGAGCAGCGGTCGCGTTGCCGCGCGGATATACTCGACCGCCTGCTTGACCTGCTTGGCATTGCCGCGATAGTTGGGTCGGTAGCTGGGGATGTCGATATGGTCCGGATAGCGGAACACCATCTGCGCGCCGGCGAGGTCGCTCGGGATGTCGATGAGCACCGGGCCGGGGCGGCCGGTCGAGGCGATGTAGAACGCCTCGCGGAACGTCTTCGTAAGGTCGTCGGTGCTCTGCAAGAGGAAGCTGTGTTTCACCACGGGCATGGTGATGCCCACGATGTCGGCTTCCTGGAAGGCGTCGGTGCCGATGACCCCGCGCGTAACCTGGCCCGTGATGACCACGAGCGGCACGGAGTCCATGTACGCCGTAGCGATGCCCGTCACCGTGTTGGTGGCACCGGGGCCGGACGTCACGAGCACCACGCCCACCTTGCCGGTGGCGCGGGCGTAGCCATCGGCCTCGTGCACCGCACCTTGCTCGTGGCGGGCAAGGATGTGACGGATCTTCGTGGAGTCGTAGAGCGCGTCGTAGATCTTGATGGCCTGGCCGCCAGGGTATCCGAAAAGCGTGTCCACGCCCTCGGCCTCGAGGCTCGCGATGATGGCCTGGGCGCCGGTCATGGTCTTGCCCTCGT
>OGXS01001645.1_pt1 | contig 13974 bp, 6 predicted proteins | sample 1576371 | NCBI WGS metagenome assembly OGXS01 (sample SAMEA3541475, study PRJEB24748) | human gut metagenome | biome: human gut; feature: human-associated habitat; material: faeces | place: China | collected 2012
TCGATACGACCTCCATCTATTTCCCGCTCGATTTCCTTCAAATCAGCTTCCGTAGCTCCCGGCACCCTCGCTACAGCGATGGCAACAGCCTGATCCATCCCGATATCGGTGACTCCGTTACGGTGATGATTTCCGTTCCCATTACCATTATGTCCGTGCTCGTAATGCCCGCTCTGGGCGGTCCCGCTCTCAGCAGTATCTGAGCCGGACCCGGTCTGAGCGTCCTGGGTCGCCTGTGTATCCTGCGTCCCCTGATCGCTCTGCTGGCTTCCCGAGCCGCCGTCTCCGCCACAGCCTGCCAGACAGAAAAGCGATGTGACTGCCGCCACGAAGACCGCTGCCAGTTTTTTCGATCTGATCATTGCCTTTCCTCCTCATTTCCCTCATATAGCGGGAGCCTCACTGTAAACCTGCTTCCTTCACCATAGACGCTCTCGGCATCTATCTGGCCTCCATGGGCTTTCACCATGGCTTCCACCATAGCCAGCCCCAGACCGGAGCCTTCTTCGCTCCTGGAACCTTCAACGCGATAAAACCGCTCCCATATCCTCGGTTTGTATCCGGGAGGGTTGCCCGAAAATTGTAGTCTGCACATACTCGGACATGATATTATTGGTCACCTCCGTCAGTCCTATCCACTTAACGCCCGGGCGGGTCTGGTTGCAATGCCCGATTTCGTGAGCAGGTCCCCAGCAACCGGTGGTTTTCAAGACATTAGGATCACACACATCCCCCATGGTTGACTGATTGTAAGCCGTATGATATGCAGTAGCGTACATAAAAGAGTGATACATGACATTCAGATATATCCTGTTCTTGAACATCTTGTCATATTTCTCCAATCCGAGAAGTTGCATTTCACTGTGAGCAATCTTATCATAAAGATCAATCAATTCATTACCGTTTGTGGAAACATATTTCCTAAAATCGTTAGTTTCAAATGTCAAGTGTGCATACTTGCCTACCACATCAAAATATTTGTCCGTAGCTTTCCCCAACAATTCGCTCCAACGTCCCTGATGTTCTTCTTTCTGCGAATCAAAATAGCCATTCACTGTACCCGAAGCAAAATGAATCTTAACAGGCTGCGCTGTTTCCGCATCCTCCAATGTTTTGGTATGATACATCACATATACGAGTCCTTTCCCTGTCATCGTCAGTTTATTAATACCGCGATATAACGGATACGTAACTCCTCCGAAACCGTCACCTCCCGGTACGTCCAGGTTTTGTACTTTCATTCCGATGTTCTGTCCATGTGTGTCGCCCACCATTACAACCAGCGTCTCCCCTTCTTTCACCGAGATACCTGTCGGATTGTCAAGAAGGCTGTACGGGTTTGTTTTGTGGGTTTCCGACTGAATATCCGGATTCGGGAACGCCTTATAGTCCTCCACACGGAAGTTTCTGTCATACTTATCCTTGAACATATAATAAGCCAGATTCTTAAAGAACGGGAACTCGCACTTCTCAATGTCAGCCTCAGTAATTCCCGCTTTTAGCTCACTACACGTCTCGTCTGCAAAAAGAGTTGAATAATCAAAGGCTTCGGGATTCTTTGCATAAAATTCCATTTCAGCACAAGAAGCAAACCCTTGTCCATCTCCTGCACCAGTTTTTACGATAAAGCGGAAGGATTTAGCACGAACGGGAGCATCGAATAATACTTTAGTAGCAGAAGCGGAACCTAAGAAATCTTTATCAGCCAAAGGAGTGAAAGCACTCCCATCTTCGGAATATTGAATTTCCACTTCCTTAAACTTTCCGTTGGCACCGTCCGTGCGAGGATAATAAACCAGATAATCGACATCGGACACTTCTTCCAAATTATAAGTCAGTGTAATGGGGAAGTAATTGCTGCCGGAGTTATTCCAACTGGAATGATAAATGGTAGAGTAGTCTCCGTCAAATGATTTTTCAATCTCTCCACCACCTTGGAAAGAAGAAGCGGTCCCATCCTTTACTTTCAATTTAATATCGCCTTTGATATCTTCCCCCGTGTCGGCATTATATTCATTGAGTCCATGTTGGGTGACAGACACGGTGGCAGAAACCGGTACATCGTTTTCCGTTGCATCTTCCGGCAGTTTCTCTGTAAATACGATAGTACCTTGTCTTTTGTTGTCCAATATACTGGCACGTACCGAATAGCAGTAGTCCGTTGTCACCATTTCGGCAGAACGAGTTTTAGGAGCTTCGACAATCCAGTCGGACAGAATCGGTTCTACCTCAACATTGGTAGTCACGGCAAATTTGATTTGCGCACCCACCGCCGGTACTTCAAACGCTTGCTGATCAATCAAGATAGCCGCTTCATAACCTAGCTGACGGACTCTGATCGTTTTCGATAACCCATCTGCCGTAACCGATACGGTAGCTTCACGTACCAATCTTTCGTCACTTTGATCTACGGATATTTTCAGCAGTTTTCCTACAATCGAAGGGCGGCACCAACTTTTATCCGATTGGGCAGTCCACGCAACAGCATTTGTAGTAATCGTCAGACTTTGTTCGCTTGCTTCACTTTTGAAGTCAACTGTTGTTTTACTGATTTCCAATGTAGCAATTGCTATTTCATCGTCGCTGGAACAAGCCGCCAGCAGACTCAAGGGAATCAAGAAAAGCAGTAATAAATATATTCTTCTCATAGTTTTCAATTTAATTTATAAAAGGGGAAAAAGAACGGAGATACAAATATATCCTAGCAATCATTTGTATCTCCGCTATCAATTCTCTGTCAGAGAACGTCACTTATTTCAAGAGACATTAATCCTCCACTACCACTGTCTCTCCGGTTTCGGGATCATAGATTGTCGTTGTCACTTGTTTCAATGCCAGTTCCGACAGAGCAATCCAGTTACTTCCGGAAGTTGCAGACAATACTTTAAACCAGACATATCGAAATGTTTCATCCGAAGAAATTCTATCCGACATATATGAGGCCTTCCGAGTTCCCGGAAGTTCTGAAAGAGAAGCCAACTTAGTCGTTCCCGTTTCATTTACATAATCAGGCTTCGATCCCACCAGTTCCTTACTTACCAAAATATCCATTTCTTTCGGATTATCACAGTTTGCGTTATCTCTAGCAGTATAAGTGAAACTAAAAAAGTTTGTTTCTTCTTTTAAATCTACTACGATATAATGCGGAAAAGGAGTCGAAGCACTCCAAGACATATGGAAGTAATTATCAGAAGCAGTACTACCGTCAAACAGATTCTTCAACGGCCCCTCTGATGTTTCCTGAGCATCGGTCCATGCATCTCCTTCTCCCGTTATTTTAAAGTCTTTAGAAATAGTTACAGTCTGCTTATTTGCTGCCGCTGCCTGTGCAGTAATAGAGCAAATTTCTCCGCCATTACCATCAGCACTGCATGGCTGTAACGTAAACACAATATCTCCATATCTTTTCAATAAATTATCCACCAATATCGTATCACTATATACACTAGCCAGACGTAAACACTCCTTACCACTTTCCGGCAATGTATAAGTAACTTTGATATACTTATAATTAGCATTCTCCGGAATCTTCCATTTCAGTTTTACAGCTCCTGCTTTCGCCTCATAAGAGAGTGTACTCGCATCCAAAGCTGTCGGAGTAGGATAAGATTCATCATCAGAGCAAGCAGTAAAAACCGTCACTCCCAAGATTCCCATTATAATATAAGATAATATTTTTTTCATATTAATAGACATTTTATTGATTAATACCCCGGATTATTCACCAATTGTGGGTCTCTGTTTATATCAGTAGAAGGAATTGGCAACAAATACTGAGTAGGAGATTTAAACTTCCGCTCAAAACTGATTTCTGTCAGTTTGGCAAAATCATCAATTGTTGACGCTTTAATATTCATACCTTTCGCTTTTACTCCGAAATATTCCTCAGCCAGAAGCCAACGACGCATATCCCAGAAATTTTGATTCTCCAGATACAATTCAATCATTCTTTCCTGACGGACAATTTCCCGAAGTTTAGATTGGTTCAGCGTAGCTATTCCATTCCATGAAGTTTCTAATGTCGGAATTCCTGCACGTTCTCTGATATAATTGATATATGTCTTAGCATTCGTCAAATCATCTGATGTTCCAATTTCAATGCAAGCTTCTGCATAAGCCAAATATAAATCTGCTAATCTAATAACCGGCCAAGGATATTGGTTCAAAGTCGTACTGCTCGTCCCCACGGTAGTATTGGGATCCACTCCTTTTTTATTCAAATATCCACCAGGACTATAGTTACCATCACGCTGCACGTTAGCTGTACCAATACTACAATTACCTCCCAAAAGGAAACTACATACCAAGCGTCCACCATCTACATAACCATCGCTGTAAGCCGGATTTGTAGCATTGTTCAATACCTCAAAGTAACCACCCTGAAAAGCTATCCAAGCATAATAACGAGGCTCACGGTCTAAATTAAAGAGAATTGTTTTCTGACCCTGTGCAGCTTGAGTAGCATGAGCAGCATCTACACTAACCACTTCGGTTTTCACTTTCGATGCAAATTCCGGATCTTCATCCCAAGGCAAACCATTCTTTGTATAAAAGCGATTCAACATAGCCCAAGTAGGACAAACACCATTCCATGCCCAACCGTCTTTCACAAACGGCAATGATTTATTTTGTACGCCATAGCTACCTTCATTCCGAGTTTCGGCAAACAAAACTTCTACGTTACGTGATTCCCAATCCACCATACCTGTACGCAAACATCTGACAGCTCCTTCTTCGGGGTATGGATTAGCTTCTGACTCATCCAGCCGGTAATCTTTCTTTTTATATAAATCATGTCCGTTCAGTACGGCAAGTTCAATAGCCTCTTTACAGGCATCTCTTGCAAGTACCCACTTATTAGCGTCATAAGTAAGCGGCATCAACTGCACACCATCCTTATCTACAAAGTTGCTATAAAATTTTGAATTACCATTGAATAGCGGCGAAGCTGCATAAAGTCGCATCTTTGCCTTTAATGATTTAGCAGCGATACTAGTGGCAAGTCCGAACTCGGAAGCCGTAGAACGAACAGCCGGCAAATCATTGGCAGCTTCGTCAAACAAATTACATATCCATTCCACACATTCATCATAAGGTGTTCTTCCCAAATATTCTTCCACCGGAGTCGTGATAGAAGGTGTTTCTTTTATCAGCAAAGTAGGACCATAACAACGGGCCATCAAATAATGATAATAAGCTATCAGAAATTTAGTCTGTGCCTTATAATCCACTTTCAAATCGTTTCTCAAATCAGCTACCTTGTCAATCCTTTCAAGCAACATATAACATTGGCGGATACCCTGGAAGAAAGTGTCCCAATAAGAAATTACAGGAGTTGCCGCAGAATAGTTTCCTTTAGGGAAACCGGCAAACGTTTCATGCTCGAATGCAGTAATCACCTCATCACCTGTCATCTGGTCCAAGCTACCACTCGATATGTTACACTGCGGCAAATAGGCATAACAAGAATAAAGATAATCTCTCACTGCATCTTTATCAGCATAAGTATCCTCGTCAGTAGTTGTTTCATCCGGAACAATGTCCAGATAGTTACAAGAACTATATCCAATTAATGCAACTAGCAAGAATAAAATTCTATATATTTTTTTCATAATCACTGGTTATTATATGTTTATTTGAATGTAATTTGAACACCTAAGTTGAAAGTTCTCTGAGTAGGATAAGCCATACCTTTTCCTCCACCCATTTCAGGATCCCACAATTTAAACGGAGAGAATGTCAGCAGATTGGTTCCACTCATATAAACTCTTCCCCATTTAAAGTTATAACCAACTTCTGCATTCTTTAATTTCAGGAAAGCGGCGTTTCTCAACCAATAAGTAGAAGATTGCATATTATTATTGTTGTTGTACTTAGTCAAACGAGGATATTTAGCATTCGGATTCTGATTTTCTTTGCTCCAATAATCCTCTGCAATCCACTCCAACACATTGTTTTTACTTTGAGTACCAAAAGGCTCAAAACCACTCATCATCAATGAGACGTTAGCCTGTCCCTGGAAGAATACGGAGAAGTCCCATTTCTTCCAAGTAATAGACGGACCGAAACCATAGATAATTTCAGGAATAGTAGGATGACCAATGGCGACTCTTTCATCGGAGTCTATCTGTCCGTCATAATTACCATTTACATCCGGTTGGTCTACATATTTCACATCACCTGCCGCTATTGTTATATTACCTAATGTAGAGGTAGGATTATTCGCTATATCAGCTTCGTCAATATATAGTCCGTCAGCTACATATCCCCATAGTGTATTCAAGGGTTTTCCTACTGCGGACAGAGCCGGACGTATATCAGCGGCCTCATCAGTTTCCATTACACGATTTCTAGCAAACGTAAACGTTCCTTTAAACTGAATTGATAGATCTCTATTGATCTGTTTACCATAATCAACCGCCAGATCAACTCCCCAGTTCTTTACCTTGGCAAAGTTTCCATAGATTACTGTCTTGGCTGCTCCCAGATAATTAGGAATAGAACCTTTTGTAGTAAGGATATTACTTCTGATCTCACGGAATGCGTCAACTGTCAAATTGAGAGAGTTAAATAATTGAATGTCTGCTCCCACATTCAGCTTATGACCTACCTCCCATGTCATATCTTCATTTTCAAATCTTGAGAATGTAGGGCCATTATGTGACTCTTTATGGCTGCCATAACCAGTCTGATAGCTGGGCGAATCATTCAATGTAGTGATTCCCATATACAAGAAACGAGTATAAGGTACTTGGTCGTTACCCACCAAACCATAAGAACCGCGAATTTTGAAATTAGATACTATATTTCTAATTGGTTCCCAGAATTTCTCCTGACTGATATTCCAACCCACTGACACAGAGGGGAAGAATCCGAAACGATGTCCTTTTGCGAAGTTCTCAGATCCATTATAACCAGCATTGAACTCAAATAAATAGCGATTGGCATAATCATAAGCAGCACGAACGGCAATACCCATTCTACGTTTGGGCAAAGAGTTCAATAAACTGGAATTAACATTTGAGTTATATTCATCCTGGTTATACAACAACATACCACCTACATGATGATCGCCAAAAGCACGGTCATAATTAAAGTAACCTTGAATGTAAAAGCGTCTGTCACCGTCAGTACCAAAGAAAGAATCTAACGTATGATTGGTTGCATCCCCTATTGAATTTACTGTATAATTATATGTTCCATCTTCATTCTTGGTATAGTCAGTCAACTGGTAAGTATTATAACCCTGTAAACGATATTTGGAATTATAACTCCAGTTCTTAAATGAAATCAATGCTTTGAAGCTCAATCCTTTGGTAATAAAATCAAGTTTCTGATCAAAGTCCAGATTGGCAACGACCGTACTCTCGAACGTATCCTTATATCCCATACTAGACACAGCAACAGGGTTTACAGGATTATAGTTACCTGCCACAATACTACCCCAACGATACCATTTCTCATCTTCTTGCGGATACATTACAGGAAAATCGACTGGGTTAGTTCCCATGATAGCCCCAAAAATATTATCTACACCGGCTCCTTCTGAAGTTGTCAACGGACCATGCATATTGTTCAACTGTACATTCAAGTGTAAAGACAAAGTAGAAGTCTTCGACATATGGAAGTCCACATTATTCTGAAATGCATATTTCATATAGTCGATATTATTCTTATAAGAGAAGAAGTTGCTGGAACGGTCTTTCAGCATACCTGTTTCATGATTGACATTCACATTCATAAAGTAAGTAATCTTGGAAGTACCTCCGCGAACATTGAAGTTAGCTTTCTGATTGAAGGTCGCGTTCTTGAATACTTCGTCGTACCAATCCACATTCGGGTAAATGTATGGATTCAAGTTATTCGCCGTACCATAGATTTTATCATCTGAATACAGTGCATCTCCGGTACCTTGATTAGTAACGGCTTCATTATACATTCTCATAAACGTCACTCCGTCCACCGTTTTCGGGCGCTTAATGGGGGTATTGACGTAAGCCTCTACACGCACACCGATAATCGGTTTTTCAAGGTCGGAACCCGACTTGGTTTTAATGATAAGTACACCATTCGCACCGCGTGTACCGTACATGGCGGAAGCAGTTGCATCTTTCAGTACAGAAAAACTTTCAATGACTTCCGGATCAAGTGCATTCAAATCCGCTTTTGAGATTTCAACTCCGTCAAGTACAATAAGCGGAGTAGCACTGTTCATGGTAGCAACACCACGGATAAAGAAATCCGCACCGTTATTTCCAGGCTCACCACTACGTTGATAAGAGATCACACCGGAAAGGCGACCGGCAAAAGCCGTAGAAAGATTAGCAGTCGGTACTTTCAAATCTGCCGGACGTACAGACTGGATAGAACCTGTTACTGTTTCTTTCTTCTGTCCTGTTCCGAAGGCCGTTACGACTACTTCATCCAGCTGTTCTGCATCGTCAGATAAAGTAACACTCAGTACTTTCTGGTTTCCTACTTTGATCTCCTTAGAAGAATATCCGATAAAAGAGATAACCAGAACATCACTGGAAGTCGCCATAACCTCGAACTTACCATCTACATCGGTAGTCGTACCGGTTTTTGTTCCTTTAATCATAACAGATGCCCCAGGAATGGGATCTCCGGTGGCCGACTCGGTCACTACACCAATAATCTTGTGTTTGGCCGCTTGTTGAGTAGATTCGCCTTCAACTTTTAAAATAACTTCGTTACCTTTAATAGTATAACTGACTCCACTCCCTTTGAATACTTCGTTAAGCACTTCATTAATTGTAACAGAACAATTAATATTTCTAGTTTTTGTGTTTTTCAGGTCTGCTGCATTGTAGAAAAAAGTATAACTACTGTTTTTTTCAATAAGCTGAATAGCCTGTTTAATAGTGATTGACTGCCCTTTTACTGAAACTTGTCCCTGAGCTCCAAGGACAGATAACGGATAAAAAAGCAAAGTGAGGACGATATACTTCAAATATCGCCTGCAACTAAAGATTCTTTGTTTTCTCATGCTTCGACTGATTAGATTAGACATTCGATTAAGTTTATAATAAAATATTTATATTGATATTAATGAATAATAATTTGTTCATTGTGTGTTTCTATGGTCAAATTGAGACTAAAACAGATTTTATCAAGTACATCATCCAAAGTTTCGTCATAACGGATACTCCCACTAAACAATGCTTTTTTTCCTAAATTCCTCTTTAAGACTATATTTGTATTATACATCTGATTGACTGTTTCAATCAGTTGAGTCAACGGAACATCTTCAAAGTTATATCTTCCATTTTCCCAACTGATATTTGAGATATTCTCTATTTGTGTTTGTGCATTATCTACATTATAAGTCACTTTCTGAAGTGGTTGCATGACTATTTTCTTCCCGGTAGATTCAACATTAAATTCTATCTTACCATGAAACAGCGTAATTTCATTCTGCTTTATATCATCTTGCTTGACAAGAAAGCAAGTTCCCTTCACTTCTATAAAAGCTTTATTAATGTGTACTTGAAAAGTACTTCCCTCGTGCTTATAAACTTCAAATAATGAATTACCACTCAACCAGACTTTTCTGTCTTTATTAAAATCTTTTGCAAATTGAATAGAACTTCCGGGCTTCATCCAGACCTTGGTGCTATCCGGCAAAATATACATCATACTTTGTTGGGCTTCAATCCTTACCAACTCATTCATTTCCGCTTTATTATCACCTAAAATCATCCAAAGTCCACCTATCAACAATAGGATAGCTACTGAAGCGGCAGCCAAATATGGCCTTAGTTCTACAAGAACTTAGTAATACATCTCACATCTTTTTTATTTTTTTTCGCATTAATCAATTAACTACATTGCTAATTATCAGACAATTACAGTTTACGTTCAAAAAAACTTTCACTTTTTTACAAAGTCGATGTGGGGTTAGAAAGAGCTGGTGTGTATTTATAGTATATGAGCAACAATAGAGTTTAAAACCAACAAGGTAGAATAGAATGGATAAGGTCGAAAGGAAAAGATTAATCAAAAGTCTGCTGTCAGGTAGACTCTCCAAAAAGCAACGGAAAGCCTTTGCTGACTTGGAATCGGTAGATATAGAAATAAAAAAACAATGGAATGAATCTGGAAACAGAGCTGCTGATATGGCAATAAAAGAACAAATATGGAAAAAGGTAAAAGCCAAATGTGAATACAGGAAAAATAACAGAGTTCTTGTAGAACCAAGGTGGTATTTTGCCGCTGCCTCAATTGCACTTTTATTGACAATAGGCGGATTCTGGTTAACGTTTAAAGGCGACAAGATAGCTAATGAGCTTATTAAAATTACAGCTCAGCAGAACCAGATGTACACTCTTCCGGATAGCAGCAAAGTATGGATGGAGCCCGGAAGTTCTATTCAATATACAAAAGCTTTTAACAAAGAAAGAAAAGTCTGGTTGAGTGGTAATTCATTATTTGAAGTTTATAAGCATGAAGGAAGTACTTTCCAAGTATATATCGACAAGGCTTTTATTGAAGTAAAAGGAACTTGCTTCCATATCAAACAAACCGATGCCGAAAAGAACGAAATTACATTGTTTCGTGGAAAGATAGAATTTAATGTTGAATCCACCGGACAAAAAACAGTAATGAAGCCTTTACAAAGAGTGATATACAATCCGCGTAATGCTGAAATGAGAGTAGAACAGATTACTAATATAAAATGGGAAAACGGAAAATATAACTTCACGGATATTCCCTTGCAAGAGCTTATTAGTATCATCAATCAAATGTACAACTCCGACGTCACATTAGCAAAAGGTATCAATCATGAATCAGCATTTACCGGAAGCATTCGCTATGATGAACCATTGGAAGATGTAGTCAACAAAATTTGTTTCACATTAAACCTGAATAAAGAAGAACATGCAAATAAAATCATTATAAAAAAATAATAATTAAACTTATGTCTAATCTAAAATGCTAAAGCATGAGAAAAATTCAAATTTCTTACAAGCAACGATATCTGAAGTATATCGTATTGCTGTTGCTTTTTTACCCGCTCAACATCCTAGGAGCACAAGGAGTAATCTCAGTAAAAGGGCAAGCAATGACTATCAAACAAGCAATCCAGCTAATTGAAAAAAACAGTAATTACACATTTTTCTACAATGCTGCAGACTTGAAAAACACAACCAACAAAAATCTAAATTGTGAAGGGACTATTGAAGAAGTTTTAAAAGAAGTCTTCAAAGGTAGCGGAATCACCTACATGATCAAAGGTAACGAGATCATATTAAAGGTAAACAAAGAGGAAGCCGCACAGCAACAACCCAAAAAGAAACGTACCGTTACGGGTACGGTGGTAGACGCTGAAAATGGCGATCCGGTTATCGGTGCTACTGTTGTAGTGAAAGGACAGAAGGACGGAGTAATTACCGATTTGGATGGTAATTTCACGATTGCTATCAGCGGCTCGAAAGCACAGCTGGAATTCAGTTACATCGGTTACAGAAAGAAAACAGTCGATGTAGGCGATCTTGGTGTCATCAACGTAAAGATGGAATCAGACAACCAACTGCTGAGTGAAGTTGTAGTAGTAGGTGCCGGTACACAGAAGAAAGTCAGTGTAACAGGGTCAATCACCAGTGTGAAAGGTCTGGAACTGAAAGCTCCAAGTTCTTCGCTTACCACCTCCTTTGCGGGAAAACTGGCAGGTGTTATTTCTATGACTTCGACCGGCGAACCGGGTGCCGCTTCCGAATTCTACATTCGCGGTGTGAGTACCTTTGGCGGACGAGCCACTCCTTTAATACTTTTGGATGATGTAGAAATTTCTACGGCAGACCTGAATAATATTCCGGCTGAAACGATCGAAAGTTTCTCTATTTTGAAAGATGCTTCTGCGACCGCCATCTACGGTGCCCGTGGTGCCAACGGCGTTATGCTCATCACTACCAAGACCGGTAAAGAAAACGAGAAAACCAGAATTAACGTCACGGTTGAGAACTCTTTCAATAAACCGATGAACTTCCCCGACTTTGTAAATGGGGCCACTTGGATGGAAATGTACAACGAAGCCCAATTGACACGTAATCCGGGAGCGACCCCAAAATATTCGCAACTTGACATCGACAACACACGCAACCAAGTTAATCCTTACATTTATCCGGATGTACAATGGAAAGACGTCATCTTCAAAAACATGAATATGAATCAGCGTGCCAATGTCAACATCTCAGGCGGTGGTTCAAAAGCATCTTATTATATGAGCTTGCAAGCCAATCACGATACAGGTTTGCTGGATACAAAGAAAGTATATTCGTATAATAATAATATAAACAATTGGGGATATAATTTCCAAAACAATATCTCTTACAAAATAACATCTACAACTAAAATCGATTTACACATGAACGCCCAGATTCGTAACAAGAAGGGACCGAACTACAGTACTTCCGATTTATTCGCTCAGATGTTGTATTGTAATCCTATTAACTTCCCCGTTACTTTCCCGGCACAACCCGGAGACACACATATCCGTTTTGGTAATGCTATATGGACAGGATCTTCGGTACGTACCAACCCGTATGCTTATATGTTGAGTTCATTCAAGGAATATAATGAGAACACACTCAATACTTCTTTAAAAATCAACCAAAAACTTGATTTCGTAACTAAGGGGTTAAGCGTACAAGCAATGGTCAATTGGAAGAATTGGGCTTCATCTTCCTACAACCGGACGATCGAACCTTATTATTATGGTATTAAAGGAGGAAGTTATAACCCTTCAAATCCTACTGATTATGAAATTGAACGCCTGGGAACATCAGGAACTGACTATCTGAAAACATCAGATATAAGCAAAGCTTCCGACCAGACTTTCTATCTGGACGCCCGCGTGAATTATGACCGCCAGTTCAATCTACATCATGTAACAGGAATGCTGATGTATATGCAACGTGAATATCGTAGTAGCGTACTACCCGAACGCAATCAAGGATTCTCAGGACGTTTTACTTACGACTACGGTCAGCGCTATCTGGTAGAACTGAATTTCGGTTATAACGGAACAGAACGTCTGGCCAAGAAAGAACGTTTCGAATTCTTCCCCGCCGTATCTCTAGGCTGGGTAATCAGTAACGAAAAGTTCTTTGAACCGATGACCAAGTATATAGATAACCTGAAAATCAGAGGATCTTATGGTCTGGTAGGTAGTGACGAAACCGGACTTTCTGCCGGTGCACAACACTTCCTGTACATCGACCAGGTATCGCTCAATAACATAGGCTTCACTACCGGTGTAGATATGAACTATACCTTATATGGTCCTTTAGTAACCAATTATGCAGTTGTTAATGGCGGTTGGGAACGCGTAAAGAAACTGGATATAGGTATCGACCTCGAATTATTCCGCCAGTTGACTATTACTGCCGAGTATTTTAATGAGAAACGTTACAATATCCTGCTCCACCGTGAAGCATGGCCGGAATCTCTTGGATATTATACAGCTAAACCTTGGAGCAATAAAGGTAAAGTTGATAACTGGGGTATTGAACTAAGTGTAAACTGGAGAAAAGAATTCACAAAAGATTTATATGTAGATTTCCGTGGAAACTTCACATATACTGAAAACAAATATGTCAACCTGGATGAACCGGTTTATCCCTATGTATGGAAAACATCTACAGGCAAACCGTTAAGCCGCACAACCGGATATATCGCCCAAGGATTATTCAGCAGTCAGGAAGAAATCGATAATAGCCCGACACAGAATCTTGGTAGTACTGTTAAACCGGGAGACATAAAATACCGTGATGTAAACGGAGATGGTAAAATAGATGGCAGTGACCAAGTAATGATCTCTCCTTATGGAACTACCCCCCGCATCCAATATGGTTTGGGAATGAATGTAACCTATAAAAAATTCGATTTCGGTGTATTCTTCAATGGGTCGGCTAAACGCACTATCATGATTAGCGGTATTTCACCATTCGGCCA
>OGXS01001648.1_pt1 | contig 13930 bp, 13 predicted proteins | sample 1576371 | NCBI WGS metagenome assembly OGXS01 (sample SAMEA3541475, study PRJEB24748) | human gut metagenome | biome: human gut; feature: human-associated habitat; material: faeces | place: China | collected 2012
AAAAATTAAAGTTCCAGATTTTGTGATACAACAAAGGATTGTAAACATATTGGAAGTAATAGAAAGACTGATGTTTCTTTACAGGAAAGAAATAAAATATTTGGAAGATCTCATCAAAGCCCGATTTGTCGAGATGTTTGGGGATCCGGTTATCAACACTTTCGGATGGGAGCAGAGACTATTACATGAAGTAACTAATAAGATTGGTTCTGGAGCGACACCTAGGGGTGGCAAAGAGAGTTATCAAGCAGAAGGCATCACGCTTATTCGCAGTATGAATGTACATGATGGCCGTTTTGAATATAGGGACTTGGCTCATATAACAGACGAACAGGCTGCTCAGATGGATAATGTCACGGTTGAAGAACAGGATGTTTTTATAAATATTACTGGAGCATCTGTGGCACGCTCTTGTATTGTGCCGAGTGAAGTGCTTCCAGCCAGAGTCAACCAGCATGTGGCAATCATTCGTTGTAACCGTAATCAGCTACACCCTATTTTTATTAACAATATGTTCCTCAATGATCGATTTAAGGGACAACTTCTCGACATTGGTGCCTCCGGTGGAGCTACACGACAGGCAATAACAAAACAGCAGTTGGAAATGCTAACAGTTATACTGCCTCCGATGGAGAGGCAACAGCAATTCGCCGCTTTCGTCACCCAAGTCGACAAATCGAAAGCTGTAATACAAAAAGCACTGGATAAAACCCAGCTTCTTTTTGATAGCCTGATGCAGGAATATTTTGGAGAGAGGTAAATATATGGGAAAAATGACAGTATTTCATGGTGGATATGAAGCGATTCCAAGGCCAGAAATCAGAATTGGGCGGAATACAAAAGATTTTGGTCCGGGGTTTTACTGTACAATTATTAAGGAGCAGGCACAGCGTTGGGCGCGGCGCTATGATACAAAGATTGTTTCTATTTATGATGTGCGCCTTGATATGGGATTAAAGATTAAAGATTTTCAGGAAATGTCAGAAGAGTGGCTGGATTTTATCATTGCCTGCCGAGGCGGAAAAGAGCATGATTATGATATTGTAATTGGAGCTATGGCGAATGATCAGATTTATAATTACATTTCTGATTATATTGAGGGAATAATTACGAGAGAGCAGTTTTGGTCATTAGCAAAATTTAAATATCCGACCCATCAGATTAATTTTTGCACAAATGCCGCTCTAAAATGTCTGGAATATCGAGGATATGAGGAGGTTAAATAATTATGAATCCAAACGGGAGAGAAGATCCGAAAGATAATGATTTGTTTTTTACCTGTAGCCTGATCGATTATATTGCCAGGCAGACTCATAATAAGAGATCAGATATCGTAGATGCATTAGGAAAAGAACGATTGAAGAAAATATATGATTTGGCAGACGTATACCATAGTGATAATATAGACCGGGTATGTCAGGATTTTATAGAGGAAGCGAATATCTCAGAAGGTCAGTTCGATAATGTGGGAGAGTGTACGTATTCAATTCCAACGTATTGGGATATTGGCAAAGTGTATAAAAGGTTAATAAAACAGGTGGCTAAGGAAAAGAAGATAGATATAATTGACGCAATGATAAAAGTTTACCACTCGATAGTGAGTGAAAAGATTGACGATTATAACAGCAGTTTTTACTATGAGAATCCGTCCTATATTTTCGAATGTTTTATGGAGAATAAAATTATTTAGAAAGTAATTATATGCAATTGCCAGAAGTTTGATATACTCCTAGTTAAAAAGGAGAAGATACGATGGAAGAAAAACTGGTCAGTATTTTAAACGAAATGGCAGAGTATCTCAGCATCGCCCAGATGAAAAAGCTACAGGAGGTATTGTTAAAAAATCTTGTAGAAAATGAGATTCAAAAAGAGAATATTACAAATGAGGAATATCTGCAGATCTTCCTTGAGGCGAAAAAAATTGAAGGCTGCTCCGAACGTACACTAAAATATTATCAGACTACTATAGAACATTTGCTTTTACATACAGCAACACCAATACGAAGAATTACGACGGAAGAGTTACGGAAATATCTTGTAGATTACCAAAAAATAAATCATTGTGGTAATGTTACGATTGATAATATTCGAAGAAATATATCCAGTTTTTTTTCATGGCTTGAGGAAGAGGATTTTATATTAAAAAGTCCCATGCGAAGAATCCATAAGATAAAGACGAAAACCGTCGTAAAGGAAATAATCTCTGATGAAAATATTGAAAAAATAAGGGATGGCTGCAAGGTTTTAAGAGACCGTGCTATGATCGACCTTCTTTATTCTACGGGTATTCGAGTAGGGGAATTGGTGAGCTTAAATATCGATAATGTAGATTTCGAACAACGGGAGTGCGTTGTGTTTGGGAAAGGGGATAAGGAAAGGCGAGTTTATTTTGATGCAAAAGCTAAAATACACTTAAAGGAATATATAGAAAGCCGTATGGATAATAATCCGGCACTGTTTGTTACATTAGATGCGCCGCATGATCGCCTTAAGATCAGTGGAGTGGAAATTCGCCTAAGAGAACTTGGACGATCGCTGAACTTGAATAAGATACATCCCCATAAATTTCGCAGAACGATGGCAACGAGGGCAATTGATAAAGGGATGCCCATTGAACAGGTACAGAAGATATTAGGACATTCCCAGATAGATACAACCATGCAGTATGCCATTGTGAATCAAAACAATGTGAAGACATCTCATCAAAAATATATTGCATAGAGAATATGTAGATTGATATTTGTGGGGCTACGAGCAGAGCCTTCTGCCAATGGCAGGCATGCACGGGAGCTTGCTCACGAAAGCATGCATGACATTGGCAGATGATTCTGCGACAGCAGAACATGAGCATGGAGCGAAGCGGAATGAGAATGGGCACTGCGAGTAGCTCGTGGGGGATGACAGATGAAAGTAAAGACTTTAGGAGAGATTTGTAATATTGTGTCAGGTGGTACACCAACAAGATCAAAACCACAGTTTTGGGTTGATGGAACAATTCCCTGGATTAAGATTGGTAACATAAAAGGTAAATATATTACTGAAGCAGATGAATTCATTACTCAAGAGGGGCTCAACGGGTCATCTGCAAAAATGATAAGTAAGGGAAGTGTTTTGTATACAATATTTGCAACTCTTGGCGAAGTGGGAATTTTAGGGTTTGATGCTTGCACAAATCAAGCAATTGCTGGAATAACAATAAAAGATAAAGAACAATTAAGTACAGATTACCTTTATTATTATTTAAAATCAAAGAAATCTTATGTGAATAATATTGGCAGGGGTGTTGCACAAAATAATATTAATATGTCGATTTTGAGAAGCTTTGAGGTTCCTCTGCCAGATTTATCAAAGCAGAACGAGATTACTAGGGTTGTTGAAAAGGTTTCTCAAATAATAAATGCTCGTAAACAAGAGATATGTTATTTGGATAATCTCATCAAAGCCCGATTTGTCGAGATGTTTGGAGTATATCCTGCAAATCCAATGGGATGGGAAATAGGTACTATTAGAGACATTGTTACTGAGGTCCGTTATGGTTCTAGCAGACCAGCTGTTGATGGCGGGAAGTACCCGTATCTCCGTATGAACAATATTACTTATGGCGGAGAATTGGATTTATCCGATACTAAACGCATAGATATCCCGGATAATGAGTTGGATAAATGCACTGTGCGACGGGGAGATGTACTTTTTAATAGGACAAACAGTAAGGAATTGGTTGGCAAGACTTGTGTATATGATCGAGATGAAATGATGGTTTTGGCCGGGTTTGTGATCCGGATACGAGTTAAGGATCGCATTCTTCCAGAATTTCTTTCGGCCTTCCTAAACACAGACTTTTCAAAACAAATGTTGCTTGGAATGTGCAAAACGGCTATTGGGCAGGCAAATATCAATGCGCAGGAACTGCAAAATATTGGTCTTTACTTGCCTCCAGTTGAGTTGCAACGGCGGTTTGTTCAGTTCAAGAAAGAAACCGACAAATCGAAACTTATGAAATTTATATATGTAGCATAATTATTATCAAAAATACAAAGTAAGAGGTGATAGAAAATGACCAACTTTGATTTCTTAAAAAAAGAGCCGCAGTTTGACGCATTTTCTAATGTGGCAGTTTCGGCAGAAAAAATTTTAAATATTGACGTTGAAGCCAGTGTCATTAACTGTCGCCGGGCTATGGAATTTGCGATCAAATGGATGTATTCCGTGGATAAATCGCTGGAAAGACCGTATCAGGACAAGCTGGTCAGCCTTATGAATACAGAAGACTTCCGAGATATCGTGGGGATTGATATCTGGCGGCGTTTGGATTTTATACGGAAAGTTGGAAACAGCGCGGCACATAATGGTAAGAAAATTTCTATGGATAAGGCGAAACTATGCCTGGAGAATCTCTATATCTTTCTGGACTTTGTCGCTTATTGCTATGGGGAACATTATGTGCCAGGGGAATTTCATAAGGAATATCTGGAGCAGCCGCAGAAGGCCTCTTTCATGACAATACCGCAGATATCGGAGATTGATCTGCAAGCTTTGATTAATGAGAATAAATCTTTGAAAGCAGAATTGACTGCAAGGCGGGAAGAACAACAGCAGACTTATGTAACAAAACCTTTAGATTTGACAGAATACGAAACCAGAAAAATCTATATAGATACTATGCTTACGGATGCGGGATGGATAGAAGGGGAGAATTGGATCAATGAAGTAGAGATTTCTGGTATGCCGAATAAGTCGGAAGTTGGGAAAGTGGACTATGTACTATATGACGATTCTCTGAAGCCGCTTGCGATCGTGGAGGCAAAACGAATCTGTGAAGATCCGGCAAAAGGACGCCAGCAGGCTAAATTATATGCGGATCTAATGGAACAGAAGTATGGGCGCAGACCAGTAATCTTCCTTACCAATGGATTTGAAACCAGGATTGATGACGGAAAATATCCAGAGAGAAAGACGGCTGCCATTTATTCAAAGAGGGATTTGGAAAAATGGTTTAATCTTCAGGCTATGCGAACAAGCCTGGAGCATATTTCTGTGAATAAAAATATTGCCGGAAGATACTATCAGGAAGGGGCTGTTAAGGCAGTATGCGACAGCTTTGGAAAGAAGAATCGGAGAAAAGCACTGTTGGTCATGGCCACGGGTTCTGGGAAAACCAGGACAGTTATTGCCCTCTGTGAAGTTTTGCTGCATTGCGGCTGGGTGAAAAATATTCTGTTTTTGGCAGATCGTAATTCCCTTGTGACACAGGCAAAGAGAAGTTTTGTGAATTTGCTGCCGGATTTATCTGTGACAAATCTTTGCGAAGAAAAGGATAATTATCAGGCCCACTGCGTATTTTCCACCTATCAAACGATGATCAACTGCATTGATTCTGTAGCAGATGTGGAGGGGAAGCTATTTACCTGTGGACATTTTGATCTTGTGATCTGCGATGAGGCCCACCGGTCTATTTATAACAAATACAAGGATATTTTTACATATTTTGACGCACCCTTGGTTGGTCTTACAGCAACGCCTAAAGATGAAATTGATAAAAATACTTACAACGTGTTTGAACTGGAAAATGGAGTGCCTACCTATGGATATGATCTGGCGCAGGCCGTCAAAGACGGGTACCTGGTAGATTTTCTTTCCGTAGAGACAACTCTGAAGTTCGTGGAACAGGGGATTGTTTATGATGAGCTTTCAGAGGAAGATAAGGCGGAATATGAAGAAACCTTCCAGAACGAGGAAGGTGAACTTCCAGAGAAAATCAGTTCATCGGCGTTGAATTCTTGGATTTTTAACGAAGATACGATAAAGAAGGCTTTAAATACTCTGATGGAGCAGGGGCTTAGGATTAATTATGGGGAGATGTTGGGAAAGACCATTATTTTTGCAAAAAATCACGATCATGCGGAAAAAATATTGGAGGTGTTTGGCAAAGAGTACCCGAATCTTCCCGGATATGCCAAGGTTATTGATAATTACATGACCTATGCCCAGAGTGCGATTGATGAGTTTTCAGATCCCCAAAAACTGCCCCAGATTGCGATTTCCGTAGACATGCTGGATACCGGAATTGATGTGCCGGAGGTTCTAAACCTGGTATTTTTTAAGAAAGTCATGAGTAAAGCGAAATTTTGGCAGATGATCGGAAGAGGAACCAGGCTTTGTCCGGGACTGCTGGATGGAGAGGATAAAACCAAGTTTTATATTTTTGATTTTTGTGGGAATTTTGAATTCTTTCGAATGAATAAAGGAAAAGCGACTGCAAACCAACTGGCTCTTCAGGGAGCGATTTTTAATTTGGAATTTCAGATGGCCTTTAAACTTCAGGACCTTCAATATCAAACGGACCGGCTGATTGCTTATCGCAATGCGCTGGTAGAAAAGTTGAGCGGTAAGGTAAGGCGCCTGAACCGAAAGAATTTTGCGGTGCGACAGCATTTGAAGTATGTAGAGTTGTATGCCAAAGAGGAAAACTACCAAACTTTGAATTATGAGGACACTTTACTTGTTCAGGATGAACTGGCGCCCTTGATCCAGCCGGATGGGGACGAGGCAAGTGCGGTTCGTTTTGATGCGTTGCTCTATGGTTTGGAACTTGCTTATCTTGCGGGGAAAAAGTATGGGAAAGCAAGAAACGATCTATATAGGAAGGTAAAAGCGATTGCGAGTGTGGCCAACATTCCAGAGATTATGGTGCAGGGGGAGTTGATTGAGAAGATCCTTCATACAGATTATTTGGACAATGCAGGGATCGATGAGTTTGAGCATATACGAAAGAACCTGCGCGGTTTGATGAAATATATTCCGAAAACCGAGCATCGTTATGATACAAATTTTGAAGATGATATTCTGTCTATGGAATGGAAAGAATCAGAGTTGGATAATGACGAGTTAAAAAACTATAAAGCGAAAGCGGAATATTATGTAAGACAACATCAAGACCATATCGTTATCGCAAAATTGAAAAAGAATAAGCCTTTATCACAAAGCGATGTCGAAGCGCTGGAGGAGATTTTGTGGAGTGAATTAGGGACAAAAGAAGAGTACGAAGCAGAATATGGACAGAAGCCGCTGGGAGAATTTGTGCGCGAGATTGTGGGGTTAGATATGAATGCGGCAAAAGAAGCCTTTTCCGAATACTTGGAGAAGACGAATCTTGACAGCAGACAGATTTATTTCGTAAATCAAATTGTAGAGTATATTGTTCATAATGGAATCATGAAAGACTTATCTGTTCTGCAGGGGGCGCCCTTTACAGATCATGGAAGTATTGCGGAAATATTTACGGATATAAGTGTGTGGAACGGGATCCGAAAGGTGATCGATAGAATTAATGCGAATGCGGCGGCTTGACTAAATATTTAATAACAAAGGATAAAGGATAATGAGAACAGAAGCAAACTTAGACCAATGGAAAGAATTATATCAGGCGGCAACAGAAATCAAAGAGCAGAAACCGTGGGAATTTCTCTGGGATCTGGATTTGATAGGGATACGAAATGGGGCAGAAGAGGATATGGTGTTCTTTAGTATCCTGGGTCGAGGCGGTGAGTGTTATGGGATTTCTATCTATGAAGGATATGAAGGCCTGAATGATTTTCTGATGCTCTCGATGCAGGAGGCGCTGAATCTGACTCCTGAATATGCCATGTCACAGCAGAAGAATCTGACCTGCTATTGGGGAAATCGAGAGGAGCTGACAGAAAAGCAGAGAAAAGTCATTAAAGATCTGGGTTATAAATATCGCGGCAGGAACCAGTGGTTATACTTTCTGTCCTTCAAACCTGGATATAGACCCTGGCAGATGGATCGGGAAGAAGTGATTCGGATGACAGAACACCTGCGGGACCTGAAACTTGCCTTGGAATACTATAAACAAGCAGACGTTTCCGTTGACTTCGAGAATGGGAATATGTTCTGCTTTGAGTTTGGAGAAGGAAAGAAAACCTGGAATTTTGGAGAAAAAACGCTTCCTTTTACCATGTTTCGGTTTAAAAAATTGATCCTGACAGATGAAATTCTCTTGGAAGATCTGGCAGAGGCGGAAAAATGTGATGCAGTATTGGAAGCGGATGTGTGGGGAACAGGGGTCACTATTAAAGATAAAAAATATGAACGTCCTGCCAATCCACTGCTTTGTGTGATCGCAGAGGCAGAAAGCGGAATGATCATTACCTGCGAACTGCAGGAGCCGGATGATGATGCGGGGGTATCGATTGCGGATGAAATAATCGCGTTCATCTTTGAATATGGCGCGCCGAAAGAAATCCGTGTGTCTAATGTGATTTTAGAGGCAGGGCTGGAATACATTTGCGATGTGTGCGGGATTAAACTTCGGAGAATGAAAAGGCTGAGAGCATTGGAAGAATTTCAAAAGGAAATGCAAAGGCAGATATTTTAGCAGAGAGGAAAAAACTATGTCGGAGATCAAATTATTTTCCGTCCAGGATGAAGTCCGTCAATTGAATTCATCAACGGCGGTTTTAGAGAAGGAATTACAAAATCTCATCGAACAAAACATGGAGATATTTTTTGGCGTCCGCTTTTTAAAAAGCGAATATGCAATTACGAATGGCCGGATGGACAGTATTGGTATTGACGAGAATAATTGTCCGGTCATTTTTGAGTATAAACGCAGCAGTAATGAAAATGTGATAAATCAGGGACTATTCTATCTGGACTGGCTACTGGATCATAAGGCGGATTTCAAATTACTGGTGATTGAAAAGCTGGGAATGGAAGCCGCGGAACAGATTGACTGGTCTATCCCCTGTGTGATTTGTGTGGCGAATGATTTTACCAAGTATGATCTGCATGCAGTCAATCAGATGCAGAGAAATATCAAGCTGGTAAAATATCAAAAATATGACGGAGATTTGATACTGTTTGAGCATTTAAACGCTCCGGTAGTAAAGAGTATTACAGAAACGGCGGATAGAGCAGAAAAGAAAAATTGTAATGAAAAAACACATTTGGAGAAACTGGAAACAGCGCAGGAATCGATTTGCGCTATCTATGAATCTATCTGCGATTATATAGAATCTCTGGGAGATGATATTGTACCGAACCAAGTAAAGTTATATTTGGCGTACAAAAAAGTGAAAAATTTTGTCTGTATTGAGATATATAGCAAGGAAATTCATTTGTTTTTAAAGCTAAACCCAGATACCGTAGGATTAGAACGAGGATTTACCAGGGATATGCGAAATATTGGTCATTATGGAACCGGAGATTTACAGATAACGATCAAATGCGCGGAAGATTTTGAAAAGGCGAAACCACTGATCGACCGGGCATACCGGGAGGCATAAACCCAGAGCAGGCGTGATTGAAAAATATTCCCCCCCTCTCTTGACATCACAAAAAACGAGTGTTATATTACAAATAGAACAGGTGGTGATAATATGACACAGAAAAGAGATTATTACGATGTCCTGGGAGTCGGCAGGGATGCGGATCCGGGAGCAATTAAGAAAGCATATAGAAAATTAGCGAAGAAATACCATCCAGACACAAACGCGGGTGACAGTGAAGCGGAGAAAAAGTTTAAAGAAGTCACAGAAGCTTACAATGTGCTGAGTGATAAAGAAAAGAAAAAACTATATGATCAGTTCGGCCATGCGGCCTTTGATGGAAGTCAGGGACAGTGGAACGGTCAGGGACGATGGAGCGGTCAGAGCGGATATGCGGGCAGCCGCGGAAATGGCGGTTATCGGGAGTATCATTTTGAAGGCGGCAATATGGACGATCTGTTTAAAGATATTTTTGGCGATGCCTTTCATGATTCCCAATTCGATGGTTTTGGCGGCCAGGGATTCCATAGAGGATCTTTCTCCGGAGGCTTTGGAGGGAGAAGCTATCAGCAAAGGGGAGCGGATCTTCACGCAGATATTTCGGTTACGTTTGATGAGGCGGCCTTTGGCTGTGAGAAGATGATCCATTTGGAAAATAGTGGGGATGGGAGTGTTCAGTCTTTACAGGTCAAGATCCCGGCAGGGATTGAGAGCGGCAAGACCGTCCGTTTGAGAGGGAAAGGTCAGCCCGGCGCGGGAGGCGGCCAGGCAGGAGATCTGCTGTTGAAAGTGACGGTGGGAGAGCGGCCCGGATTTCAGAGAAAGGGCATGGATCTGTATACTACGGTGCGGGTTCCATTTGCTACGGCGGCCCTTGGCGGGGAAGCCACAGTACAGACCATCTATGGAAACGTGCTGTGCAAGATCAAAGAAGGAACTCAGTCGGGAAGCAAGATCCGGCTGAGGGGAAAAGGAATCGTTTCCATGAAGGATCCGTCCGTACATGGGGATCAATATGTGACGGTGGAGGTTCAGGTACCCAGGAACCTGTCTCCAGAAGCAAGGCAGAAGCTCCAGGAATTTGAACAGCTCTGCGGAAGAGGAGGAAACTCCAGGGGAACTGCCAGCGCGGCATAAAGAATAGAGAAAACCGCTTCGGTATCAGGCATACCGAAGCGGTTTCCTTTGTTTTAGTTCGAATCTCTGTTTGTGTCAAGAGATACCATTGTATACTTAGGAGAGAAAATCTGCCACTTACCAGTCAATCCCTGCCACTTGGGTGAAAAGCGTTTACTTTTCGGTCAAGTTGTGGTTAGATAAGTCCAGGGAGAAGGAACGATGAAGATACGAGTAGAGATCCAGGATAATTTAACAGAAGAAGAGGTAGTCATCCGAGCCGGAAGTTTTAGCGAGACTGTTCAGCGAATCCAGAAGGCAGTAGCCGCTATAGAGGCAGGGGAGAAGAAACTGGCGCTTTTTAAAGGGGATACTGAGTATTATCTGGGGTTGGACGAGATTCTTTTCTTTGAAACAGAAGAAGGGAGTGTGTATGCTCACACCAGGAAAGAGACCTATCAGACCGGGAAGCGCCTTTATGAGCTGGAAGAATCTCTTCCGGGATATTTTATGCGAGTGTCCAAATCCGCGATTTTGAATCTGCGGAAAATCTACGCAGTGACCAAAACACTGCCTTCATCCTGTATGGTAGAGTTCCAAGGTTCCCACAAACAAGTGTATGTGTCCAGATATTACTATAAGCCTTTAAGAGAAAGACTGGGAGAAAAGAGGTAGAGATCATGAAAAAAGAACGGATATTTTGGGGAGTATTTTTTATTTTAGCGGCAGTGTTTTTGATTGTGAGCGGACTAGGTATTTTTGAGGGAATCCATTTCTGGGATTTGATCCTGACTGTATTTTTCGCGGCATGGCTGATCAAGAGCATTGGACATAAAAGTATCACAGGAGTCTTGTTTTCCATCGCGTTTTTGTGTATCATCTATGCAGAACCTCTTGGGATCGAGGCGCTGGTGCCATGGCCGATCCTTGGCGCGGCGCTTTTGGGAAGTATAGGCTGCGGGATGTTGTTTCGACCGGGGAAAAAGGATATGAGAGACTGGGATGGCCATCAGCCGGACAGCGGTTTCCATGATGGAAATGGGACCTGGACAACAGAGTCGGCAGAAGGACAATGGATGGAATTTGTCACTTCTTTTTCCAGCAGTATCAAATATGTAAATTCCGATGATTTCCTTGGAGCAGATGTGAAATGCTCTTTTGGGGGAATAAAAATTTACCTTGATAATGCGCTGATCCAGAGAGGAAAGGCGGATATCAGACTGGATGCGGCATTTAGCAGCGTGAGTTTGTATGTGCCGAAGCACTGGAATGTGGTGAACAGAGTTGAGACAGTGTTCGCCGGAGTGGAAGAGAAAAACCAGGGCGGAAGTCCCGGCGGTCCAGTACTGAATCTAGAAGGGAAAGTGTGTTTCAGCATGGTGACAGTCGTCTATATTTAGGCGAAAGTCCGCGGGAGAATAGAACACAAAGGAGGAATTATGGCAGCGTTGTTTTTTGACATCGACGGAACTTTGATCAGTGAGCTTGACGGAAAGATCCCTGAGAGCGCGAAGGAAGCGATGCGAAGCGCCAGGGCAAATGGACATAAGCTATTTATCAATACGGGGCGGACCTTTTGCAGTCTGCCTCCGGCCATCAAAGCATTTGGTTTTGATGGCTTCTTGTGCGGCTGCGGGACTTATCTTGTTTATGAGGATCAGGTACTGTTGGAACATCCGATCCCCTTTGAGCGGGGAAAAGAGTTGATCGACGCTATGGAAAACTGCAGCGTGGAAGGGTTTCTGGAAGGGACAGAAGATATTTATTTTTCCAGCCGGATTTACCGGTTTGAGCAGTTGGAAAGTTCCAGAAGATATATGGCGGGTTTGGGCCTTGGCAGGGAGAGCTGGATTGAAAAAAAAGATTTTCAGTACGATAAGATATTGGCATATATGGATGAGAAAAGTGAAAAGGAACGCTTTTTCCAAATGATCAGTGAAGATATGGAACCGATAGACAGAGGCGGGGGAATGTATGAATGTATTCAGAAAAAATTTTCTAAAGCCACAGCGATCCAGTTTATGAAGGATTATCTGGGACTGGATGAAGAATGCATCTATGTGGTGGGAGACAGTTCCAATGATCTGTCCATGTTTCGGTATGCCGCTCATGGGATCGCGATGGGGAAACACGATGCTGTCCTGGATCCTTATGTGGAGTATGTGACAGATACGGTGGAGAATGACGGAATTAAAAAAGCATTGGAATATTATCAGATGATTTTTTGACAGACAAGGTGTGATGATTTATGTGGAAGGAAATACCCTATTTTACCATAGAGGGGGCTTTTGGCGGGAATCAAGACTGGTTTACGAATATTGTGATGAATATGGGAGGCTGCGCCGCGGCGACGGCCTGCGACTGCTGCATATATTTTGCTAAATATCGAGATTTAGATCAGTTGTATCCTTTCGACAAGGATAATCTGTCGATTCGGGATTACCGGGAATTCAGCCAGATCATGAAGCCTTACATCCGCCCCAGAGTAGGAGGCGTGAAGAATCCGCAGTGGTTTATTGACGGATTTCAAAGGTATATCCGAGATGTCAATGACAGAAAAGGCTGTCAGATCCATGTGGATATGAGTGTGTTTGACGGAAGGAAGAGCGCCGCCGAAGCCAGAACCTTTATCATGGAACAGATCGATCAGGGGATGCCAGTCCCCTGTCTTCTTTTGCGGCATCAGGATGTGAAGCAGTTCAAGGATTATACTTGGCACTGGTTCCTGCTGGTAGGCTATGAGGACTTGGAAGAGGATCTTAAGATCAAGACGGCGACTTATGGGGAGGCGGAAATATTCTCTTTAAATGAAATGTGGGATACAGGATATGAGGAAAAAGGCGGACTGATCCGGCTTAAGTACTAAGTGGGGCCGGGGGATTTTTAAAAATCCCCCGGCCCAAATTGAAAATCCCCTGTCCCTTTTTGAATTCGCTATTTATGGGAATGCCATTTAAACGTATTTATGTTATCTTAACCATGGAGGTGGGCATATGGATCAGGGAAAAGTGGGGGAGTTTATTGCGCAGCTGCGAAAAGAAAAAGGACTTACACAGGCACAGCTTGGAGAACGGCTGGGAGTGACTAATAAGACAGTTTCACGCTGGGAAACCGGGAAATATATGCCAGATATTTCAATGTTATCCCCTTTGTGCGAGGAATTGGACGTCAGTATTCATGAACTGCTGAATGGAGATAGACTTTCTGATGAGCAGTTTCGCAAGACTGCAGATCATAATTTTTTGCTTTCGTTAAAAGAAACGAAAAAATTGAAGGTGAAAAAACACATGGTTGATCTTTTTATAGGAGGCGGATTGGGAGTATTGATCGGACAATTAAGTGCGCCAGAGTCGGCGGAAAGGAACACGTTTATTTTGTTCGCCTTTATGTTTCTGGCAATTGGACAGCTTCTGCGGGGACGGTATGATGAAGAAATATGGAAACGGATTTCTGGGGAATAAAAAGATGCCGAAAAGGGACAGGGCTTTTTTAAGTGGGGCCGGGGGATTTTTAAAAATCCCCCGGCC
>OGXS01001652.1_pt1 | contig 13878 bp, 7 predicted proteins | sample 1576371 | NCBI WGS metagenome assembly OGXS01 (sample SAMEA3541475, study PRJEB24748) | human gut metagenome | biome: human gut; feature: human-associated habitat; material: faeces | place: China | collected 2012
TAGTCACGGTCTTCACCACATCCGGACCCGTGATAAACATGTGGCTCTGCTCCTTTACCATGAAGATAAAGTCGGTAAGCGCCGGAGAGTAGCATGCCCCACCGGCACACGGCCCCAGAATGGCGGATATCTGCGGAATGACACCCGACGCAATGGTGTTCTGATAGAAGATGGAGGCATAGCCTGCCAAGCTGTTCACACCTTCCTGGATGCGTGCGCCACCCGAATCGTTGAGGGCAATGACGGGAGCACCGTTCTTCAGGGCAAGCTGCTGCACCTTTACAATCTTTGCGGCATTCGTCTCGCTGAGCGAACCGCCATGCGCCGTGAAGTCGTAGGCATAGACAAATACAAGGCGGCCGTCTATCTTTCCGTAACCGGACACCATGCCGTCTCCGGCAATCTGTTTCTTCTCCATGCCGAAGTTGGTGCAACGGTGATTCACGAACTTGTCCAGCTCATTGAACGAGCCTTTGTCCAGCAGCATGTCAATACGTTCGCGGGCAGTCATGCGGCCGGAGGCGTGTTGTTTCTCTATCTTGTCTACGCCCCCACCCAGCGAGGCACGTTTATCCAGTTCCTCAAACTGGCGGTATATTTCTTCTCTGTTCATATTTGCATTTACAATTTAGTGATTTATAATATACGGACTGAATGCGACTCGGGATTATTCCTCCTTTATCAACTCCAATTCAATCAATACTTGGTTGGCATTTACCGGTTCGCCCTCGCCCACGAGGATGTTGCGGACGATGCAGTCGGCATTTACCTTATAGTTACTCTGCATCTTCATGGCTTCCAGCACCACGGCAATGTCTCCGGCAGCCAGTCGGTCGCCCACCTTGACGGGGATGCTCACTACCTTGCCCGGCATCGGAGCCAAAATCTTGTCGCCCTGCTTCTCGTCGGCTCCTTTCTTCATGTGCAGATACTTGGCTTGCGTGTCCACGATGTCCACATGAAAGGAACGCTGGAGCATGCTGATGTCATAACTCTTGCCGCCCTCGCCGCGCACAAGGCCTGCGTTGAACGAGTTTCCGTTGTGCAGGATGGAGCAACTTCCGTTCTCTGCCATCACAATGTCCACTTCGTAGGGCTTTCCGTCAATGGTAAGTTGTACCTTATTCCCTTCCTTACCCACCAGGGTAATGTCTGCGATACGGTCTCCTATATGTATTTCCATTATTAATTCTCCATTATCAATTATCCATTCCTTAAATCCTGAGCACTCCCTTCTGCAATCCGAATTCCCTCCAACGGCTAATGGGGCGGGCATCGGGTAGCTGTGCCGAAACATTCTCCTCCAGATTAACCAGATAGTCCATATAGGCAGCTATCATGGCGATGTTCTCCAACTCTTCGTTGGCAGTGTTGGTACGTACCAGCATGCGGGCGTTCTTCTCGATAAAGAGGGTGTTGTACTCTCCCTTCACAAAGTCGGGCACGTGCATGATGCGCTTCAGATAGGCAAGGTTGGTCTTTACGCCCGTAATCTTGTACTCGTAGAGCACACGGCGCATACGCTCGATGGCATACTGGCGGGTGGTTGCCCATACGATGAGCTTACCTATCATAGGGTCGTAGTAGATGGGAATCTCATAGCCGTCGTACACATAGCTGTCTATACGCACACCGATTCCGTTCGGCTCCGTCAGTTGCTTGATGACACCGGGAGACGGCATGAAGTTGTTTTCCGTATCTTCGGCACAGATGCGGCACTCTATAGCATGGCCGCGCTGGAACAGTTCCTCCTGCTTGAGGTGCAGCACCTCGTCGTTAGCAATGCGGATTTGCTCTTTCACCAGGTCCACGCCTACCACTTCTTCCGTGATGGGGTGCTCCACTTGCAAGCGCGTATTCATTTCGAGGAAGTAGAACCGACGGTTCTTGTCTACCAGAAACTCGATGGTACCTGCACCGGAGTAGTTCACTGCCTTGGCTGCGGCAACCGCCTTCTCCCCCATCTCCCGGCGCAATTCCGGCGTAAGGAAGGGTGACGGGCTTTCTTCTACCACCTTCTGGTTGCGGCGTTGCACGGAGCATTCGCGGTCGAAGAGGTGGATGACGTTGCCGTGGTTGTCGCCCAATATCTGGAACTCGATGTGGTGGGGTTCTTCCACGAACTTCTCCAGATAGACCGTGTCGTCTCCAAAGGAGGACATGGACTCGGAGCGTGCCGTGTTGTAGGCTTCCACCACTTCGCTCTCGTTATGGATAAGGCGCATACCTTTACCACCGCCACCCATAGACGCCTTCAGCATCACGGGATAACCTATCTCGTTGCAGATGCGCACGGCTTCTTCGGCACTCTGCAAAGGTTGTTCCGTTCCGGGAACCACGGGTACGCCTGCCGCAATCATTCGCTTGCGGGCAGCTATCTTGTCGCCCATCGCCTCCATCGTCTCGGCAGCGGGACCGATAAAGATAATCCCTTCCTCCTTGCAACGGCGTGCAAACTCCGAGTTCTCCGACAAAAAGCCGTAACCCGGATGGATGGCATCGGCACCGCATCGCTTTGCCGTGGCAATCACTTTTTCAATATTCAGATAACTCTCTTTTGCCACGGCCGGTCCTATCGGATAAGCCTCATCGGCATATGCCACATGATGGGAGGTGCGGTCGGCATCGGAAAAGACAGCAACCGTAAGCAGTCCCATCTCCCGGCACGAACGCATGACGCGCAAGGCAATCTCACCTCTGTTGGCAATCAATACTTTCTTAATCATTTTACTTTTTCTTTAATATATAAAGGATATATATAGTCACACCACAATGCGGACATACCTTTAACAAAGGCATTCCATTTCTTGTTTAAATGTTCAACTAATATCTTCGTACTGTCTTCCTAACCCACGAGCAAAGGCAGCCTTTAATGAATGGCAGGTCTTCTGACTGACTCCTAATCCTGAAGCCTTCCCGATATTTCAATGCATATCAGTGGCAAGGGTGTTTTTCATGATATAAACGGAGCTTCACAGCAGCGGGACTGTCCGGGATTTACACCCGATTCCCTTTTAATCCAGATGATGGAAACATGCATCCGGAACCAATTCGCGGGCAAAGATAACAAAAATTATCAGGAGTATTCGCAAACCTAATAGTTTTTGTTATCTTTGTCCCAGTTTTGGTTTCACCTCTCCCGGTTCTGTTGGAGATGAGTGATGAAAAAGGGAATCAGGTGCAAATCCTGAACAGACCCGCTGCTGTAAGTCCTTCCAAAATCTTTGAATATTCTACAAGCCACTGTCCGCCCGGCGGATGGGAAGGCATTCAAAGAGGGATAAGTCAGAAGACCTGCCAAGACAACATAGTTTTAGTGCTTTCGGGGAATAAAGCAACAAAACATTGAGTCGAGGCATTCTTTATCCATATAAAGGAATCTTTCTCTTTGTTCATTTTTCCTTGAGGGCAAGTTACGAACGCTTATAAGGAACTGAAATGAGATTCATCACAGGACTGCTATTTACATTTATCTGCCTACTGCCTGCAGGTAGTATGGCACAGAATAAGGTCACCTTATCCGGAAAAGTCAAAGACCAGCACGGGACACCGGTAGCCCAAGCCACCATCGCAGTGGAAAACACCACCTCCGGCACTTATACGGACGACCGGGGGAAGTATTCACTGCAAGTCGCTCCGGGTAAACATACCTTCGTCGTCTCCTTCCTGGGCTACCAAACCGTGAAACAATCCCTCGACATCCGGCAGGATAAAAAACAGAACTTTACATTGCAGGAAAGTGCCGTAACGCTGAGCTCTGTCGAGGTCTACGGAAAGACCCAAACGCAGAAAGTGAAGGAAGGAGCCTTTGCCGTCAATGCACTCGACATCAAGCCGATAGTAAACTCACTGAATAAGCTCAACGACCTGGTGAACCGTACAACGGGCATTAAGGTGAGAGAGGAAGGCGGAGTTGGCTCGGACTTCGACCTCTCCATCAATGGAATGTCTGGTAATTCAGTCCGCTACTTTTTGGACGGAATGCCACTGGACACCAAAGGAAGAGGTGTTTCCCTCGCCACCTTACCCATTAACATCATAGACCGGATTGAGATATACAAAGGAGTAGTCCCTGCCAGCTTGGGAACAGATGCACTGGGCGGCGCCATCAATATCATTACAAAGCAGGAAAAAAAGGATTATCTGGATGTATCTTACGGCATCGGCTCCTTCCATACCCACAAGGCAGACTTGAATGCACAGTTCGTAGAAAAGAAAAACGGACTAATAGTCCGGCCCACCGTTGGCATCAACTACTCCAAAAACGATTATAGAATGAAGAATGTACAGATGCGCGACGAAAGCGGGGACAACTTCATATATGGCAATCCCAAGCGTTTTCATGACGGCTACTTCTCGCTACTGGCACAGGTGGAAGCCGGATTTGTCAACAAATCCTGGGCTGATGCTTTCTTTGTTTCCGCCTCCTATTCAAAAACAGACAAGGAACTGCAGACGGGGTCTGTTCAAAACAAAGTATACGGAATCGCAGAACGGAATTCCGATTCCGGGAACATCTCTGCCCTCTATCAGAAGTACAACTTCATCCTGAAGAACATGCAACTGAATGCCTCCCTCTCCCACACCTGGGACCATTCCTTGACCGTGGACACTGCCTATCGGAAGTACTATTGGGACGGAGGATACATCGTGAGCCAGCGCAACGAGATTATGGGCAAAGAACCATCCATGCGCCACTACAAGCGTCCGCTCACCATCATGCGCACCAACCTGGACTATCAGCTGAATACCCATCACAGCTTTAATCTGAACTACCATTTGAGCCGTACCGGAAACGACCGCTTCGATGACCTTGATACCAGCTTCGAGCCGTCAAAAGATGTGGTTACCAAACATATCCTGGGACTCTCCTACAACCAGTCTCTGTTGGATGGCAAGATGGAAAACGTATTCTTCATAAAAGACTACATCAACCATCCCAATATCCGGCAGACCGACCAATCCAGCGTGACCGGTTCGAAGGATGTGCAAGGCTCCACCACCAAGAACTACCTGGGTTACGGTGCCGGACTCCGGTATATCATCGTGGAACCTTTATCCATCAAAGTATCCTACGAGCATAGCGTAAGACTGCCCATCGCCCGCGAGCTGTTGGGAAACGGTACCACCATCTATGCCAACGTGGCACTGAAACCGGAAAACAGCAACAACTTCAATGCCTCTCTGTTCGGCACATGGCACCCGGGCAATGGACATACATTCTATTATGAGATGAGCGGATTTTTCCGTAAGGTAGACAACTACATTCAGACCAGCATTGCCGAGAAAGAGGGTACAATGCAATATACCAACGTCCCGGCTGTCCATGTAAAAGGTGCGGAAGGGGAAATGCGCTACGACTGGCAAGGCAGACTGCAACTCGCCACAAACGTCAGCTACCAGGACACTCGCGACCAGCAGAAGTACAAGGGTGACGGAAAGCCCTCTGCCACCTATAACAACCGTGTGCCCAACCGCCCGTGGCTATTCGGTAGCGTAGAGGCTTATTATACCTTCCGCAACATTGCCCTGCCCGAAAGCAGATTGCGCCTGGGTTGTACCTATCAATGGGTACACTGGTACTTCCTGACCTGGGAAGCTTACGGCGCATATGATAACAAGGCACGCATTCCCGCCCAGCACATCTGTAATGCCGACATCACTTACTCATGGAGACGCGGACGCTATAATCTGGCTTTGGAGTGTACCAACTTCCTCGACAAGACAGCCTATGACAACTACAAGCTGCAGAAGCCCGGACGTGCTTTTTTTGCTAAATTCAGACTATTCATTAACTAATCATTTAATAATTCATTCAAAATGAGAAAATTCAAATTTACACTGATTGCCTTTATGGCTGCCATGATGGCACTGTCATTCACAGCGTGTTCCGATGATGACCCGGAACCTAATCCTAATCCCGACCCGGAAGTCAATGAGGATAACTATCACTTCGACCTATTTGTCACCGTAGACAAACACGGTGGGATGAGTAGCAAGAATACCACTATTGTCCATAGCGTCAACTCATTGGCCGCAGAGCAGGGTGTCATCACTGTGAAAAGAGAAGGTTCGGAACTGGGAGATTATTCCATGGAGACTATCTCAAAAGGAAAATATTACTACCAAATACCCGCAACCAACGACCGTTTCGTAAAATATCAAATCAAGAACAATGCAGTTCAGGTTATTGCAGAACGTCCTTTCAAGGCCAACAGCTATAAGGTACGTTCCTACACACATGCCTGGATTGATGACAACACACTCGTCATCATGTCTACCAATGGTAAGAAGGACAAGATTCTTTATACGAAACTGAACGCAGAGGACTTGACTATCCTTGCTGAAGGTGAACTCAACATACCAGCCCCCACCAACTGGCTCAAACTGACAAGCTCCGGTATCCTCACCTACCGCAAATCAGACAACAGATTGTACTACTTCTACTATTGGAAAGAGACAGACGGTTTGACGAATATAGACCAGCAAGAGCCTAACTTCCATACAGCCATTATCAACCCCTCTACCATGGAAGTAGAAAAAGATGTGCTCTCTCCCATCGAATGCGAAATGGCAGGAAGCGCTTACGGAGAACTGATGCAAAACTGCGTAATGTACGACGAAGCAGACAATCTCTACCTAGCTTGTTTCCACGAAGAAGATAACGCTTTTTTCAAAGGCATCCTGCTACGTATCAACAAAGGCGAAACAGAATTCGACACTTCCTACAACGGCTATCCCAATGCCGACGGCAAATTGCTGACCGTTCAATATCTGGAAGGGAACAAAGCCTTAGTGTATGCACGTAATGACAATGCCGATAGACCCGCTGCAGATAAGCAACCCGGCATCGACGCTTACTCTCACTACTACGCCATCCTCGATCTTACCACCGGAACCAAGACACGCTTAAGCTATGATGGCAAGGAAATCGGTTACAGCGGCGGTCGCTTCTCACAGCGTTCTGTCATCTTCAACAACAAAGCATACATTGGTGTAAACACTGAAGAAGATGCCAACGCCGTTATCTACATCTATGACATCAAGACCGGTAATGTAGAGAAAGGAGCCGAAGTGGACGGACGCTTCTACTTCGATATGATACGTGTCATAGAGAACGATTAAAACAAGCATCAGTATTTATGAAGAATTTGTTTGTCTTTTTATTCCTTTGTAATTTCCTCCTCCTCTGCCATGCGCACGGGGGAGGCAACTACGAGCACAGCGATATGCTTGCAAGTATGAAACCCGGTGACAAGGCCGCCCTGCTCATGGTGCACTTCGGCACTACGCATGACGATACCCGTGCCCTTACCATTGATGCCATCAACGCCAAGGCACAAGCCGCCTTCCCGGAGTTGAAGTTCCAAGAAGCCTATACGTCGCGCATCATCATCCGCCGCTTGAAAGAGCGCGGCATCACGAAGCTGACTCCACTGGATGCCATGCTGAAACTGCGCAGCGAAGGTTACACACACCTCATCGTACAGAGTACCAACATCATTGACGGAGTAGAAATGGAATCCCTCCGCCGGGATGTGGAAAGCGCACTACCCTTCTTCAAGGAAATACGTGTAGGTACTCCCCTGCTCTACTCTATCGAAGATGCAGAGAAAGTGGCAAGTATTCTGGGGAACCGCTACAACGCCCCGGCACAAAGCAAGAAAGCTACCAAAGAACACTTCGTCCTTGTGGGCCACGGCACCTATACCCCCAGTACCGCCATCTACAGTCAGATGGACTATATGCTGAAAGCAGGCGGACTGACCAATTTCCATGTGGGCACCATCGAAGGTTATCCAACCTTTGACACCATGCTGGCACAACTGAAAGCCGGGAAAGCCAAACGTGTGACCCTCATACCCTTCATGTTTGTTGCCGGAGACCATGCCAAAAACGACATTGCCGGAGAGTGGAAGGAGATGCTCGAGAAAGAAGGCTTCACCGTCAGTGCACAACTGGAAGGACTGGGACAAATTCCGGAAATTCAAGAAATATTCATTGACCATATCCGTTTCGGACTGAAGCACCGCATGCTGGACATCATGACGAAGAAGGCGGCCTATGCTGCCGGAAAAGACACAGAATAATATACCCATTAGTGGGTATTTAGTGTTCTTGAATCATCTTGTACTTTTGCAGGAAAAACGCGAACGACAATGAATGTTATCACCAAACTGATGTACTCTATTCATAGGATACTGGGCACTTTGCTCTGTATCCTATTTCTCATGTGGTTCCTCTCCGCCTTCGTGATGATGTACCACCGCTTTCCCCGTGTCAGCGCCAAAGAGAAAATGCAAAAGCTGGATATGCTCTCCCAAACCGGAGACTCACTTCCGGACATCTCCTCCGTCACAGCCCGCCTGCCCCGTGGCGTAAAGGTCAGGTCTACGATACTGAACCTCAATGCCGGACACCCCGAGTTCAGCTTTAGTACCACAAAAGGCACGCTTCATTTCCTTGCCGATTCCACCATCTCACGACCCTCTCTGGACAGTGAACACCTGCACCGGACAGCAGCTTTGTGGTGTTCTTCTCCCATTACCCGTATCGACACCCTCCACTCTCTGGACCAATGGATTCCCTTCGCTGAACTGAAAAAGGAAATGCCCATTTATAAAATATACTTTGCCGACGATGCCGGGACACAGCTCTATCTGAGTTCACAAAACGGTGAGGCCTTGCAGTTCTCCAACAGAAGCGAACGCTTCTGGTCATGGCTGGGTGCCATTCCCCACTGGGTATACTTCACCTGGCTGCGGCAGGACACCGTCCTTTGGACTAAGACCGTCATCTGGCTCACAGCTCTGGGTTGTCTCATGGTCATTGCCGGCATTTGGGTAACTGTGGATGTATGGCGTAAGACGCACCGAAGCCGCCATCCCAAGTTCTCCCCCTACCGAAAAAGATGGTATCACTGGCACTACGTCAGCGGAATCTTTTTCGGCATCTTCGTACTGACCTTCACCTTCAGCGGCATGATGTCTCTGGCAGACATTCCCGAATGGATTCATAAACCGGCACTGAAGAAAGGCAGCGCCACACGCACGCTCCATGCCCGTGCCCCACAACCGGAGGATTACCCCTTGGACTACCGCCGTGTCATAGCTGCCTATCCCCAAGCTTTGCAGATAGAGTGGCGCAACTTCCGCGAACATCCCTACTACATCGTAAAAGATAGAAAAAACGAGTATTACATCGATGCCGCCGACAGCCTGCCGCGTCCGTTACAACTCTCCGAAGAAGAAATCCTGAAAGGCGTGGAAAGCATTTATACCTCCCAGCGTGATTCTTCACAACATATCCCCGGCATACGTATCTCCCGGCTCGAACATTTCGAGACCTACTATCGCGACATGAGCAATATGTATCGCGGACGACCCCAGCTTCCCGTCTGGAAGATAACGGTGGACGACCCGGACCGGAGCGTCTATTACATTCACCCGGAAACGGGAATCATCCGCCATGTAGACACCTCCTCCCGCTGGAAATACTGGAGCTATACAGCCCTGCACCGCATGCGTCTGCCCGGTCTGAACTCCAATGCCACCCTGCGCAAGACTGTGCTTTGGGTATTGCTGCTTGGAGGTACAGCCGTTTGCATCACGGGTGTGGCGTTAAGTGTGAATTATATAAGAAGAAAATGTTGTAAAAGACAAAAACGCTATTAACGAGAATAAACTTGTATGAATAAGAAAAGACTTGGAATATTCCTCGGCAGCATAGCCCTATTGATTGTCTGCAGCTTTGCGGCCTATCAGTACTGGCTTGCTCCTACACATATACTTATTATCAACGCAACCCTGGCACAAGCTGCCGACATTGCCCTGAACAATGACTGCGCCCGGATAGAAGTCACCTGCATAAAAAAAGAAGAGGTGAAGGACCTTTCCGGCTATGATGCCATCGTGATGTACAGCAGAGGGCTATACCTTGACGACGGCCAGATTGCCGAAGTGGAACGGGTGGGTGCCAGCGGAGTACCAGTCTTTACGAATACGTTACGAAATTTCACCCTCTCCCTCAATCACAATGTTACCAATGAACAACAGCATACGCTACGGGAGTATCTCAAGAACGGCAACAAGCACAACTACCGGAATGCCTTACTCTACCTGCGCCACATCGCCACTCCCCACCGGTGGGGACACCAGGATTACGAGCCTCCCATCCCATTGCTGGAGAACATGTTCTACCACCGCGAATACGGCCGCTACTTCAGTACTCCGCAAGAGGTGACCGCCTATCTGAAAGAAAAAAATCTCTACCATGAGGACGGACGCAACCTTGCCCTGATTTCCGGACTCAACTTTCCGATGGAAGGAAACCGTGCCCACGTAGATTCCCTCATCACGTGCTTGACACAAGCAGGCTTCAATGTCTATCCTTTCACAGCCGGAGGTCAACCGCGTGCCGATATGATACGTACCCTCAATCCCGATGCAGTAGTCTACCTGCCTATGGGACGGCTGGGCAATGACTCACTCATCAACTGGCTGCACCAGGAAAACATTCCTTTATTCATGCCCTTCCCGCTGATTCAGCCCCACGAGGAATGGCTGGACCCGGATACCCCCGTCAGCGGTGGCACACTGACCGCCCGTGTAGTGGTGCCTGAGATAGATGGAGGCATGCTACCCCTCTGCATCGCTACCCAAAACGAAAACAAACAAGGATACTATCTGTACACCGCTGAAAATGAACGGATAGATGCCGTAGTGGACCATATTACCAAGTACATGTCCTTGAGAGACATGTCCAACAAAGAAAAGCGCGTTGCTATCTGTTACTTCAAGACTCCGGGAAAAGACGCCCTGCTGGCAAGCGGTATGGAAGTGATTCCTTCACTCTATAACTTCTTGAAACGCCTGCGTTCGGAAGGGTACGACGTCAGTGGACTGCCTGCTACTGTAGAGGAGTTCGGCAAGCGGATACATCGTGACGGTGCCGTCATGGGTTCGTATGCCAAAGGAGCACAAGAACAGTTTTTGAAAACGGCACACCCGATATGGCTTTCTACCGAGCAATACGAACAATGGGCACACGAAGTACTCCTTCCCGAGAAATATCAGGAAGTGACAGACAGATATGGAGATGCGCCCGGCAATCTGCTGGTAACAGAGGACAGTATTGCCATTGCCTGCCTGCAATTCGGCAATATCCTACTCTTCCCCCAGCCCCGCCCGGCATTGGGAGATGATGAGTTCAAACTGGTGCATGGAATGCCGGTAGCGCCGCCCCACAGCTACCTGGCTCCTTATCTGTATATGCAAAAAGGATTCAAGGCAGATGCAGTGATTCACTTCGGCACCCACGGCAACTTGGAATACACGCCCGGAAAGAATGTGGCACAGTCGCAGGCCGACTGGTCGGATGTACTGATTGGTAACCTCCCCCACTTCTATTTCTATACCACCGGAAACGTAGGCGAGGGTATCATTGCCAAACGCCGGACACATGCCGTACTGGTCACCCATCTCACTCCGCCCTACGTGGAGAGCGGTATGCGCCAACGCTATTCGGCCTTGCTCGAAGATATTCACAAAGTGCTGGACGAAGGTACCGAAAAACACCGAACCCTAGGAATAAGTATCAAAAAAGAAGCCATGCGTCTGGGACTGCATCGCGACCTCAACCTCGACTCCATCTCCAGTGACCCCTACACAACCAAGGAGTTGGAACGTCTGGATGCCTTCACCGAAGAGATAGCCAACGAAAAGATACTGGGTGCGTACTACACCATGAACGAGCCTTATTCTGACCGCGACCTGCTGACCACCACTCTCGCCGTCGCTGCCGACCCGCTGGCATACGAAACGGCCCGCAAGGACCGCGATAAAGGCAAAATCACCACAGAGCAGTTGCAAGACTTCACCTATATAGCCCACCACTACTTGCCTGCCGCCAGGAAAAGACTGACCGCCTTACTCCAGAATCCACCCAAGGATACTGCATCTGTAGCACCGGAGCTTCGCCCCGCCCTACTCTATCGCGAACAGTTGCTTGCCTCCCCCGTCAACGAACAGAATGCCATGGTGCGTGCACTCAGCGGAGGAACCGTATTCCCTGCGCCGGGAGGTGACCCCGTACTGAACCCGAACGTTCTGCCCACCGGACGCAACATGTACAGCATCAACGCCGAGAATACTCCCAACCCAAGGGCTTGGGAAGATGGAAAGCGATTGGCAGAAGCGACTTTAAAACAGTACATCAGCAAGCACGGCGAATATCCCCGGAAAGTAAGCTATACCTTCTGGGCAGGCGAATTCATCAATACGGAAGGAGCTACGCTGGCCCAGGTATTCTGGATGCTGGGAGTAGAACCCGTACGCGACGCCCAAGGCAGAGTGGTTGACCTGAAACTGGTGCCCAGTGAAGAACTGGGGCGTCCGCGCATCAATGTGCTGGTACAAGTGTCCGGACAGCTACGCGACATAGCCGGTTCCCGCTTGAAGTTACTGACCGATGCTATACGTCTGGCATCGGAAGCCGGAGATCACAGTCTGCTCCGTTGGCTGGCATTTTATCGGAAGCATCATGGAAAAACAATGAGCAGATTACTTGCATGGATGCTCCACAAGGTTAGTCATGGAGTCGTGGTGGATCTGCTGATGGAAAAACTGATGCTGGCAAGCGAAGGTTACCCGGTGCGTACCTATAAAACAGAAAAGCTTAAATCAGAAGACTCCAAATTCAAGAAGGAAGAAATTGGAAAAAGAGAAGTATATGATACAAAAGCATCAGAGCAGAGAACTGTATCTGCAGTCGGAGGAATATCACAGCAGTTATATGAGAAAATTCTGATGCAGGCAGCACAGCGTAAAATGGAGCTGGAAGCTCAGGGAAAGCAGGTCACACTGGTGAGGGAAGAACCTTTCACAACAGCGCAGGATTCCGTGGAATATAACGTATATCTGATGATATGGAAGAAAAAGTGGGGAAATCGAATCGTAGAAGTAGAACATATTTTTTGACAGACAATAAAAATCCGATCTAAAAAAATGTATAAAAATAATTAATATTTGTTCGTTGTTGGAAAAAGATTATCCATCATTAAATCATACTATTCCGATAGGAGTGAAAACGTTTTCACAATCTTGGTTTGAAAACTGGAAGAAATTTCTGTATAACTGTAGGAAAGAAAGGACAGGAACATGAATTTTAATACACAACTATTACACGGAAAATCGGTGGGAGCGTATTCCTTTGGAGCAACCTTACCATCCATCAGTCAGGTGAGTGCTTATACCTACGAGACATCAGAACAATTGGAAAAGGTCTGTCAGAACAGGGCAGCATGTTTTGCCTATACCAGAATCGGAAATCCGACGGTGGCAGCGTTTGAACGGCGCATCTGTGAGATGGAAGGCGGCTTTTCAGCAACAGCTTGTGCATCGGGTTTAAGTGCAGTGGTATTTTCTTTATTAAATATTTTACAGAGTGGAGATGAGATCATTGCCAGCAGCGGAGTGTTTGGCGGAACGATCGACGTATTCCGGGATCTGCAGAATTTTGGTATTCAGGTACATTACATCCCTTATCTGTCAGAAGAAAATATTACTCCGTTATTGAATGACAAGACGAGAGCCGTGTTTGGTGAAGTTATCAGCAATCCGGGACTGGATGTAATAGATGTGTCAGCGGTAGCCGCTTTTGTACATACGCATCAGGTTCCTTTGATTTTAGACAGCACGACAGCGACACCGTTGCTGATCCGGCCATTAAAACTGGGAGCGGATGTTGTGATTCATTCCAGTTCAAAATACATCAACGGAAGCGGCAATTCCATCGGTGGTGTGATCGTGGATGGTGGAAAATTCCGATGGAATCCTCAGCGTTATCCGGTGCTGGCAGAGTACAAAAAGTTCGGTCCGG
>OGXS01001653.1_pt1 | contig 13869 bp, 13 predicted proteins | sample 1576371 | NCBI WGS metagenome assembly OGXS01 (sample SAMEA3541475, study PRJEB24748) | human gut metagenome | biome: human gut; feature: human-associated habitat; material: faeces | place: China | collected 2012
ATACGATCATGGATACCAGCACGCCTTTAAGCAGATTAAATGGCGCCACAGCAAACACCACGAAAGTGGACAGTCCCGTAATCTTGCCATTGATCGCGCTTCCCATTCCTACCAGCGCGTCAATGGGCATCCCAAACGCTTTTGCGTAAGTGGGTAGAAGGACGAATGCATTCAAGAAGCAGCCTACTACCGTCATAAATACGGTTCCTGCCGCCATACCGACAATCGCCCCATTCCTGGTCTTTTTCTTCTTATAGATAAGTCCTGCCGGAACGATAAATGCGCACCCAATCAGGAAGTTGGCCACATCCCCGACGCCTGCGGTTGTTGTTCCGCTGATCGCCACATGCAGTATGATCTTGATCAATTCTATGACTGCGCCGGCGAATGGTCCCATTGCAAAACATCCTACCAGAACCGGTACCTCGCTGAAGTCAATCTTGTAGAATGCCGGAGCAAAGGGAAGGGGCACCTCGAACTGCATCAGCACGACGGAAATCGCCGCCAGCATTCCGATTTGAACCATCATCCTTACCTTTGTTCTTGATTTTGCGTTTGCGTTTGTAATCACATCTGTACTCATTTTCTTTCTCTCCTTTTTAATGAAAATTGAAACTGTCAAAGAAAGAATATCTTCTTGGAACCATGTAACTGCCGCCAGTCCATGATGCATCATATTGCATAAAAAACCCCGATACCTTGGCATCGGGGTCTGATTGCACCATAACTTGTCATTACATAATTCTTCTCTCATCCAGACTTTACTGTCGGTTCCGGAATTGCACCAGATCAGCCAGCGCAGACTGCTGCGCCGGGTCGCGGACTATACCGCCGGTTGGGATTTGCACCCGACCCCGAAGAATCTCTTTCAGTTCTCTCCTATTATAACTCCTTCGGTCCCAATATGCAATACCTTTATAGCGGCAGTATTCGTCCAATCCCCTGTTCCAGCGCTCTTGCGAAGATCGCCTGCCCCATTACCATATCACATACGGATATGCCGATATTGCTGCACACGATCAGTTCTTCGCGGTCCGTACGCCCTGGATGTACTCCCGCGATGACTTCTCCAGTCTCGCAGGTGATTGGAGCCAGGCCGTCCGGAAAGTATCCCATACCTTCAAACAGTTTATGCTCTTCCTTGCTGTCCACGATTTATTTATCCGCCATGCGGCATATCTCGGGATCCCAGAAGGTATTCAGGTCGCAGGGGATGATGGTCTGTCCCTTCCTTACCCACTCTTTCTTTACGACTTTCAACGGATCCCTGAGGATAATCGTAGCCGAACTCATAACCTCGCAGCTGGCCACCAATTCTTCCGGGCTCGCAGCCTTTACAATGGGGACGCTTACTTCTCCTTCTACTTCCTGGATCAGCCGGTCCATATTCTCGCTTCTCACGTCATAGATATAGATCTTCTCCAATTCTTTGAGCGCCTTGACGATATATCTGACGTGTCCTGTTCCCTGCACGCCGCACCCGAACATTCCGAACGTCTTTGCGTCCGGATGCAGCGCCGCTGCCGCAAGGGATGTCAGCGCAGGCGTACGCATAGCCGTAATCCAGGCCGAATCCATTACCGCCACAGGGATTCCCGTCATGATATCATTGAGGATCAGCAGTCCTGTCGTCTGCGGGAGTCCGAAATCCTTTGGATTCCTTGGATAGCACTCGATCCATTTCACGCCGCAGGCGAGACTGTCCGGCACGTAGGCGGGCATTGCATGGTAGAACACATCTTCGTATGGGTGGATGCCGATCTTGGCGGGCATCTCATACCGTTTCTTTCCATGTGCTTCCATGGCTTTATGGATCAGTCCCAACGTCTCCGCCACGTCAGGACCTGCCTTAATGCATTCCTCCTGCGTAAGCCACAGGATCTCTTTTCCCAGTTCCAGCTTGCTTTTCAGATAATCGTGTTCCTTCTGAAATGCCTCCAGCTGGTCTTTTGTCGCTTCATATGCCATATGAATACCTCCTTCATTCAATATTGAAAGCAAAAGCCGCTCCAACTCTTTATCTATCTTAATCATAAAGGTTGGAGCGGCTCCAATGTCAATTTAAATATTTATTTATCAATATTCCAGCAATACCTTGACCTCGCAGGGGTATCCATAATCCAGATATTCAAATAACTGCAATCCGATCTCGTCTGCTATTACAAACTTTCCCGTGACTTTGTTCTCCTCCATCCAGTCTTTAAGAACCGAAAAGTCCGTGCGGTCATTCACGACATTTACCACGCAGCAGGCATATTTCCCGAAGGGAAGAGTCATCACATAGGCCGGGTCTACAGATTCATTTATCCTGTCATCAAAAAACTCTATATACTCTGCTGTCTTCACGAAGCCATCCTGTTTGATCCAGGATGCATCCAGGACAAATCCATATTTTCTTCTGAAGGAGTTGTGATGTTCGGTTGCCGCCCGGCAGTTCTCCTGGAGTTTTAGATGATAGGCTTTGGCATCCTCAACATTCGCCCCATATATGACCTTTCTCTCAGGCAGATATCTGACCTGTACATCCGAGCCTTTTCCGGCTTCATGAATCTGCGCATGCTGCGTTGCATACCAGTCGATATCCTCTGCCACATGCAGGTAATATTCGCTCAGATACAATGCTTCCTTCTGATGCTCCTTCATAAGTTCCATCACCATATCATTGTTGCGGGACGACAGGATATCTTTGATCTTTCCGATGGATATATTAAGCCTGCGCAGGCAAGTGATCGCGTCAATCCTCCAGAACTGGTCATAGGTATAATACCTGTAGCCATTGCCGGGATCCACGTACTTGGGCTTGAATAAGTCAATCTTGTCATAAAAGCGCAGTGTATCCTTGCTTACGCCGGTAATACGGCTCACTTCTCCAACGGTATACTTTCGTTCCATATTCCCACCCTTTCCTGCTGAAAAAGGATAAACATTGTATCGCTCTAATGTTTTCTGGCGTAGCCTGTCAGCATCAAAGTAAGCGCTCCATCTCCGGTAACATTGCATGCCGTTCCAAAACTATCCTGGAGCGCGAATACGGTCAGCATCAGGGCTGTGCCAGACTCATCAAATCCAAGGATGCCGATAATAAGGCCAAGGGATGCCATGACGGTTCCTCCTGGAACTCCCGGCGCGCCAATCGCGAATACTCCAAGCAGCAGGCAGAACAGCACCATAGTCCCCAAGGAAGGGATGGTTCCATACAGAACCTGCGATACCGTCATGACAAAAAATACTTCTGTCAGGACAGAGCCGCACAGGTGGATATTGGCAAACAGCGGAATCCCAAAGTCAACCATATCCTCTTTCAGCGGAGGCTGGGACTTCTTGGCACACCTTAATGCCACAGCCAAAGTTGCCGCAGAAGACATGGTGCCTACCGCCGTGATATAGGCTGGCCCGTAATTCTTAAGGACCTTCCATGGATTCTCTTTTGCATAGATGCCCGCCGCCCCGTAGAGAATTGCAAGCCAGATATAATGGCCCGCCATCACGATCAGCACCACCTGGATAAATACAGGAAGCTGCTTTGTTATCGTGCCTTCATAGGCAAGGCTGCAGAAGGTAAATCCGATAAACACCGGAAGAATCGGTATTACGATCTTCGTTACAATGTCCAGTACGATCTTCTGGAATTCATCCAGAACCAAGGTTATCGTCTCCGCCTTGGTCCACGCCGCGCCAAGTCCCAGCATGACCGACAGTACCAGCGCGCTCATGACTGGCATGATCTGCGGAATATCCAGCTGGAATATTACCTCTGGAAGTTCCTTCAAACCATCTATTTCAGATACGATTGACAGATGCGGGATTATCCCGTATCCTGCCGCCATGGATCCCAGTGCCGCCAGGACCGAAGAAGCATATGCGATCACAATAGCCACGCCCAGCATGCGGGAAGCATTGTTCCCCAGCTTGGTAATGGACGGCGCGATGAAGCCGATAATAATCAGCGGTACGCAGAAGGTGATCAGTTCTCCAAGGATGTATTTAACAGTTACCACGATATTCATAAATGCTTCGTTCGCCGCAAGCCCTGCCGTGATGCCTATAATGACGCCCAGTATCAGCCTGGCTGGCAGGCTTTTCATGATTCTTTTCATTGATGTCTCTCCTATAAGTCTGTTTATTCTTCAATCATCATCTTAATAATCTCTTCGTTCGTCTCTTTCATTCCTTCTTTCCCAAGACGGCCGATATTGTGTATGGTCGCCTCCACTCCCTTTGTCACGATCCCGTCGCCTGCATAGAACTGCTGCCCCCGCAGGTACATATTATAGCCCAGAATGCCCGCGTCAACGGATGCCGCTATCTTGGCCGCGCAGGAGGCTTTTGCCCCATCGCAGACCATGCCGGATACGATTGCCAGGGCATTGACCACCGTGTGGATAACTTCCTCATAGCCGCCACCGCACAAGTAAGCGATTCCTGCTCCTGCTGCCGCCCCGGCGCTGACCGCCCCGCAGTAGGCCGACAGCCTGCCAATTCCCGTCTTCTGGTGGATGGCGATCAAGTTGGACAGCGCCAGTGCCCGGTACACCTTCTCCTCTCCCGAGTTCAGTTCTTTTCCGTATTCCAGCACAGGCAGGGAGCAGGTCATCCCCTGATTGCCGCTTCCCGCGTTGATGATGACCGGCAGCTCGCATCCGTTCATACGGGCATCAGAGCCTGCCGCTGCCATCGCCTTCGCTCTCGTGCGCACGTCATCGCCATATGTATCCAGAAGAACGCTTCCGATGTTGGCTCCATAGTCGCCCCTGAGTCCTTCGTTTGCAATAGCGGTGTTGTAATTGATCTGTCTTGTGATGATTTCCCGGATATCCTCCACGTCAACGATATTGATGAATTCCCAGATATCCTCTACATTCAGAATGCTTCTGTCCGTCAATCCTTCTTCCTTCTCGCCCTCCACCGGTACAAAGTAGCGCACTTCCCCGTCCTTTTCAATCAGCACGATATTGGTATGGTAGTTGGCGATCCGCACCTTCGCGTAGGAATCCCCTTTGCCTACGGTGACCTGGATATCAAAGGTAATCCCATTGTCCACATGCCGGACGCTGATGGATGCCGTATTTAGGAATTCCACCATCCGCTCCATCTGCTCCTTGCTTACTTGCGCGATCACCTCTAATTCCTTCTCGGCTCTGCCCGCTATAATCCCCGCTGTCGCTGCCGCCGGAATTCCTTTGAGGTGATTGGTATTGGGTACGATGACGCTCTTTACGTTCTTGATTATGCTGCCGCTGGCTTCGATCACTACCTTATCCGGCAGGCATCCCAGTATCTCCCTCGCTTTCGCCGCCGCATACGCAAGGGCGATGGGCTCCGTACATCCCATCGCAGGAACCAGTTCTTCTTTCAGTATCTGGACATATGCCTGATACTTTTCGTCCGTTCTCTTCATACTAACCTCTCCTTTGCAAATGAATTTAATTCCTTTCCATTGTAAATCCCCGTCCGCGTACTTCATTGATCTGGGAAATCGTTATGAAGGCCTTGGGGTCTATATTCTGAATCATTTCATTTACTAAATACAGTTTTCGCCCGGGAATCACGCACAGCACGCCCTTCTGCTGACGGTGCCCATATCCCGTCTCGATGTGCACCATAGTGGCTCCTACGTCTACCTCCAAAAGCATCCGGCGTTTGACTTCTTCGTACTTGTCCGATATGACAAACAGCTGGATCTGGGATTTTCCCATCAGCATGACACGGTTCAGGATTAGCGTATTGAGCACCAGCGCAAGTATGCCATACAAGATCTGTTCGGAGTCCGAGAAGAATGCCTGGAGACTAAGGACGAGGAAATCCACGATGTATAGCAGCACGGCCACCGATACATGAACCCATCGATTCAGCACCAGCGCCAGAATATCCGTTCCTCCTGTGGATGCCCCCACCCGCACGATCAGACCCACGCCAATTCCCAACAGGACTCCTCCATATATGGTAGCAAGCATGACATTGTCCGTCAATCTGGTGATTCCTGGAATTGCTTGCATTGCCGACAGAAATGCAGGATAAACGAACGTGCTGATGATCGTGGTGACAATAAAGGTCTTCCCCAGAATCAAAGCCCCCAGGATAAAAAGGACTGCATTTACGCAGAAAATGATCAAAGAAAGATCCACAGGCAGATAATGGCTTATAGCAAGGCCGATGCCGGTAGCGCCTCCCATGATGATCCCGTTGGGCACTATGAAGGCGGCCACGGCTGCTGCCAGTATCGCATTTCCTGCCAATACGCCTGCCAATGTCTTCAGGCTCTTCTTCCAACTCCTCTTCATCTCTTGCCGGTACCCTCTCTTCTATATTATTATGAGATGCCCTTCATCGTAAGCTGGATCCGCTTCTTCTTAAGATCTACGCTTAAGACTTTTACATCAACGATATCTCCTACGCTCACAACCTCAAGCGGGTGCTTGATAAATTTTTTGTCCGTTATCTCGGAGATATGTACCAGGCCGTCCTGATGGACGCCTATGTCTACGAATACGCCAAAGTCGATGACGTTTCTGACGGTTCCCTTTAATACCATTCCTTCCGTCAGATCCTTCATTTCCAGAACATCCGTCCTTAGGATGGGCTTTGGCATCTCATCACGGGGATCCCGGGCTGGTTTTTCCAATTCCTTTACGATATCCTTCAGGGTAATCTCGCCGATCCCCAATTCTTCGGCAAGGGGTTTGTAATTCTTGATGGTAAGAGATAAGCCAGTGAGTTTTCCCCCATCTATATCTTCCGGCTTAAATCCCTGCTTCATAAGCAGTCTTTCGGCTGCCTCATAGGACTCCGGATGCACGCTGGTTCCATCCAGAGGATTGTCCCCTCCTTGGATCCGCATGAATCCGGCACATTGCTCGTAGGCCTTGGGGCCTAGCTTTGCCACTTTCAGAAGCTGCCTGCGGCTGGTAAACCTGCCGTTTTCCTCCCGGTACGCAACGATGTTCTTTGCGATCGCCGCGGATATGCCGGAGATGTAGGCCAATAGAGGGGCGGATGCCGTATTCAGATCAACGCCTACCTTATTTACGCAGTCCTCCACGACGCCAGAGAGGGCCTCGCTCAACTTCTTCTGGTTCATATCATGCTGGTACTGTCCCACGCCTATGGACTTAGGATCAATCTTCACCAGTTCTGCCAGAGGATCCTGGAGACGGCGGGCAATGGAGGTCGCGCTTCTTTGTCCCACATCGAACTTGGGGAATTCCTCAGAAGCCAGCTTGCTTGCGGAATATACGGAAGCGCCCGCTTCATTTACGATAACGTACTGCACCTTCTGAGGGATCTCTTTCAGCAATTCCACGATGAACATCTCCGATTCCCTGGACGCCGTTCCATTTCCTACAGAAATCAGCGTAATATTATACTTCTTTATAATCTTCTTCAGCAGATCTTTGGACGCCTGGATCTTCTGCGGCGTGGTTGGCGCCGTAGGATAGATGACCGTCGTTCCGATGACTTTTCCGGTAGGATCCACCACCGCCAGCTTGCAGCCAGTGCGGAATGCCGGATCCCATCCAAGAACGGTCTGCCCTACGATCGGAGGCTGCATCAGAAGCTGTTCCAGATTCTTTTTAAATACTTCGATTGCTCCGTCTTCTGCCCTCTCGGTCAGCTCGCTTCGTATCTCCCGTTCAATGGCCGGCGCGATCAGGCGCTTGTAACTGTCTTCCGTTACATCTTTAAGGATCGGCGTTGTATATGGATTCTCTCCATGGATCGTCTTCTTCTGCAGATAGCGTATGATATCTTCTTCCGGTGCTTCAATCTTCACCGTCAGGAACTTTTCCTTCTCTCCCCGGTTCAGCGCAAGAATCCTGTGTCCTGCCAGTCTGCCTACCGGCTCTTCAAAGTCATAATACATCTCATAGACGGATTCTGCCTTCTCATCCTTGGCTACAGAGAGGACTCGTCCTTTCTGCATGGTGATCTTCCTGATCCAGATACGGTAATCTGCCTCATCCGATATGTTTTCGGCAATGATATCTTTTGCGCCTGCAATAGCCTCTTCTACAGTATGTACTTCTTTGTCCGGATTTATGAACTCTTTTGCCAGATCTTCCACCGGCTTGTCAGTCTTTTGAAGGCTGATGATGGCAGCCAGCGGCTCCAGCCCCTTTTCTTTGGCAATCGTGGCTCTCGTCCGCCGCTTCGGCCGATATGGCCGGTATAAGTCTTCCACTACCACCAGGGTTTCTGCTGCCAGTATCTGCTGCTTTAATTCTTCCGTAAGCTTGCCTTGCTCTTCGATGCTGGAAAGTACCTGCTCCTTTTTCTCTTCCAGATTTCGAAGATACGTCAGTCTCTCATGAAGCCTTCGCAGCTGTTCGTCATCCAGGGTGCCTGTGGCTTCTTTTCTATATCGTGCAATAAATGGGATCGTGTTGCCTTCGTCAATCAGTTTGACGGCGGCATCTACTTGCCATCTCTTTACTCCAAGCTCTTCTGTGATTTTCTGATTAATATCCATGTCATGTATCCTTTCCTGCTAATGATGTAATGCCTGTTGCTGATAATTATAACCGAATTTTCCCTAAACCGCAATGCATGCCTCTTTCAGGACAGTCCTTTATGGCAGGCTATCTTATCTGATTCAGAGAATACCGAGTTCACTCTGTTTTGTTGAAATCCCCTCTCCACTATGATATACTTAAGACAAACTAACAGAGGTACTTCAAAGGGGAATATAAACTATGAATCAGGTAACGCAAGAACTGTCAAAGCAGCAATTGAAGTCAAAAGAAACCAAGGCAAAAATCTTCCGCGCCGCCAAGCATATCCTCCAAAAGCAGGGATATGAGCAGCTTTCCATTAAGAATATCTGCGAAGAGGCCGGCGTTTCCAACGGAAGTTTCTATCACCATTTCAAGACTAAGGATGATCTTCTGTCCTACTATATCGAAGAACAGCCCAGCATCAATCCTGATCTTCTGGATATGCCCCAAAATGCCGCGGAGGCCAAGGCCGCGATCATCCAAGTGTACTTAAATTACGTGCATTACTGTCAGGAATTGGGCGTAGAATTCATGTCCAATTATTATACGCCTAAGAACCAGTCCTTAAACCCATTGATCCGTACGGAAAGGCCCTATCCGATCGTCACGGTCCACAATTATCTGCAAAAAGCCATTGATGCGGACATTATAAAGCCGGATCTGGATCTGGAAGATATCACCACGGATATCCGCATGATCGTCATTGGCAACGTGTTTGAATGGTGCTTAAAAAGCGGCGAGGCAGACTTTGAAGGCAACATGAGGCGCACGCTTAGAATCTATTTAGACGGCCTGTTCTAAAGGCTTCCATAACCATATGTCAGGAGGAAGATTATGTATATATTCATAACCAATCCCAACGCCCGCTCCGGGCTGGGGCATAAGATATGGGATGATATCGAGACCGTTCTGAAGAAACGAGGCGTCACCTACCAGGTATATTTTACAAAATACCAGCAGCACGCCACCAAGATCGTCCGACAGATTACCTCTGACCATGAGCGTCACAATATTATCGTGCTGGGTGGCGATGGAACGGTGAATGAAGTGATCAACGGCATTGACTGCCTGGCAAACGTCACGCTGGGCTATATTCCGATCGGGTCAAGCAACGATTTTGCGCGGGGCTTAGGACTTCCTGCCGACCCTTTGAAGGCGCTTGAAAATATCCTGGCACCCGTCCGCCATCTTGCGATCAATATCGGCGTGCTCGAATACGGGGATAAAAGACGGCGCTTTTCCGTAAGCACTGGACTTGGATTTGACGCGGGGGTTTGCCATGAAGTTATGGTATCCCGTTTGAAAGTCTTTCTAAACAAGATAAAATTGGGGAAACTTTCTTATGCAGGAGTCGCCCTTCACCGCATGATATCCCTTGATCCGAAGGATATGACGGTAATCATGGACGGCACCCGGAAACTGGATTTCCATAAAGTATACTTTGCCACTGCCATGAATCTGGCCTATGAAGGCGGCGGCTTTAAGTTCTGCCCCAAAGCAGACTGCAAGGATGATCTTCTGGATATCATCGTCATCTCAGACATGCCCAAGATCAAGGCACTTGCGCTTCTCCCCACTGCGTTTAAGGGATGGCACGTATTTTTTAGAGGCATTCACATCTATACCTGCAAAGAGATTGAAATCATCAGCGAAAAGGCGCTGCCCGTACACGCGGACGGAGAGCCCATCTTCCTGCAGAAACGGATAAAGGCATGCCTTGAGCCAGAAAAATTACGCATTATCGGTGCTCCCGAATAAGAATAACGGAGGTTACTGCCATGATATGGCTTATCATCACGATCGCAGTCATCCTGCTCTATCTATTTGCCCTCGCGCCCAGGCTCTCCCGCCGCGATGCCATGCGCGCCTTTTCCGGCACCATGTTCGCCCACAGGGGCTATCACTGCAAGGAGCGAGGCATACCGGAAAATTCTATGAAGGCGTTTCGTGCCGCCATCGCCAGAGGATATGGCATTGAACTGGATCTTCACCTGACAAAAGACGGCCGTCTTGCCGTCTTCCATGACGATACGCTGGAACGCATGTGCAAAAGAACTGAAACGGTGGAAGAACTGACTTCCCTGGAACTGTCTTCCTGCACTCTTTTAGATACGGATGAAACGATCCCCATGTTCGAAGATGTGCTCACTCTTGTAAGAGGCCGAGTTCCCTTGCTGATAGAACTTAAGATTCCAACCGCCTCCCTTCAGATATGCGAAGAAGTCTTAAGACAAATGCGAAACTATCAGGGCCCCTTTCTGATCCAGTCCTTCAACACCATGGGACTTCGCTGGTTCAAGCTTCATGCCACGGATCTGTTAAGAGGCCAGCTTTCATCCAACCTGACCGCCAAAAAGACCCGGGAATCCTGGTTCTTAAAATTCATGGTCAAGTATCTGCTTGCAAACTTCCTTGGCAGGCCTGACTTTATATCTTATAAACTGGCAGACCTCCCTGTGATGAACGTCTGGATATTGAAGCATATCTTCCATACGCCGGTTGCTGTATGGACGCTTAAGACTCCCGAGGCGCTTTTTGACGGGAAAAAGTACTATGATATTCAGATTTTTGAAAAATCCTATGAAAATTATTAACAAATAATGAACATTATTGTTGATTACCCTTTTTCATGTTATAATCCGTGGTGAACCATGAATATATTTTAACAAGGGGCTTAAAAGGGGAAATCACTATGAAAGCCATAGAAGCAACGAAAAAGATAGTAAAACGCTATAGTCATGCATGGGTGTTCTTATACGCATTCATCTATATGCCATGGTTTCTGTACCTGGAGAGGCGTACCGGAGTCGATTATTATATCATCCACTCGCCGATCGACAATTATATTCCTTTCGTAGAATATTTTATAGTTCCCTATCTATTATGGTTTCTATTTATTGCCGTAACGGTAGGCTACTTTTTCTTTACGGACAAATGGGGTTTCTATCGGCTGTGCGCATTCTTATTCACCGGAATGACGCTTTTCCTGCTGATATGCACGTTCTTCCCGAACGGGCTGAATCTTCGTCCTGTTGTATTTGAAAGAAATAATATTTTTGTTGATCTCGTCAAAACCCTATACAGTACGGATACGCCGACCAACGTGCTGCCAAGCATACACGTATTCAACTCCATCGGCGTCAGCATCGCGATTGCCCACAGCAATGCCTTGAAGAAGCACCGCATGGTACAATGCAGCGCTTACCTGTTGGCTATGCTGATTATAATGTCCACCGTATTCTTGAAGCAGCATTCCGTGACGGACGTTATCGCTGCCATTGCGATGGCATGCATTATCTATCCGTTCGTATACGTAACACAGGAAAAGAAAGCGCCAAAGTTATCACACCAGCCAATTTAACCATTCTATAAGAGGAGGATACCAATTATGTATGCAGAATTCAGTGAAAATCTTATCACAGGCAATGAAATGATAGATTCCCAGCACAAGGAACTAATCGAAAAAATGAACCAGCTTCTGGAAAGCTGCGAGAATGGAAATGACAAGTTAACCGCAGTAAAGACGCTGGACTATCTTGAGGACTACACAGATTACCATTTCAAGGCAGAAGAACAGCTGCAAAGAGATATCGACTATCCGGGCTACGAAAAGCATATTGCGCAGCACGAGATATTCAAGAACACCATCAAGGATTTAGAAGAGATGCTGCAGGAAGAAGAAGGCCCATCCAACGCGTTCGTTGAAAAGGTAGAAGAAAACATTGTAAAATGGTTCTATACCCATATCGAGGGCTTCGACCGTTCCGTTGCTGAATATAAATTCATGCGCGAGAACAATGAGCGTCTGTAGATCCCACTGATACAAATAACCGGCCTCTGTACAGAGGCCGGTTTCTTATATTCCTGCATCCTTTAGTCTTTCTTGATTCCTGCGTAACGGGTATATTTCTCAAACGCAGAAGGCATAGAATATTTCTTCTCGATTTCTTCCGGATGTATGAAAAGAAAATCTTTCTGGTTCGTCTTCTCCAACTCATCTACCATTACTTCATAGCCGGTCATATGCCATTCGATATGGCTGAAGATATGCTTCCCCGCCGGGCCGCCGGATAACCCGGCCGCCTCCACCGGACAGGGGGCGGGGGAGAGCTCGTTGGGATACTCCCACAGGCCCGCCAGCAGGCCCAGCCCCGGCCGCCGCCGCAGGGCCACCTTCTTTTCCCAGAAAATCAGGAACACGGTCCGGGCCTCGATGCGCCGGGCCTTTTTTGCCGCCTTGACGGGCAGCTCCCCGGTGCGCTCCTCCCGCCGGGCGGTGCAGAAGTCCGCCGCCGGGCACCGGTCGCACAGGGGCGCGCCGTTGGGCAGGCACACCGTGGCCCCCAGCTCCATGAGGGCCTGGTTGAAGTCGCCGGGGGCGTCCACCGGAAGCACGGCCTGGAGGGCGGCGCGCATCCGGGCCTTGGTGTCCGGCCGGGCGATGTCGCCGCCGTCTCCGCTGATGCGGGCCACCACCCGCAGCACGTTGCCGTCCACCGCCGGAACGGGGACGCCGAAGGCGATGGAGGCGATGGCCCCCGCCGTGTACTCCCCCACGCCGGACAGGGTGAGAAGGCCCTCATAGGTGCCGGGGAACGCCCCGCCGAAGTCCTCCGCCACCTGACGGGCGGCTTTCTGGAGGTTGCGGGCGCGGTTGTAGTAGCCCAGGCCCTGCCACAGCTTCATGAGCCGGTCCTCCTCCACGGCCGCCAGATCGGCCACGGTGGGCAGGGCCTCCATGAAGCGGCGGTAGTAGTCCAGCACCGCCGCCACCCGGGTCTGCTGGAGCATGATCTCGCTGACCCACACGTGGTAGGGGGTGGGATCGCTCCGCCAGGGGAGCACCCGGGCGTTTTCGCGGTACCACTGGAGCAGGGGGATGGGAAGTTGGTCGAGTTGATTCAAAACAGGATTCCTCCGGGACCTCTTTTTTCTCTGACCCGGCTATTATATAATGAAGCCAAACTTTTTTCAAGAAACGCAATGAAAACGGCCCGCCGGTTTCTCTAATAGGCAGAAAGGGGGCGCCACCCTTGACCGAACAGGAATTCATTCAACAGGCGGAGGGCCTGAAAGGCCGGCTCTACCGCACCGCCTGGCTCTATCTGGGCAGCGAGGCCTGCGCCGTGGACGCAGTGGACGAGGCGGTCTACCAGGGCTTTCTCCACTACAAACGCCTCCGTCAGCCGGAGTATTTCGCCACCTGGATGACCCGCATCCTCATCAACGCCTGCAACGCCGAGCTGCGCCGCCGGAAGCGGGAGCTGGCGGTGGCCGAGCTGCCCGAGACCGCGGCGGAGGCCTTCGACGCGCTCCCCCTGCCGAACTTGTAAGAGAGTACTTTCCGAAGATGGATATTCATGCGAGTACGCAGATG
>OGXS01001663.1_pt1 | contig 13768 bp, 13 predicted proteins | sample 1576371 | NCBI WGS metagenome assembly OGXS01 (sample SAMEA3541475, study PRJEB24748) | human gut metagenome | biome: human gut; feature: human-associated habitat; material: faeces | place: China | collected 2012
CCTCAACGCCGGAATTGTCCTTTTCAACGGAATGTATCTTGTTGTGGACGAAAATACCCGCTTCCTGTGCGGGGCGGGATAGCGGGTTATTGTGGGGCTTATTCTTTCCTATGGGCTTTTCCTGTTCCTCAAAATGTAGGCGGGTCTTGCCTTTCCCGGTGGCTTCATCAAAGGTGCGCTCCCGTACAAGTTTCTTTTCTTTGGGGATAGCCGCCTTTGCCGCGTCCAGACGGTCGGCTGCTTTGTCCGATTTTCGGATATACCTTTCAAGCTCCGGCGTTGCCCGTTCCTCGTCGGTAAACTGCAAGCGGGAAGATTTTTCTTTTGCTGTGGCTTCTGCCTGTGCTTTCCTCGCCGCCTTTTTGCTCGCCTTTCTGGTACGCGCCCCGTCGATACGTTCCAAGACGCGCTCGGCTGCTGCGGTGTCCTGTTCCCGTTCTGCCCCCGGCGCATGGGGAAGCGGCGGCGTGTCGGTTAAGGGCGGGGAAGTTGCGCCGCCCGGTAGGGGCTGCGCTGCCTGTTCCGGCTGCGGTGGGGCTTCGGTCTTTGCAAAGTCCGCGTCCCTTATCCGCTTGCTGATACGTTTCTTTTTCCCGGTAGCGGCGTTTACCTCGACAGCCCCCTCGCGGGTCATTTTCTGCGTGACTTTTTCACGCGCCTTATATTGTTTTATGTGTCTGTCCCTCCAATCCGCGCCCTTGCAAGGGCGCAATACTCGGCGTTTATCTCAATGCCTATATAATGCCTGTCAAGCTGCTTTGCGGCTGCCCCCGTCGTGCCGCTGCCGAAAAAGGGGTCAAGCACAACGCCGCCTTTCGGACAGCCCGCCTTGATACAGGTTTCGGCAAGTTTTGGCGGGAACGCGGCGAAATGCCCGCCCTTGTAGGGAACGGTATTGATAAGCCACACGTCCCGCCTGTTCCGCATGGTCGGCATGAGGGCTTCGTCGTAGTAGCTGCCGCTTCGCGCCCGGTTAAGCCCCTGTACGTTCCCCTGTCCGGGTACTTCGTCCGCATATTTCTGTCCCGCGCTGCGCCCGGTGCGGTACCGCGCCGCCGTTGTGGGGGCTAACGGCTCGGCTATGGCGGCTGCGTCATAAAAATACTTCTTTGACTTCGTAAGCAGAAAGATATGTTCATAGCAGCGGGTAGGGCGGTCTTTCACGCTCTCCGGCATGGGGTTTTCTTTCTGCCAGATAATGTCGCTCCGTAAATACCACCCGTCAGCGCGTAGGGCAAAAGCTAAAAGCCAGGGAATACCGATTAAGTCCTTTTGTTTGCAGCCGGAAACGCGGTTGTTTCTTGCAATCTGCTGTCCGTTTCTCCCTTTCGGGTTCTTCGGGTCTGCATGGTAGCCTTTATTTCCTGTGCCGCAGTAGGTGTCCGCGATATTCAGCCAGAGCGTACCGTCAGAACGCAGTACCCGGCGCAGCTCGCGGAAAACCTCGGTCAGCCTGTCAATGTACTGCTCCGGCGTGTCCTCCCGCCCAATCTGCATATCAAGCCCGTAATCCCTAAGCGCATAGTAGGGCGGGCTTGTGACGCAACAGTGTACGCTTTCCTCTGGAAGCTCCCGCAAGGCATAGAGCGCGTCCCGGTTGATAATGGTGTCTGTCCTTAATTTTGTCATGCTTCGCCCACTTCCTCCGGCTTCGTCGTCATTACCCGGTAAAGCTCGGTGTCTTTCGGGAAGCGGTCTACAAAGGGCAGCACCACGTTCCCGTAGAAGATAAGCCCCTCGCCCGCTTCGGTGTGGGTGACATACTTCATCTGCTGCGGGGAGATGTTGAGCTGCTTTGCAAGGATAGCCCGGTCGCCCGCCGCCTGATTGAGCATGAGGACAAAATCAGAGTTTTCAAAGATATTCTCCACTTCGCGGGAAGCAAGCAAATCCTTGACGTTCTGCGTAATGGCTGTGGGTATGCCGCCCCATTTTCTGAAACGCTTCCAGATTTCAACGGAATAGGCGGCGGTCTGTTCCTCTTTCAAGAGAAGATGAAATTCGTCCATAAAATACCGGGTGGATTTCCTTTCTGCCCGGTTGACGGTGACGCGGTTCCATACCTGGTCCTGCACAATGAGCATACCTAACTTTTTGAGCTGCTTCCCAAGCTGCTTGATGTCAAAGCAGACAAGGCGGTTAGAAAGTTCCACGTTGGTACGGTGGTTAAAGACGTTCAAGCTGCCGGAAACGTAAAGCTCCAATGCCGCCGCGATACGCGCCGCTTCCGGCTCCGGCTGCTTCAAAAGCTCGTTGTAGAGGTCGCCCAAGATAGGCATTTTCTCCGGGTCGGGGTCTGCAAGGAAAGGGCGGTACACGTTCCTAACGGCGCGGTCAATGACGGTCTTATCGACGGGCTGCAAGCCCTCCTTGCCGCCGATTACAAGCTCGCAGAGGGAGAGGATAAAGTCGGATTTCAGCGCAAGGGGGCTGTCGTCCTCGCTGTAATTGAGGTTAATATCCATAGGGTTCACATACTGGGGCTTCCCGTCAATGCCCTTGCCCGTAGGCGATAACCGTATCACTTGCCCGTCAAGCCGCTGCACAAGGGAAAAATACTCTGCTTCCGGGTCGCAGATAATTATGTCGTCGTCGGTAATGAGGAAAGCGTTTGTCATTTCCCGTTTGGCGGCAAAGGATTTCCCGCTTCCCGGCGTACCCAAGATTAAGCCGTTGGGGTTCTTTAGCTGCTTGCGGTCGCAGAGTATCATGTTGTTAGACAGGGCGTTTAAGCCGTAGTACAAAGCCGCGCCCGTCTGGAAAAGCTCCTGTGTGATAAAGGGGATAAAGATAGCGGTGCTTGACGTGGTAAGCCCTCTTTGAATGGGGATAAGGTTCTCCCCAAGCGGTACAGAGGACATAAGCCCCGCTTCCTGTTGGTAGTCAAGGCGGGTCAAGGCGCAGTTGTTCTTCTGTGCAATGCCCGCCGCCGCGAATACGTCATTTTCCAGTTTCCGCTTCGTGTCCGCCATGTTCACCACAAGGAACGTCAAGAGGAACATTCTTTCATTCCGGCTCTGCAAGTCCTGTAAGAGGTTCTTCGCTTCGCTGCCGAAAGTGGCAAGGTCGGACGGGATTATATCCATGTCGTAGCCGCTGCGTACCGCTTTTTTCTGTTCCTCGATTTTCATTTTGTCAAGGTCGGTGATTTTCCGCTTGATTGTCTTTATGGCTTCGGTCTGGTCGATACTGTGGATATGCAGATTGACGATAACGCCCGTTTCCAAGTCCAGAATATCCGATAAGATACGGTCGTTTAATTCCGGCGCAAGGATTTCAAGGAATGAAACCGCGCCGATTTTGCGCCCCATGCGGAAATAACGCCCCTCGCCAAAACGGAAAGAGGACGGGGCGATAAAGTCCTTTGTGGAAAGCCCGGACGGGGCAAGCCATGAAAAATCAAAGGCAAACTGCCCGCCCTCCGGGTGGAAAATGCCATGCAGCATTTTAAGGCGTTCATAGCCTGTCATGGGGCGGGCAGACACGCCCAAGAGCTTAAAGTTGTTGAGTACGTCCGTTTCGATACGGGCAAGGCGGGATTTCGCCGCGCCCAGACTGTCGGCTTCAATGGCAAAGGTGATATATTTTGCTTTGACAAGCCCGTTGTTGCCCTTTGCAAGCTGGTTTTTCAGCATATCCCGGTATTCTGTGCGGATAGAATTGAAAGCGTCCTCCTGTGCCGGGATATTGACCGCCTTTTCCGCTTCGCCGCGCTGCGTCCCCTGATTGATGAAAGAGAGCTGCACCGAAACGGAAGCGTCAAAGTAGTTGAGGAAGTCGCACCAGTTCTCAAAAATGGCGGTCTTGTCGTCTGCCTGTGCAAGCTGATAGTTAATATCTTCAAAGGCGACGGTCTTTGAGTATTTCCGTCCCGTAACCTTGCAGATACCGTCCGGGTACATCTGGATATAGGGGATTGTCTGCTGTGCGGTGTGGGCTTTCCCGTCGCCCTTTGCCTGTCTGATGATTTCCGCAATCTGCTTTTTCTCGGCGCGGGTGAGCTTGCGGGGCGGGTTAGGCTTTGCGCTTCCCGCCGCGCTGTTTCTTCGTGTTTCCTTTTGCAATCGCTGATACCTCCTTTTCAAGTTTTCTCTGCCGTTCTAAGACGGAATAAAAGTTGTCTGTCCTGTATGGTCGTTCTTTGGGGGCTATGAATTTCGTCTGAATGATGTTCTTCACCACCACTTCAAGGGGCTGTCCATGCTTCTCATACATGGCAAAGAGGAAACAGGGCAGCATGACGGCAATCATAGCCATAGACGCAAGGCTTGTGCCTGTGCTGTCTTTGAGCAGAAAGAAAAGCGGAAGCCCTAACAGGAGAGCTACCGCAAAACATACAATCTGCCGTTTGGTAAGGTTGAAAGCTACTTTTGTCTTGACTTTGGATAAGTCTTTGGGTACGGGTACATACGCCAAGTGAAAACCTCCTTTCTCTGGGTTTGGTGTTGCTGTAACTTCCCATAAGGGTAATCAAGGCAAAGGTCAATCTATGCCCTTTGCCCGCCCGTATTATATGGGGGTTATCCGCGTCAAGGTCGGGTCGTATTTTCGCCGCTTCGCTCTGAAAATCTCCACCCTGCCCTTGACACGCCGCTAATGCGCGGAGAATATCGACTTCGCCAGTGCGCCGGATTTGAACAGGGAGAAACAGAGGATAACGGTATAGGCTGCAAGGGAAAAAATCGCGCTGTGCAGGTTGTCCGCTATTATCATGTTGTTCACCAAAACCGCGTAAATGCCGACGCATATCATTATGAGGAAGCCTTGAAAGCCAAGCGCGAACAGGGATTTTAGGTAGTTGTTCCCTATCTGTCCCCATTCCCGATTAGTCATTGTTGCGAACGGGATAGGCGATACCGAACAGTAAAGGTAAATTTCTATCATTCTGCCGTAGAGGATAACGGTTATCAGTACGGACATGATTTTCATGCAAAGGCTTACAAGGCTTGTTTCAAGCACAAGTAAGAGCAGTTCGGGGATTTCCATATCTTCAAGCCCCTCCTGCATGGCGGCAAGGGCTTCGGCAACGTCGATATTCGTATCGCCGCCGATAACCCCCGCTGTGCCGGAAACGATATGCTGCGCCATATCAAAGACCGCCATTGTGATGTTGAACGTGTTGGTTACGATAAACACCGCGACAAAGGCTTTGAATATCCACTTAAAGAACATGAATGTTTCTATGTCGTGCATATTGTTCTTTTCCGTTACCATGCTGATTAGCTCGTAGCATAGGACATAGGTAATGACAAGCCCCGCAATCGGAACGATTACATTTTCAGAAAGGGTCTGTATCATGCTGAAAATATTTGCGTTCCAACCCTGCGGGGTCTGTCCTACCTCGTTTGCGATAGTCCCGACTTTTTCGTTTACGTCCCCGAACATAGTTGACAGATTACCGTTTATCGCTCCGATAAGGATTTCCTTTATCCATTCGTTAATCGCGTCAAGTATGCTCTGCATAGGCAGCTACCCGCGCTTAACCGAACAAGCCGGAAAGCAGAGGTACAAGGATAGTGCCGATAAGGGCAACGCCGCCGCCCGCCATGAGCTGCTTAATGCCCTGTGATTTTGCCGCAGGGTTGTCCGACCCGTAACCTTCCAGAAGGTTGATGACACCCCATACCGCCAGACCGGCGCCAAGAGCCATGACCAGAATTTTGAGAATGTCGATTGCCTGATTGAAAAATTCCATATACGTTCCTCCATTTTGTTTGTTTGATGGTTTTGGGTACAAAAAAAGCCGCCCACATCGGCGGCGCTTCGGGTCATCATGGCCCGAAGTTACACAAACTCGTCGCTGTCCAGATCATCGAAATTCAACAGGTCAGCTTCTTCGTCCGTGTCGGAGCCGTCCACTTCGTACACCGTGTATTCGTCCTCCGGCTTTAGTCTCAATGGCCGGTGGCGGAACAGGCTTTCCAAGCGGAAGGCGTTTTTCTTTTTATCAAATTCGGCTGTGTACTTGTAATTCGGGTGCTTTTTCAAGTCATACTTCGGGGACAGGAAGGGCGGGAGCCCCCGAAGCTGCAAGATACATTTATCCCCGGGCATGGTGGTGATCTCGCTGGTGGTCATCAGTTCCCGGCCAAGCCGCTGCATATTCTGGCTGTAACTTTCAGACTGTCCACGGCTTCGGCCCTCGGTCTGCATGGAGATGGTGGCCTTGCCCAGCCAGTTTTCCGAAATATCCTTTAGGGTGGAAGCCTCCCGGCCTCCGAGGAACACGATACTGTCCATGTTGCCCATGATGGTTTCGGAATGGTCTTTGTACAATGCCTTGCACTGGCTCATTGCCTGATAAAAAAGCGTCAGGCTGATCTCACGGGAGCGGATGACGGCCACGATCTTTTCCAGCCCCGGCACCTGTCCGGTATTGGCTGCCTCGTCCCACAGCACCCGCACATGGTAGGGCAGACGCCCGCCATAGGTGTTGTCAGCCCGTTCACACAGAAGGTTGAACATCTGCGAAAAAGCGAGGGCAACCAAAAAGTTGTAGGTGGTGTCCGTGTCGCTGATAAGAAAGAACAGCGCCGATTTTTCATCCCCCAGCTTATCAAGCTCCAGCTCGTCATAAGACATGATCTCCCGAAGCTGGGGAATATCAAAGGGAGCCAGCCTTGCACCGCAGGAAATCAAGATGCTTTTGGCTGTCTTGCCGCTGGCGAGCTTGTATTTCTTATACTGCCTCACGGCGAAGTGCTGGGGGCTGCGGCGTTCCAGCCCGTCAAACATATAGTCCACCGCGTTTTTGAAGGTTTCGTCATCCTCCCGGACTTCCATGCTGTTTATCATTTCCACCAGCGTATTCATGTTGCGTTCTTCCTCCGGCCCCTCAAAGACGATGTAGGACACAAGGGCGCAGTACAAGAGGGTTTCTGCTTTTGTCCAGAACTCGTCGCCCTCCTTGCCGTCGCCTTTGGTGTTGGCGATCAGGGCGGTAACAAATTTCAAAACATCGCTTTCCGTCTTGATATAGGCCAGCGGATTGTAGTGCATGGATTTTGAAAAGTCGATACTGTTGAACACCCGCACCCTGTATTTCTCCCGTTGCAGAAACCGCCCGCACTGGTCGAGGGTGCCGCCCTTCGGGTCTACCACCACATACGAGGAATGGGCTTGAAGGAGCTGCGGGGTCAGCCAGAACCTTGTCTTGCCCGAACCGGACGATCCGATGACACAGGCGTTTAGGTTCCGGGCATTGGCGGGTATCTTCGGACGGGTGTTCATGGTAAGGAACTCCGTCCCGGTCAGAATGACATTGTTCTGAAATTTAGGGTCTACAAACGGCTTTATATCCTCCTTTGTTCCAAAGCGGGCGGTGCCGTACTCTGCATCCCGCCGGAATTTTTTCGCCTGCCTGATCTTTGACTGTATCAGCAGATACACCCCAGCCGCACCGGCAAGGCCCACCAGCGGGTCAATACCGCCAAGCCCCGGCCAGTAGGTTTCAAAGGCTTTGGGGAAGGTATCGAGCATCCCCATGAGCTTTGTCCCGAAGTCTGTGCCGGGGGCGATCCGGTAGGCCGTCCCGATTTTGGAGAAGAACCAGAACACAAAGAGGTACGGCAGGTTTGGGAGCACATATTTTCTGATTTTGTCACTCAACGTCCGTCCTTCACCGCCTCTCTGGTCCGCTGCTTTTCCTTTGCCTGCGTCCTGATCTGCTCCGTGAATTTCCGAAGCTGACCGAGGATGGAAGCCTTGTCCTGCTCTTTGTTCAGCACCTTTGCGCTGTACTTCTGGAAGGCCGCCGTGATAGCGTCCGCCTGATTGGCTTTGAAAAACAGCAGGTAATGACCGGGGCTCACTTTATGGAAAGCGTAGTCCACATGGAACTCCTTCGCGATCCGGTCAAAATCCTTTGGAGCTCCCACATAGGGCATGGCACTTTTGCCGCCATAGTGGTTCATCAGCTTTTTCACGCTCTGGCGTCCCTGCGGGGTCAGCGCCTTCTGGTGGCGCTTTTTTCCTTCCTCTAAAATCTTCCGTAGAGCGGAAGCCAGCACCCGGCCTGTGAGCTTTGTTGCCCGGATTGAGAGGGCAACCGTTTTTTGGTTTACTTCTTCCTGCATAAAACCTCCTTTCCGTCGGGGTTCCCGCTATCCGGGAGGCCCCCGTACAATCTCGGGGAACAGAAAACCTCGGGCCAATGTGGCCCGAGGCTTACCGCTCGGCATCTCTGCCGGACGGAGCTTTCTTTTCCGGCTCCGTCTGGACTTTTTCGTCCTGTTCCCGCATGGTCTGCAAGATAGAGGGCTTCTTTTGAAGTTGGGAGGGCTTTTCGCCGGACAGCGGCTTGATACATTCCAGACGGTCAGCCGCCCGGATGGCGTTGTCCGTGAGCTGCCTCTGCCATGCGCCCACGCTGGGAGCCCAACGAAAGCCGCTGCTTTTCAGCTCGGCCCGGGTGTCCGCGTCAGGCTTTCCGTCAAAGAACACCTGCAAGCGGTTGTCCTCCCGGTTCATTTCCACACGACCCCCATCGAACTCCCAGCCGGAAAATTCCTGCTGTGCCTGTTTGGAAAGCTGTTCGATACGGGCCTTTACCCGGCGGATCTCCGCATTGTTGTTGGTTAGCTGGTAACTTTCAAAGGGCCTCGGGTCGCTTCGCCAACTTGACGCCATGCTTGCTTTCAGCTTTTCGATCTGGTCCGGCGACAGCAGCGCACAGCCGTCCAGCTTGCCATGCTTGCGGTAATAGGCGTTGACCTCCTTCATAATGAGCTGGGAGCGTTCCAGCCCGTCCAGCTTCTTCTGGAGCTTTTCAATCGCTGCCGGGTCATCGGCGCTGATCCCGCCCATGCCGGTGCTGCGTATCTTATCCAGCAGCCCTTGAATATGCCGCCATTCCTCCATGTTGCTGTCCCGCGCCCGGTTCTGTTTTTCCTTCTTTCCCACCGGGAAATTGGCAGGTCCGGCGATCATCACAGAGGGAACCCTTGCGTCAATGGCAAAGCCCTGGTTCATGTTTTCGGCCAGCTTGCGGGCGTAGGTGTCTAACAGATGGTCGATCTTCTCATGGTACATGGGGTCCACCCGGGATTTCTGCTTTTCCGCTATGGCGGCGGCCTTGTCCACCATTGCCCGGTATTCCGCCGTTGCGCTCCCTTCCTTGTAGTCGGAAAAGCTGTTCATTTCTTTTGCCCGGCGGGCGGCTCCTTCATTGATAGGGTAATAGTTGATGGTATGCACCTCCTTTATGCTTCGGGCCATGCTGGCCCGAAGTCCTACCGTTCTTCATGGGAAGGCCCCGCCTTGTCCTTTTTCGGAGCGGGTGGGGCTTCTTGAAACCGTTTGAGTGCAGCGAGAATGGAGTGGACAGGCTCGGCCTTTTCAGGATAGGCAAATATCCGGTGTTCCGGCGGAATGTCCTGCGGCCCGTGGTAATACTCCTTGAAGCCCTCCGGGACTGCCGACACATACCCACCGGGAGCGAATACGCCGCCCTCGTTGATACGCACATCCCGTCCGTATGCTTCATAATCGAAGTAGTTCTGAATGTGCTCCGGTATGTCGATAGTCCCAAGCTCGTCGGCGTAAAGACGGCCCAGCCCTTCATCATCGGAAATATCCGGGTAAAAGCGGTAAAGGTCAAGGTTCTGCGTCAGGTTTATCAAATCCTTCACGCTCCTTGTGTGGTTTCCCAAGACAAGAGCGGCTTCAAAGGTTTCCAGTCCGCCCTTATCCCGTACTTCCAGCAGGGCGTGGCCCAGCTCGTTCAGCTCGTCGATGTTCTCACATTCGTAGAGATAATCGTAGAGCCCCAGCACATCACTGTCAAAGCTGGTAAAGAACACTTCGCTGTACCGTTTCCCGTCTATCCCGATTTTGGCAAGGGCGGCCTGCAACTCCTGTGTCGTCATGGGGAAATGTACCGTTGTCCCTACCTCAATCCCCATTAAGGGGTATAGGGCTGTATTGGTTATATAGGCTTCAAACATGGGCTCATTCCTCCTTTCCGGCCCGGTCAGCCAGCACCTCATAAATCCCGGCCATAATGTAATCGGCGCAAGGGAGGGCAATCGCGTTTCCCAGTGCCTTGTAGCGTTGCAGAGGCCGGATCTCCACGCCGTCCGCCCCGTACTTTGTCCAGCCCTCTGGCAGCCCCATCAGCCGTTCGCTTTCCGTTTCCGTCAGAAAACGGATACAGCCGCCCTTCGGGTCGCCCTCATACCAGAAGGCAAAGGGCGTTACATCACTGGCTAAAAGAGTGGGAAAAGGGTCAGTTGGTAATCCGAAGCTGTTTCGGAAGGCCGTTTCTTCCTGCCTTTTTGCCGCTCCCCGCATACGGAAGCACTGAAAGGGGTGGATGACTGGTATCTGCCGCCCTGTTTCAAAAGAAGCTGTTCGATCTCCTTCGGCGGCGGCCCGCCCGCCCTCTCCGCAAGGCGGAGGAAGTGGGAGCATTGGACGGGGCTTAAATAGTATGTCTGCGGCACGTCTGCCTCCAAAATCCGCCACGACGAAAATCCGCTGCCTTCGTGCCAGCCTTCGGGAGCCTGCCCAATACTGGGCGTCCATGAGTCGCCAGCACACATCAGGCGTTCCCCCTCGCACCATTCCGGCGTTTCCCCATCTTCCCGAAGGAGGCATTGGAACTTCGGTGTCCGAGAAGGCGGATAAGACGGCTCTAAAGTCCATCCGGTCATTTGTAGAAAACGCTCCCATGACGTTTTCCCAAACAGCGATAGCTGGATATAGGTTATCAGTAGCATCCCTCATTTCCTGTATGATACGAAACGCCTGATAGAACAGGCTTGATTTTGCCCCGGCAAGGCCGGAGCGGTTGCCGATCAGAGAAAGGTTCTGACAGGGGGAACCGAAGGTAATTACATGACCCGGCGGGATTTTCCCGCCGTCCACCTTCGTAATATCCCCCAAATGCACCATGTCGGGAAAGTGCCTTTTGGTTATGGAGATGGGCGCTTTTTCAATCTCGCTGGCCCATACCGGACGGATACCGCACCGGGAAGCAGCCAGAGGGAACACGCCGATCCCGTCAAAAAGGCTTCCCAGCTTAATGTCCGGCATGGCCCGGGGTGCCGTGTCCCTTCACGGCAAGCACCCCTTCCAGCGTTGTCGCCGCAATGCCCAGCCGTCCGGCAACCGCAATATCGTTTTTTACATCCTCGTCCACAGCGCTGCCGCAGACGATCAGGGTATGGGAGCGCCGCAGCATATCCCGGCGCATATCAATCCCGGCCTTGTGTTCCTCGGGAACGCTGTCATTCAAAAACAGCGGCAGATACAAGAGCGGGCAGATCGGGGAAAAGCCTGCCTCATAAGCAAGGCGGCAGTAGTGGGCCGCCAGCTCCATATCAACATCCGGCTCGCCGCTCCATGCGGCGGTCAGGTACGCTAAAGGTCGTTTCATTGGTTGAGCCTCCATTTCTGTTTAGGTTTAGGGAAAAGCAAGAGTTCGCCCAACCCCTCCGCCCCTTCCCCCGGGAAGGGGAACGGCTCTGGAGAATTTATATCCCCGTCGCTTGACCGGGAAAAAGCATAACCGGGAGAAATCCGTCAAGGGTGCCTCTGGCACCGCCTGCGGCGGCGCTGCCCTTGACTGATTTTCCCGGCTATGCTACGGAATAACTGGCGACGGGGAATAATTTATATCTCCAGAGCTTCGGGGCGCGGGGCAGAGCCCCGCAATCCTCGGGCCATGCTGACCCGAAGTTTGGGCTTACTTTTCCTGTTCGGTTTTCTTCTCCGGCTTTTCGTGTTCCTTCTGCTGACCCTTCCAGTCGTCCAGCAGCTTGATGATCTGGTCCTTCATTTCCCTCGGCGTAGTTTCCTTGCCGAAATACTTGCTCAGTTCCGCACCTGTCAAAATCACTTTGTCTACCTCCTTTTTGTCCTCCATCATAATGCCGTCGATCACATCCCCGTTGAGCAGCTTCTTTTCGTCCAGCTCACGCATACGCTTTGCCTGCGCCTGTGAAGGCGAGGACTGCTGGCTGTCAATGGCGACGGCGATATAGTTCTGGTTCTTCTTGCCGATATAGGAAAGCTCCACCGCCGTAGTAAAACCCAGCTTTTTTTCATCCATCAGCTTCATCAGGTCGGGAACCAGCTCATTGAGACGGATATACCGCTGCACCTGCTTGACCGCCATCTTATTGCGCTCGGCCACAATCTCGTTGGAGCGTTTGCCTGCGTCCTTCGGGTCAATCTGGCCCGAAGTGCGGGAGCCCTGGTGCTTGATAGCCTCAAGCTGCATTTTCAAGGCTTTGGCCCGCTCACTGGGGAGGATTTCTTCACGCTGGTTGAGATTGTCCTCGACCATCTGGGTGATGGCTTCATCGTCTGTCAGGTTTCGGACGATACAGGGCATATCCGCATACCCGGCAAGCTCGCTGGCTTTCTGGCGGCGGTGGCCGGACACGATCTCATAGCCGCCATCCTCACGGGGACGGACGATAGCGGGCTGAGTCACGCCCTTGTCCTTGACGCTGGACACCATAGCCCGCATTTCTTCATCATCCCGAACCTCAAAGGGATGGTTCTTGAAGGCGTGGAGCTCGTTCAGCTTGATATAGACGATCTGTTCCTTGCCCCGGCGTGGTGCATCCTTCGGCTTTTCGGGTTCCTTCGGAGCGGGAGCGGCCTGTACCGTTGGAGCCGTTTTTTTCTCCGGTTCCTTTTTGACCGCCTTTTCCGGTTTCTGTGCAGGAGCTTTGGACTTCGGGGCTGGGTCCTTGTCCTTATCTGCTTTCGGGGGACGGCCCCGGCGCTTCGGCTGTTCCGGCTCTTTGGGTTTTTCCTCTGCTTTTTTCGGAGCCTCCGGCTGCTTTTCCGGTTTCTCCGCTTTTGCCGGGTCAGGCTTTTCCACGCCGGGAGCTGCCGCTCGTTCCTCGGCTTTCTTTTCCTTCATAATTTCAGCGAAGTTATAGACAGAAACCTGTGGGTTCTTTACCTCCGGTTCCGTCTTTTTTTCCGGCTCCGGGGAAACGGAAACCTTCTCCGGCTCTTTTTGGGGAGCGGGAGGCGTTTCCTTGCCCGGCCCGCTATCCGTTACCGGCTGTTCCGGCGTTTTTGTGGTTTTATCATCTGCCATAAGCATTTACCTCCTGTTTTTTGGCATGAAAAAAGGGGCTCAACTTTTCAGTCAAGCCCCCGTGGGAAGTTCCTCCTTTCTCCGCCATGATACAAAAATACCGCCCGTAGTCTCGTTTGGGCGGTACTTTGTGTAAGATTGGCAGTCCATTATTAAGTTTTTTATTATGTTCCCTTTGTACACCGTTGCAATCTTTGATATTTGCCATATAGCACCACCCATTTACATTGTATATTTCATAATATTCAGTATATTCTGATATTTTAATTGAAGTTTATTTCATTCCCCAGTTATTTATATTATTTCGTACAATTAATTATCATACTTATACTTCTTTGTGCCTTTTATTATTTATTTTCCCTAATTATTTTTGTATTTTATGCTTTTTTTATTTATTCCCTATTATTTTTTCTCTTATCGAGTCCCAGTTATTATAATTATCAATTATTTACCAAATATTTTAAAAATTAAAAATTCATTCGAGATTGGCCTTCTCTCGTTATTTACCAATTAAAAAACCCCGTCTCTAAAAATTAGAGACGAGGTTGTATTCTCGCGGTACCACTCTAGTTAGCTTATAAAAAGCCCACTCTGTAACAGTTAAAACTGTATGCCTTATAACGTAGACTAACGTTTTACCCTAGGTAAACAGCTCCTAGACAAGTTCAGATTCATCCACTGCCAAATCACACCACACTTTGGCTCTCT
>OGXS01001672.1_pt1 | contig 13721 bp, 13 predicted proteins | sample 1576371 | NCBI WGS metagenome assembly OGXS01 (sample SAMEA3541475, study PRJEB24748) | human gut metagenome | biome: human gut; feature: human-associated habitat; material: faeces | place: China | collected 2012
GAAAAAGACACGGCTGGCTGCCGTGCCTTAGACCGTAAATACATTGTAATAGGAGGAACCCCATCGTGAAACGCACCATTCTGAGATGCGCCGCTGGCCTGCTCGTGGCTGCGGCGCTGCTCCCCACCGCCCTGGCAGCGGAGCCCTTCCCTGAAGAACCCGAGGTGCAGGTCTGCTATCCCACCTCCGTCACACGCAGTGAGGACGGGACGGAGATCCGCAAGGTCTATGATCTCTCCCCGGAGCAAAACCCTGCCGGTATCCCCCGGTCGGACTTTGAGCAGGACGGCTTCCACTACACCCTGACAGACCTGCTCCAGCAGGAGCTGCCGGAGTGTGAGAGCCGTCCGCACACGGAAACGGTATCGTTGGAGAGTAAAAGCAAGGATATGGAATCCGTCCTGGCCCTGCTGCCCCAGGAGAAGGAGTTCGTCACAGAGGACGGCCTGTCCGGCACCCTGTCCCTCCAGCTGGACACTGTCCAGGTGGCGGCGGCGGGCTACGGCAGCTCCACCCGGGAGGTGTCTGCCACCCGCTCCTACCCCAACCTGGCCAGCCAGGATACCGCCAACATCCCCAAGAGCATCGAGGAGGACGGGCGTACCCTCACCCTCCAAAATATTGACTGGCGGACGGACAACACCGCCAGCATGTCTGGCTACGCCATTGGAGACCGTTACACCGCTGTGGCTGCCTACACCGGCACCGCCACCAGCAGCTATGTCACCGGCTATACCGTTACGGCAGACTACACCGGTACCGTAAGCCGCATCGCCCTGAACCGGGTACGTTACGTTGCAATTTTTGAGGGGGAACCCCTGGAACCCGCCGTACCCATGGAGGGGCCTGGGGACGGCCTGGCCCAGTTCAACTGGGCGGCCATCCTGCTCCCGCTGGGCGTGGTCTTTGCTGTGGGCGGCGTGATCGGCGCTTGCCTGTTCCTCAAACGGCGCCGGGAATTCAAAGAGGAGGATACGGAATGAAGAAGCTGACCACCCTTTGCCTGGCCGCCTGCCTGGCGGCCTTTGCTGTCCTGCTGTGGGACATCCAGGTGGTCCAGGGCCCGGCCTACGCCGCCCGGGCCCAGCGCAGCATCGCCCAGATGGAGACCGTCCCCGCCGCCCGGGGGCGGCTTCTGGACCGGAACGGTACCGTCCTGGTCCAGGACCAGGTCACCTGGCAGGCCCAGGTGGACCAGGAGGCCGACCCCGCCGTCCGCCAGCGCCTGGCCGCCCTCTGCCGGGAGGAGGGGGTGGCCTGGTCCGGCACCGGGCCTGTGGAGGAAGTCACCCCCCGCCTGCTGGCCCGGGTGAAGGAGGAGGGCCTTTCAGGGGTCACCTTCACCCCGGTAGCCCAGCGGGTGGGGCAGGGGACGTTGGCCCCCCACGTCCTGGGCCGGGTGGGCCAGATGAGCCCCGAGGAGTGGGAGACCTATGGGGCCCAGGGCTACACCATGAACGCCCTGGTGGGCAAGGATGGGGCGGAGGCCGCCTTTGAATCCTACCTCCACGGCACCCCCGGCCAGCGGATGGTGGAGACCGACGAGGCCGGCCGGGTCACCTCCACCTCCTATGCCCAGGAGCCCCAGGCAGGGCGGGACGTCACCCTCACCCTGGACTGGGACCTGCAGACCGCGGCGGAGGAGGCCCTGGCGGCCTTCCTGGACAGCCACCCCCAGTCCACCGGCGGGGCCCTGGTGGCCCTGGACGTGAACGACGGCGGGGTGCTGGCCATGGTGAGCCAGCCGGGGTATGACGAGGCCACCTTCTCCGCCGACTACGCGGCCCTGGCCGCCGACGAGGCCAACCCCCTGATGAACCGGGCGGTCCAGGGGCTCTACGCCCCGGGGTCCACCTTCAAGCTGGTCACCGCCGCGGCGGCCCTGGAGGAGGGGTACCTCACCCCAGAGACCCAGATTTTGGACACCGGCCGGTACACCTACTACGACAGCCCCCAGCCCCAGTGCTGGCTCTACCGCCAGGAGGGAAAGACCCACGGGCTGGAGACCGTCTCCGAGGCCATCGCCGACTCCTGCAACATCTTCTTCTACGACGCCGGCCGGCGGGTGGGGATTGCCACCCTGGGCCAGTACGCCCACCTGCTGGGCCTGGGAGCGAAAACCGGCATCGAACTGGCGGGGGAGCAGGCCGGGGTGGTGGCCGGGCCGGAGTACACCGCCTCCGTGGGGGGCACCTGGTACGAGGGGAGCGTCCTCTCCGCCGCCATCGGCCAGGAGAACAACCGCTTCACCCCTCTCCAGCTGGCCCACATGACCGCCACCCTGGTGGGGGACGGGAACCGCTGGCAGGTCCACCTCCTCCACCAGGTGGAGGGGGAGGACCCCCAGCCCCGGGTGAGCCTGGGCCAGGTGAACCTGTCCCAGGAAAACGTGGCCGCCATCCAGGAGGGGATGCTGGCGGTGACCCAGACGGGCTCTTTGGCCGCCGCCTTCCAGGACCTCCCCTTCCAGGCAGGGGCCAAGACGGGCTCCGCCCAGGTCACCGGGGAGGAGAATGCCAACGCCGTCCTGGTGTGCTTCGCCCCCTACGACGACCCCCAGATCGCCCTGGCCATCGTGGCCGAGCAAGGGGGCTCCGGGTCGGCCTTGGGGACGGTGGCGGCCCAAACCCTCTCTGCCTGGGCCGGCAAGGCCGGTCTGTAAGGGATGGGATCATGCCCCTTAGAGACCCCAGGGAACAGCACAGGGCCCTGCCGCGCTGCGGCAGGGCCCTGTTTGCAGAGGGGGGGACTTACCCCTCCATCCCCCAAATGGCCCCGGTTTGCAACCGGAAGTGCCCAGGGCGGCTCCTTTTTAGAGGGGATAGACGGGAGCGCCCTGCCCGTTTTCCTTTTACGGAGAATTCATGGGAACTTAACGGAAGGCTGGTGGAAAGGGCTGCTTCCTGTTTCGTATACTGTCTTTATCCTCCTGGCTCGGAAACCCGCCGGGAAATCACAGAGAAACAGAGAAAAGGAGAACTTCCATGAACCTACGAACGATCCGCAAACGGGGCCTTGCCCTCTTGCTGGCAGGGGTCATGACCGTGGGCCTGGCACCTGCCGCCCTGGCCACCGACGGCACCCCTTTGGAAAGCGGTCTGCTCACCGAACCCTTCCTCCAGGTGCCGGGGAAGACCTCAGTGAACGTGGTCTGGTTCACCGAAGGGGACCAGGCCCCCACCACCAACCAGGTCCTCCTCTACGAAAACGGCCAGGACCAGGCCCCCACCCGCACCATCGACGCGGAGACCACCCAGCTCTCCCGGGTCCGGGGCGGCAAGACCACCGAGGATTATAACGACCCCACCGTCCAGCGGATCATTTGGCGGCATGAGGCGGTGGTCACCGGTCTGCCGGAGTACCACGGAGCGGACGAGGAGAAGGTCCCCTACCAAGTGGTCAGCGACGGGGCCCAGAGTGAGATCTACACCCTCCAGGCCCAGGCCCAGGAGGGGACTCCCATGAAGATCCTGCTCACCTCCGACATCCAGACCAAGAACATGTGCGCAGCCAACTACGAGAAGCTCTACGAGGCCATCGGCCCTGTGGACGCTGTTCTGGCCAACGGGGACATCATCGACGTGCCCGACCGGGCCTACGACTGGTTCGACGCAGACAGTTCCTTCTTCCGGGTGCTCCAGGGTACCTCCGACCGGGAGATCGGCGGCGTGGCATACAGCGGCGCCCCCCTGCTCCAGAATGCCCCCCTCTATGCCTCCATCGGCAACCACGAGGTCATGGGCCGCTACAGCGACACCACCCCCCTGAACACCCAGTTCAATGACCCCACCACCCGGGCTTACGCCGAGGACCTCTATGACCGGGTCAACAGCGACGACGACCCCACCAACGATGTCTCTGAGGCGGACAAAGCGCAGTTCATCCAGGACAACTCCTTCAATACCACCACCTGGGAGGAGGTCCTCACCCTCCCCGAGAGCGACACCGGGGACGAGCGGTACTACGCCGTCACCATTGGGGACCTGCGGGTAATCGTCCTGGAGGTGGCCCGCATCTGGCGGGGCAACAGCGTGGGGTCCACCAGCAAGTACTCCGAGATCCCCGGAGCCTCTGTGGACCAGTACGGTTTTGGGCAGCACATCTTTGAGCCCATCGGCGAAGGCAGCGATCAGCTGGCCTTCCTGGAGGAGGAGCTTCAGAGTGACGCCTTCCAGAACGCCAAGTACAAGATGGTGATGTTCCACTGGCAGTTCCACTCCCTGGGGGGCAACCAGATCCCCGCCTACACCGATCCGGTGGCCTCCTCCGTCACCGACCCCGTCACCGGGGAGGCCATGACCATCTACGACTACCCCCTGGCCCAGGACTACCTGGCCAACTGCGTGGAGCCCCTCTTGGAGGAGTACGACGTGGACATGGTCTTCAACGCCCACTCCCACCTGTGGAACCGCTTTGAAACCGACAGCGGCATGAACATCCTGGAGACCTCCAACAACGGCAACACCTACGAGGCCTTCCTGGACACCAAGAGCCGCACCTCCGCCTGGCCCTCCGTGTTCAACGAGGGCAACGACCGGGCCGCCCTGGCAGAGCACTGGGACCTGAGCAACTACGTCCTCCAGGGCGACCCCTATGGCCTGGCCCCCATCTTCCCCTCCGTGGCTGCCCTGCCCAACTACGAACCCTACCTGGAGAGCAACACCATCACGGAGTTTTCCATCTTTGACACCGCCACCGGCCTGGTGAACAGCTACTACTTTGACACCAGCGACCCGGACAGCGAGGTGGTCCTCTTCGACTCCTTCGCCCTGCAGAAGGATGCGGAAGACCCCGCCCCCTCGGTGCCCTTCCAGGACGTGGACCAGAAGGACTGGTTCTACGGCGCGGTCCAGCACGCCGAGGAAACCGGCCTCATGGACGGCGTGTCCGAGGACGCCTTCGCCCCCGAAGGCACCACCACCCGGGCCCAGCTGGTGACCATCCTCCACCGCCTGGAGGGCCAGCCCGCCGCCGGAGAGGCCGCCTTCTCCGATGTGCCCGCCGGCCAGTGGTACACCGAAGCGGTGGCCTGGGCCGCTGCCAACAGCATCGTCAACGGCGTGTCTGACACCACCTTTGCCCCCAACGACCCGGTCACCCGGGAGCAGATGGCGGCCATCCTCTACCGTTACGCCCAGTACAAAGGGTATGACGTGACGGCCTCCGGAGACCTGTCCGGCTACACCGACGCCGGTGCCATCCGCCCCTATGCCGAGGCCGCCATGGCCTGGGCCAACGGCGCCGGCCTCATCACCGGGGTGAGCGACACCACCCTCCAGCCCCGGGGCAATTCCACCCGAGCCCAGGTGGCAACCATCCTTATGCGTTTCTGCCAGAAGGTGGCGGAATAACCCGTTTGCCGCCTTCCCCTGTCAAGGAGAGAGCCCCGGCTCTCTCCTTGCCCTGTCTCGGGTGGAAGAGAGGACCACAAGAGACTTGACATTTCCCCCCAAGGGTCCTACAATAGATTCCAACTGAGAATTTCGAACCCCGATAAATTCCGGCCGGCCCCAGGCCGGCACGCTGCATCAAAGGATGGGAACTATGGCTAAGGACAACAAGAAGAAAGTCGAGCAGATCACCGACATGGAGGTGGACTTCGCCCAGTGGTACACCGATGTGTGCAAGAAGGCGGAGCTCATCGATTACTCCTCCATCAAGGGCATGTTCATCTACCGCCCCTATGGCTACGCCATCTGGGAAAACATCCAGGCCGAACTGGACAAGCGCTTTAAGGAGACAGGCCACGAGAACGTCTACCTCCCCCTCCTCATCCCCGAGTCCCTCCTGCAGAAGGAGAAGGACCATGTGGAGGGCTTCGCCCCCGAGTGCGCCTGGGTGACCTACGGCGGCAGCGATCCCCTGGAGGAGCGCTACTGCATCCGGCCCACGTCCGAGACCCTGTTCTGCGAGCACTATAAAAACATCATCCAGTCCCACCGGGACCTGCCCAAGCTGTACAACCAGTGGTGCTCCGTCCTCCGGTGGGAGAAGACCTCCCGCCCCTTCCTCCGCCACCGGGAATTCCTGTGGCAGGAGGGCCACACCATGCACGCCACCGCCGAGGAGGCCCGGGCAGAGACCCAGCAAATGCTGAACATCTACGCCGACTTCCTGGAAAACGTCCTGGCCATGCCCGTGGTCAAGGGGCAGAAAACCGACAAGGAGAAGTTCAACGGCGCCGAGGAGACCTACACCGTGGAGTGCATGATGCACGACAAGAAGGCCCTCCAGGCCGGCACCAGCCACTACTTTGGCGACGGCTTCGCCCGGGCCTTTGACATCACCTTCACCGGCAAGGACAACACCCTCCACTATCCCCACCAGACCTCCTGGGGGGTCTCCACCCGCATGATCGGGGGCCTCATCATGACCCACGGGGACAACAATGGCCTGGTCCTGCCCCCCCGCATCGCCCCCACCCAGGTGATGGTCATCCCCGTGGCCCAGCACAAGGAGGGCGTCCTGGAGGCCGCCACCGCCCTGCTGGACCGGCTGAAGGCCATGGGCCTGCGGGCCAAGATGGACGCCTCCGACCAGTCCATGGGCTGGAAGGCCGCCGAGTACGAGATGAAGGGCATCCCCCTGCGGGTGGAGATCGGCCCCAAGGACATGGAGAAGAACCAGTGCGTCCTGGTCCGCCGGGACAATGGGGAGAAGGTCTTCGTCTCCCTGGACGAGCTGGAGACCGCCGTCCCCGCCACCCTGGACGCCATCCACGACGGCCTGTACCAGAAGGCCAAGAAGAACCTGGAGGAGCACATCTTCCAGGCCAACTCCCTGGAGGAGGCCAAGGCCCTCCAGGCCCAGCACGGGGGCTTCATCAAGACCATGTGGTGCGGGGACGAGGCCTGCGAGATCAAGATGAAGGAGGAGGGGGGCATGACCTCCCGCTGCGTCCCCTTCGCCCAGGAGCACCTGGGGGACACCTGCCCCATCTGCGGCCGGGCCGCCAAAAAAATGATCTACTGGGGCGTGGCCTACTAATCCAGCGCCCCCAGATCAACATAGAGAGAGAAAAGAAGGCCGCCGCGAGGGATCTCGCGGCGGCTTTCGGGTTTTCTATGCAAAAAGGGACAGGCCCCTTTTTTGATCCGCAGCCGCTGCGCGCCCCCGGGGGCACACTGGCGGCTGAGCGGAATGGTTTGGCCGGCAAAGCCGGTCAAACCATGGTTGGAATTTGGGGAACCCCCAGGAGAACTGGGTCCCCACCAACGGTCAAAACGATTTCGTGTCCCATATCTCCAGCATCATCCGAGCCCCCATACGGAAGCCCTCTGCGAAAACAGCAGCGTACTCCACCGGGATTGCCTGGAACTGACGGTTTAAAAGATCATCAAACGCATTTCTTTGATCGGGTTCTAAGGTTTGAAAAAAGCTGTCGTATGCCCGCATGTTTTCCGCCTTCCTCCGGTGGTATTCCTCCGTATCAATTTGGAACCGCTCGGCCGGACAGATATCCCCCTCATACAGCGCTTCTAAGATGGATGACATAGGAGACCCTCCTTTTTGATTGCATTTTTGTAACACATAAATGCACTATATCATCGCAATATATAAATGTCAACAGAAATGCGATACAATGTGGATACCCTACCTTGGAGGTCACAAATATGTCCGATTCCTTCATTGTTCGCCACAAATCTGCCGACGGGAACGAAGAGAAGTCTGTCACCATGTCTCTGCGCCTAGACCGGCAGTTACAGGCAGAATACGACCAGCTGGCCCAGAAAAGCGGACGCTCCCGCAACGAACTGATGTGCATGGCCCTGCGGTACGCATTGGATCATCTGGAGTTTGTCCCTGAGTGATCCCCTCCTTCCCCAGGGGGTGGTCTGTCCTTTGCCAGATCCGCCAACGCCTCCATCAAGTCCATGTGCTCCAGGGCCCACAGAAAGGCCCGCTGGCGGTGGGGGGAAAGGGCTTGAAATTTGGCTTCCATCTCCGCGATGAGGCACTCCCGTTCTTCCTCCGCAGAGGGAACCTTCCACGCAGCCATAGGACGCCCCTCCTTTCTGCAACCTTCTGCCCCTATCCTACCACATCTTCCAGGGACACTTGACACACACTAGATGTCAAAGGAAACTTTTTTGAAGCAGAACGCAAGAAACCCCGCCCCCGTTCCCAGACAGGGAACAGGGGCGGGGTTGTTTTCCTATTATAGCACTTTAGACAGGAACGACTTCGTCCGCTCCTCCTGGGGGTTGCTGAAGATCTCTGCGGGGGTGTTCTGCTCCACGATCTTGCCGTCGGCCATGAAGAGGACCCGGTCCCCCACCTCCCGGGCAAAGCCCATCTCGTGGGTGACCACCACCATGGTCATGCCCTCCTCGGCCAGCTGCTTCATGACGTCCAGCACCTCCCCCACCATCTCGGGGTCCAGGGCGGAGGTGGGCTCGTCAAAGAGCATCAGCTTGGGCTTCATAGCCAGGGCCCGGACAATGGCGATCCGCTGCTTCTGCCCGCCGGAGAGCTGGCTGGGGTAGGCGTCGGCCTTGTCCTCCAGGCCCACCCGGCGCAGCAGGGTGCTGGCGGTCTCGTCGGCCTCGGCCTGCTTCATGAGGCCGGTCTGTACGGGGGCCAGGGTGATGTTCTTCCGAATGGTCATATTGGGAAAGAGGTTGAAGTGCTGAAAGACCATCCCCATCTGCCGGCGGACCAGGTTGATGTCCACCTTGGGGTCGGTGATCTCAGTGCCGTCGAAGGTGATGGAGCCCTTGGTGGGGGTCTCCAGCAGGTTCAGGCACCGCAGGAAGGTGGACTTGCCGGAGCCCGAGGGCCCGATGATGACCACCTTTTCCTGGGGGTGGATGTGCTCAGAAATGTCGTCCAGGACCAGGTGGTCCCCGAAGGACTTGGAGAGGTGTTTAACGTCGATCACTTTGCCGCAGCCTCCTTTCCAGTTTGCCCAGCAGCCAGGAGAGAATGATCACCAGCACCAGGTAGATGGCCGCCGTGCCGACGAGGGGGAACATCTGCTCATAGGTCCGGTTGTAGATGCCCTGGGCGGCATACAGCAGCTCCTTGCCGCCGATGACGGTGATGAGGGAGGTGTCCTTCAACAGGACGATGAACTCGTTGCCCAGGGCGGGGAGGATGGCCTTCACCGCCTGGGGCACAATGACAAAGCGCATGGTGGTGCCGTAGCCCAGGCCCAGGGAGCGGCCGGCCTCCATCTGCCCCTTGTCCACCGACATCAGGCCGCCCCGGACGATCTCCGACACATAGGCCCCGGAGTTGATGCCCAGGGTCAGGGTGCCGATCATGGTGAAGTTCCGGCTGCTGGCGAAGATGACAAAGCCCATGATGAGCAGCTGGACCATCATAGGGGTGCCCCGGATGACGGTGACGTAGATCTTACAGACCAGGTTCAGCACCGCCAGGACGGGGTTGCGGTGGCCGGGGCGCTGCTGGTCGTGGGCGGTGCGGAGGATGGCCACCGTGACCCCCAGGGCGACGCCCAAAATCAGGGCCAGGGCGGTGACCAGGAGGGTGGTTTTCACCCCGTTGAGGTACTGCAGCCAGCGGTCGGCCTCGATGAATGCTTGGTAGAACTTCACGAAGAAGTTCTGAAAGAAGCTCAGGTCCCCGCCGGAGACACCAATCGCCTTCCAGGTGTTGTATAGGGCCTCCATGTTGCCCATGGTCATTCACCTCTCTCTTTCTCGAAGGATGGATGTGAGATCAAACCGGCTCGCCTTTTGTCGAACCGGAAACGACGGAAAAAGGGCGGCGTGCGCCGCCCTTTTTATGGTCGGGGGGGGGAGGGATTATGCCGCAGTGTCGGCTTCGGCACCATCGGTGGCGCCAGCCTCATCGGTGGCACCGGCCTCGTCGGTGGTACCAGCCTCGTCAGCAGCAGTGCCGTCGGTGGGGATGTACTTGTCGATGATGGACTGGACGGTGCCGTCGTCAATGAGCTCCTGGAGGGCGGTGTTGATGGCGTCCAGCAGGGCGGTGTTGCCCTTGGCCACGCCAATGGCATACTCCTCGTTGGCATAGTCGGTGTCCAGGGTGGTCAGGCCGGGGTTGGCCTCCACCAGGTTGTCGGCCACGGCGCTGTCGATGACCACGCAGTCGATCTGGCCGTTGTTCAGGGCCTGGACAGCGGCGATGGCGTCGTCGTAGGCGATGACATGGTCCTCACCAAACTCGTCCGTGGTGAGAATATTACCAGTGGTGCCCTTCTGGGTGCCGATCTGCTGCTCGCCCAGGTTTTCCATGGTGATGTCAGAGCCCTCAGCGACAATGACCTTCTGCACACCGTTGGCATAGGTGTTGGAGAAGTCCAGAACCAGCTGGCGCTCCTCGTTAACGGTGACGCCGGCCATGACGATGTCGCTCTTGCCGCTCTGGGGGGCAGCCAGGGCGCCGTCGAAGTCCATGTCGAGAATCTCGAGCTCCAGGCCCAGCTTCTCGGCGATGGCGGCGGCGATCTCAGCGTCGATGCCCACCACGGCGCCGGTGTCGTCGGTCATCTCATAGGGAGGGAAGGCAGCGTTGGTGGACATGGTGAGCACGCCCTCGGTGACGGTGGTGAACTCTGCGGTGGTAGTGGTGTCCTCGGTGGTGGTGGTATCCTCGCCGGTGTCGGTGGTGGTATCACCGCAGCCAGCCAGGGTCAGCACGCCAAAAAGCATGGCGCCCGCCATGAGGACGGAAAGGAACTTTTTCATGTGGATGCAACCTCTTTTCATTTTAACTTCTTCGTGCCCCCACCCAGGCCCCTGGGGCCCGTCCGGTGAGAACGACTTGCATTATACACAATATTCACAACAGATGCAAGCCCTTTTTTAGAAAAAGCCAGGAAAAACTTTTAAATGCCCGAGAAAACCCGGCAGAATCCTGGGGTTTTCCTCCTTTTCCGCCCCCAAAGTATTCATTTCGATTGAATAATGCATATTCCTTGGGGCAGAAAGAATCCGCCCCCCGGCGGTGCCGGAGGGCGGATGGATCCTTGCTGGGCAAGTCCAGGGAAAGGGGGCGCCTTTCTTACTGGAAGTTGGCCTTTCTCTTCTCCAGGAAAGCAGCCAGACCCTCGTCGCCGTTGGCGTGGAGGCGGGCAGCGGCCTGGGCCTCGGTCTCCTCCTGGAGCAGGTCGTCCAGGTTGGTCTCGAAGGACTTGTTCATGATGAGCTTGGAGCTGCTGTAGCAGTTCAGGGGGCCCTTGGCGATCTTGTTGGCCAGCTTCATGGCCTCGTCCATCAGCTGATCCTTGGGATAGACGTGGTTGCACAGGCCCAGCTCCTTCATCTCGGGAGCCTTCACAGCGCGCTGGGTCATCATGAGCTCCTTGGCCATGTTCAGGCCGCAAGCCCGGGGCAGCAGCCAGTGGCCGGCGCAGTCGGGGATCAGGCCCACGGCGCCGAAGGCCACCATGAACATAGCGTCGTCAGAGACCAGGGCGATGTCGCCGGCCAGCAGCAGGGAGGTGCCGGCACCAGCGATGGCGCCATGGGCCACGGTGATGGTGGGCTTGACGAAGTTGATCATCTTCTTCATGAAGATGCCAGCCACGTTGTAGAAGTCGAAGACAGCCTCGGGGTTGTCCAGGCCCTTCATCTCGGGGATGTCGCCGCCGGCGCAGAAGGCGCGGCCCTCGGCGTTGACCACCACGCAGCGGACATTGTCGTCCTTCTCGGCGGCGTCGAAGGCGGTGGTGAGATCCACGAAGATCTGCTTGTTCATGGCGTTGAGTGCCTTGGTGCGGTTGAGGCTGACGATGCCGACATTCCCCTCAACGCGGTACAGTACGGTTTCCAGTTCCATGGTAAATCGCTCCTTTTTTCACATACAAATACAGGTGCGGGCAGCCCAGAGGCCAACCCATTCGAATACAGTTTAGAGTATACCACACGGAGGGGAAGTTGAAAAGCAAAATTTCACCCCAGGGCGGCTTTTTTCCCCGGTTTTCTCCCCCTTTCCCAGGGGAAGGCGGGGAAAGCGCATAAATCTCCCCCCATCCCCCCATACTAAGGGGACAAAAAGGGAGGGATCGGATTGTATACCGTGGAACTTTGGGCCCAGGGGGCGGGGTTTGCCCGCTTCCTCCAGGCCCGTCTGCCGGGGGAGGCAGGGGGGTGCCTCCGCCTGGGACCGGGGGCACAGCGGGCGGACCTGGTGGTGGCCGCCCCGGACCTGGCCGCCCTCCCCCCAAACCCGGCCCCGTGCCGGGCCCTGCTGCTGCCGGGGCACCTGGCCCCCCTGGCCGGGGGGATCCCGGCGGCCTGGGTGGTGAGCTACGGCCTGACCCGCCGGGACACCCTCACCTTCTCCAGCCTGGCCCAGGACACCCTGTGCCTGGCCCTCCAGCGGGAGCTGGTCACCCTGGGGGGCGTGTGCCGGGAGCCCCAGGAGATCCCCCTGGCCCCCCAGGGCCGGGCCGACCCCCTGGCCCTGCTGGCCTGGGCGGGAACCCTCCTCCTCCTGGGGGCCCCGCCGGAGCGCCTCCAGGGCCCCTGACAACCTCCCCGGGAAAAAAGGGGCCCCTCCTCTTGCAAACCTAACAGTTGTTAGGTATAATAGACCCAAACCACCGCGAGAGGAGGGGATGCCATGGCATCCACCAAGGAGAAAATCACCGCCACCGCCCTGGCCCTGTTCGCCCAGCGGGGGTACGACGGGGTGTCCGTCCGGGACATCTGCAAGCAGGTGGGGATCAAGGAGAGCTCCCTGTACTACCACTTCCCCAGCAAGCAGGCCATCCTCACCACCCTGCTCTCCCACTTTGAGAACCGGGCCGCGGAGGGCATGGCCCAGCTGGAGCAGGCCCTGGGGGACCAGCAGGGTCCCTGGGGGCAGGTCTCCTACCGGATGGTCTGCCAGGCCTTCTTTGAGGGGTACCTCATGGACCCCTTCTGCAACCAGGTCCTCCGGCTGCTCCAGATGGAGCAGTTCCACAACCCCGACCTGGGGGAGATCTATGAGCGCTGGATGTTCCGGGTCCCCCTGGCCTTCCAGGGCCGGATGTTCACCGCCCTGGTGGACCTGGGCCTGCTCCACCCCGCCACCGGGGAGGACCTGGCGGTGGCCTTCTACGGCCCCATCCATCTCTTTGCCCAGCGGTGGCTGTTCCGGGGCCCCCTGTCGGAGGCGGGAAAGGCGGCCTTCCGCCAGGCCGCCTACCGCCACGTCCAGCGGTTTTTCCAGGAAAGGGGGACGGACGCATGGCAGCCATCCTGATCACCGGGGCCAACCAGGGCATCGGGTACCACCTGACGGCGGCCCTCCTCCGCCAGGGCCACCAGGTGGCGGTGCTGGACTGGGAGACCCACCACCTGGCCGCCCTCCAGAACACCTTCCCCACCCAGCTGGCCTACTACCCCGTGGACGTCCGCCAGGGGGAGGCCCTCCAGGCGGCGGTGGCTGCCGCCCAGGCCTGGCAGGGCACCCCGGAGGTGGTCATCCACAACGCCTGCTGCTGCCCCTTCGGGGGGGTAGAGGACCTGGACCTGGGCCAGGTCCAGGCGGCCTTTGCCACCAACTACTGCGGGGCCCTCCAGCTGGTACGGTGCGTGGGGCCCGCCCTCCGGGCCCAGGGCCGAGGCCGGGTGATCTTCACCAGCTCCGGGGTGGGGATCACGGGGTTCCCCGGGCTGTCCGCCTACGCCTCCACCAAGGGGGCCCTGGAGGCCCTGGCCAAGTGCCTGAACCTGGAGTACGCTGGGGACGGGGTGACCTTCCACCTGATCCACCCGCCCCTCACCCGGACCCAGTCCTCT